>RRZU010074826.1_pt1 | contig 11240 bp, 8 predicted proteins | sample 2165561 | NCBI WGS metagenome assembly RRZU01 (sample SAMN10456909, study PRJNA506462) | wastewater metagenome | isolation source: wastewater sludge | place: USA: Moscow, Idaho | reverse complement strand
AAATTTTCAATTGAAGATTTTGTCTTTGATTTTATAAAGCAACACATCATTTTAAGGCATCATTTTGTTGCATTCCGTAAAATAGGAGGAGGAACACAAACCACGCAGAAATTTATTTTAGAAGAAAATTTTATACGATATGTTGACAATTTTGAACCCAATTTCACAAGTCCAAGATTGACTACTTTATATTCATTTTTAAGAGATTTAAAATTGATTTCTGATGATTGTTTAACTGAATTAGGTAATGAAAAAATTCAAAATCTATAGCAAATGGAATTTATTGAAAGACAAAATGTTTTAGATTTAATCGGGAGAGATTCCAGAAGATATCATTCTTGTATTATTACTTGTTATAGTTTTGATTTTACTTACTTCGAAGAAAGAGTTTTGCCAGTTTTTCGAGCCTCTAATATTAGAAATGTAAATGTTTTTGTTGACGGAAATAGTTTAGAATCTTCACAAGAAATGCTTACAGGAAAAGAGTTTTCTTTTCAAAAAAACTACAGCTTAATTCCTGTTTATAAAGGAAAAGGCGTTTTTCACCCAAAAATAATTCTATTAACAGGCTATCATGAAGGACTTTTAATTGTAGGTTCTGGCAATATTACTTCTTCAGGACTCAATAATAATGATGAAATTTGGGGTGCATTTCACTTTAAAGACAATTCTGAAAAAAATGCTAAAATATTTTATGAAATTTGGGCATATTTAGAAACTTATTTTCCACTTGCTTTAGGTGTAGGTTCAGAAAAGCTCAATTGGTTTACCAACAATTCACCATGGATTTCTACTTTGCGAAATTTAATTAGTAATAACTCTGAAAATCCAATAGTACTTACTCAATTATTTTACAAAAATATTTTAAAAGAAATTCCAAAAGAAAATGTTTTAGAAATAACAGTTGTTTCACCATATTTTGATAAAGAAGGAAAAATAATACAGCAATTACAAAGAGATTTTAGTCCACAGAAAATTAATGTTTTCATAGATGAATCTGGGATTTTACCCTCTGAATTTCCTTTTGAAAAATATAGTAATGTGAAATTTTATCATTGGAAAGATGCTAAAAATGATTTTAATGATAACTTTAATCGTTTACATGCTAAATTAATTCATTTCCAATATTTAGATAAAGAAATTTTGCTTTTCGGAAGTGCTAATGCTACCATTTCTGCTTTAGGAGACGAAAATAATGATGGAATAAATTCAGAAGTATCTTTGTTGATAAAAAGAGAAAAAAGCGATGAAAATTGGTTAAAACAACTTCAAATAAAAACCCCAGAAAAGACTATTCATTTTGATATTATTAAAAATTTCAAAAAAAATAATTACACCACCGAAAATAAGATAAAATTACAAAATGCAATTTTTTATGCTGAAAACCAATCGAATGGGATAGTTGTATTTACAAAGTATTCGTTATCTGAAGAGGATACCATTGCATGTTTCGATAAGTTTGGGATTAAAACCAAAAACCACGAATATTTAGAAATTAACGAAAAAACGTATGCTTTTAATTCTCAAGGCGAAGAAATATTCAAAATAGCAATTGAAAGAAATGGCGAAAGAATTTCTAATTTTTCTTTAATTCATAATGCGTTATATCTTATTAAAACTAATCCCAACCAACTTAATGCAGAATTAGAATCACTATTAAATTCAGATTTTTCTGAAAATAATGGTTTAACAGATTTATTAAAATATGTAGAAACAGATTGGGCAGATGAAACAAGTTTACAAGTAAAAACTAACTTTACTTCTATTTCAAAAGTAGGCGTTAAAAGTGCCAAAGATGAAATAGAAAAAGAGTATGAAATTCTTGAATATGACGAGTTTAATCAAAAAGATTTGACTTCATTTTATAGAAAATTTGCTATTTTACAAAACCTTAATTTAAAGATTGCTGATTTTTTCAATGCACTAGCAAAAGGTTTAGATTCTAACAGTCAATTTATAGAATCGGAAGAATTAAAATTAGTAATAGATAATGATGCAGAGAATGGTGGTGAAGGGAATAAATTAGAGAGAAAAAATATCGATGAACTTTTTGCTCTAAAAGAAATAAATGCAATTAATAATTTTCTTACTAAAGTCTATAAATTTTTACTTGCCAAAACAGGAAGTTTTTTTCTTGGAGGAAAATTCAATGACTTAACAATACTTCCAGAAGATACATTCAACATTACTATTTTTTCAAAATTTTTGATTGCTTTAGATTTAATTAATAAATATAGAAGTAAAAAATATAATAGTTTAAGATATATAATTGAAGGAAATATAGATGAATATTATTACATTAAAGGATTTCTTATTCAAACCATTGGTTTAGGGTTTTTAGTCTATCATAAAGGATTTACTGAATATGAAAATCAATATCTAAATCAAAAATTTGAATCATACAAAACATTATTTTCTGAAAAAATCATAGAACTTGTTTGTGATATCTTTTGGAAAGAAAGTGAAAGAAAATATGTTTCGCTTTTACTATTGAACTTAATAAAATTTACGGGTAACAAGAATATCATTCAGCTGTTCAATTCTAAAGCCAATGAAAAGTTTAACGAAACAAAAATTTTACTTTCTAAATATGAAGAATGGGAAGCGTTTTATGCTAATTTTGAAGATAGAAAAAAACATTTAATTTGTGATATTTCATCTGATTTGCAAGGTGAGATAATGTTTAATAGCAAATTAGGTTTTGGATTTATTAAATCTACTAAAACAGATGGTATGATTATAGCAGAATTTCAAACAGGAGAATTTACAGTAAAGTTAGGGCAAAAATGTGTTTTGTTTAGAATATAGATTTGATTAATATAGTAGAATTGTTATATTAAAATTTCACTTAAATTAATAAAAAAGTAATAACAAACTAAAAATAATGACTAAACAAGCACTTTTACTCTTAAGTGGTGGTATTGATTCAGCAACATTATTGGCTAAACTAAAAAGTGAAGGCTATCAAATTACTGCGTTGAGCTTTCATTATGGGCAGAAACATTCCGTTGAGTTGAATTATGCAAAAGAATTAGCGAATAAGTATGAGGTAAAAGAGCATTTGATTTTAGATATACCTAATGAAAGTTTTAGTGGTTCTGCTTTGGTCAATAAAACGATTAATCCTACAAAATTTAATGATTATAAAAATTTGCCTACAGAAGAAGTAAACTCCTATGTTCCGTTTAGAAATATAATTTTTTTAAGCTTTGCTTTGAGTATTGCAGAAAGTAGAAATATTCATGAAATTTTTATTGCGGTAAACAAAGAGGATGCGATTAATTATTGGGATTGTTCTGTAGAATTTATTGAGAAAATGAATATAATCTCAAAAATGAATACCTCGATAAGCATTGAAAGTCCTTTTATCAATTTATCAAAAAAAGAAGTAGTTTTATTAGGTAAAAATTTAGGAGTTGATTTTAATCAAACCATTTCTTGTTATCAGCCTATTGATGGAGTAGAATGTGGCTCATGTTTAAGCTGTATCATAAAAAAAGAAGCACTTAATGAATAAAGTTGGGGTTTTGGTTGCCACTTCTATGGATAGAAGTGATTTTTTAATTCATAGAGCTTTACCTTCTATTTTAAAACAAACTTATTTACCAGATTGTATTGTCATTGTAGATGATAATCCACCTATTGATTTTGAGAAAAATAAGAAAAAAATAGAACGATTGTCTATTCCGAATCTCTATTATATTGAAAACGAAAGAACAAAAAATAATTCTGGCACTGGTGCTTGGAATACAGGTTTTGATTTTCTTAAAAATCTATTGGGAGAAGAATCTTATGTTGCTATTTTAGATGACGATGATGAGTGGGAAACTACACATTTAGAATCTTGTATCGAAAAAATAAAAAACAAACCATATAAAGCGGTTTTTAGCTATTTAAAAAGGCAAGATTGTTCAGAAGCTTCTGTGTTTAGTATTCAAGATTTAACAATTGATCAATTTTTAATTGGTAGTCCTGGAATTCAAGGGAGCAATATGTTTTTCAAGCTAAAATCTTTGTTGGATATTAAAGGATTTGATGAAAGATTACCAAGCTGTACAGACCGAGATTTAATGATAAGATTTATTCAAAATCATGGGATAGAAGATATTGCTATTGTCCCGAAAGTTTTGGTAAACCATTATACATCGCACAATACTGTAACTTCTAATTTTAACAAAAAGGAAAGAGGACTAGATTTTTTTTATAAAAAACATCTACATTTATACGAGCCAAAAGTTTTAGATGCTTCTCTGCAACGTGCCGAAAATTTATTTCAATATAAAAATTCAGAAACTATTAGAAAACTTTTAAAACCAAAAATAGCGATTGGAGTTGCTATGCACAACAATGCCAAAACAATTAGAAGGTGTTTAGAATCTATTTTATTTCAAAAAAAATTAAAAAAAGAATTGGTGGTTGTCATAGGAAATGATTCTTCAACTGATGATTGGCAAATTGAAATTCAGGATTTATTGTGTGACTTTCAAGACAATATCAAAATATTAAATATTTCAAATAATAATGTAGTAAAAACCAGAAATGAGATTAACAAATATATCGTTGAAGAGTTAGGAAATGTACTTTTGATAGGCAGATTAGATAGTGATGATGAATTTTGTGATTTAGAAGTTTTGGCTCAAGTGGAAAAAATATTAGATTCTTACCAACCAGATTTAATTTTGACAGGAAATAGGTTGAGAATAGGAGAAAAAATTATTGAGAGAGTGAACAGAGCTACTGAAAAATTACTTAATAAAGATTACCTTGAAGCGAGGCTAAAACAAATGTCTGAAGATGATAAGGAAGCCGAACTTCCTTCATGCAACTTATTCATAACACCTCAAAATTTGAAAAACTATCCCAATCTTGAGAGTGCAGAAGATCATGCTCTTTTGGTAGAATATTTATTAAAATCTAATCAGTATCAATGGTATTTTGCAGAAAATTTATTAACTACCATTTACAGTTTATCTGGTAATATTACCCAAGGTAATAAAAATTCTGAATCCTATATAGATTGTAGAAAAAGAATCTATCAAAAATTTAAACAAAAAACAAATGGATAATCATCGCAAACAAGAAGCACTTTCTATTTTAAAAGACGAGAATATTAAGAATTTAAGATATTTAGGTTCTGGTCATGAAAGTGTAGTTTTTACCGATGAAATTTTTGTATATAAGGTTATTTTGCCAAAATATTTCAATGGCGAGATTAATTTTCAGAAGGCTTTTAGAAGAAAAAGCTATTTCATTGGAATTTCAGAGCAGCTAAAACATTTGTATTCAATAGAACTTATTAAAACCTCAAAAACCTATATTGTAAAATATAAATTTGAAGTAAGTGAACCTTATTTGAATTATGATGAAAACGATGCAATTCAATTTTTGTCTGAAATTTGGCAAGAAAAAATTATTGTAAAAGATTGTAAACCGAAGAATTTTGTTAGGGTTAATGGTAATATTAAGCTCATAGATTTAGATGGTGATGATTATACAGATAACTTGTTTCTCAATATGTGTGCAAGAATGTACTTGTACGCAAACTATGATACTATTCTAGATGAACATTCTTTTGAAAAATTAAAGCGAAGTGCCATTAATAATTTTGAATTGCCAGAATTAAACGGATTGAGAGAATTTGTAAACAAAGTTTTTTCAAATATTATTTTTCAACAATCTAATATTCATTCAAATCAAAAACTCTATTCTAATTCAAATTTTTCTATTAAAGAACAAATTGAAAGCGAAACCAATTTAGAAAATTTATTTTTTGAAAAACTTAAAGAAAATAAATATTTAAAACAAATCACTTTTGATGGACTGGAACTGAATCGCAATCATTATTTTTCTCCGAAATCATATTCTGCTCATTATTCCGAACTCACTCCTTTAGAAAAAAAGATAAGTCTATTGATTAAGACTTGTTCACAAGATGTAAAAACTATTGAAGCCAACATTAAACATATTGTAAAACAATTAAGTACACCCAATCCTTTTTATGAAATAGTAGTTTCCGTAGATACCAAAGAAAGTGATTTTTTGAGAGAATATCATGATGAAGGAACACTGGCAGAATTAATTGAAATCATCAAAAAACTAAAAGATAATCAAATTATTGATCGATATATAATTTTTGATGACAGTAAAACAAAACAACTTAATAAACAATGGTTTAATATTGATTCTGAAAAGTCTCATACCAAAAGTAAAGCACCTTTAGCTCCACAAATTTTCGCATTTAACGAATGTAAAGGTGATTATATATTGCAAGTTGATTCTGATGTTTTGATAGGTAGAAAAGATTACCATCATTCTTATTTAACAGAAATGTTGTCAGAATTTGACAAAAATGAAGAAGTTTTATCTGTAGGATTCAATATTTATCATACACATGATAATCCTTATTTTGGTTTTGAAAACGGTGGATTTGTTCCCGAAGTAAGAATGGGATTATTGCATAAGAAAAGGATTTATGAACTTTTACCGCTTCCTAATTCTATTGATGATTCTGGAGAAATAGAATTGACTTGGCACAGAGCTTTACATCAAAAGCAAAAAGAGATAAATAAATGTTCTATTAGAGGAGGAGGACAAGATAGTTTTTACATTCATCCACAGAATTACCGTAAGAAAGAACCTTATGCTTGGTTGTCTATTTTGGATAGAGTAGAGCAAAATATTATTCCAGATCTACAAACAGGAAATTTTGATCTTGAAGGATCTTTGTATGATTGGACGATTAATAAAAGAACTGAAAATATAGTTGTAGTCTCTTGTTTTAGAAATGTTTCAACAGATAGGTTTTTAAGATTTTGGTACTCATTAATAGCTCAAAAAAATGTTGATTTTGGAATTATTCTGTTAGATGACAATTCTGATAACGGATTGCCTTTTTTTATTGATAGTTTAATAGAACCATTTAAAGATAAAGTAACATTTATAAAAAAGAGACATTGTTCTCCAAGAATAGAAAATGTATATCATGCTATTCATTACTATATTTCTAACCAAGATTCTGTAGTTGTAATGTTAGATGGTGATGATGCATTAATCGGGAATAATGTGTTAAGCAAGATTGAAACAAAGTATGAAGCGTACAATGCAGAGGTAATAATTGGTAGAATGCACCAAACGTATAGATTACAGCCGCATTACAGATATCCCGTAGATTTTACAAATCCAAGAAAAACAGGGGGAAACGTTTGGCAACATCTCAAGACTTTTAAAAAATATCTTTTTGATTCTATTCCTTTGCCATATTTTAAATATTCTAAAAAAAATCAAAAATTGTATTATAGTGAGTGGTTAGAAACTTGTGATGATTTTGCTTTTATGGTGCCTATTGTAGAAATGTGTAATCGTCCGCTACTATTAGATGACATCAATTATTATTACGAAAGAGATTATGAAAAAAGAAATGATGATAGAGAACTGAAAGAACAATGTATTGCAGAAATTTTGAACAAACCTTCATTAACTCGAGATAATGTTTTTAAGAATAGAAAAAAATTTAAACCTAATTTATCTAAAATAGAACTCGATATTACTTATGAGTGTAATTTAAAATGCTTGGGTTGCAATCGCTCTTGTACACAAGCACCTACAAAAGAAAGTTTAAGTTTAGGTGATGTTAAGAGATTTGTTCAAGAATCTATAGAAAATAATCATTACTGGGAATTGATTAATGTTTTGGGTGGCGAACCTACATTACATCCTGAATTTAAAGAAATTATATCGTGGATTTATACTGAATATATTGAAAAACTTTCTCCAGAAACCATCTTGCAAATCGTTTCAAATGGTTATGAGGAAAATTCAAGGCTTTTGTGTGAAGAAATGAGAAAGCTTTACAAAAATGTGAGAATAGATTATGGCTCCTATAAATCTGAAAAAGTTGTTGAATATTTTTCACCTTTTAATGATGCACCCATTGATAATCCACAATACAAAGATGCAGACTTTAGCAAAGGTTGTTGGGTAACAAGTTACTGCGGAATTGGTTTTAATGGTAAAGGATACTATGCTTGTGCTGTAGCTGGCGGTATTGATAGAATTTTGGGAAATAATAGAGAAATAAAAGCATTGAAAGATTTAGATAGCCAAATTTTAGAAAATCAACTCAATGAATTTTGTAGATTGTGTGGTAATTTCAAAGCATATCAAAGCAATCATGGAGATTTTATACCTAGGGTAGAAAAAGAGCCTTTTAAAAATATCGTTACCAGTTCTTGGAAGAGTATCTATAAACAAAATGCCAAGAATAAATGAAATTATCACTATCTAATTGGAATTTTTGATATTTCCACTTTTTTCAAAATATTTTATAATTTTTCCGTACATTTGTAATACAATAATGTTAATTATTTCGATAAGATACAATTAAATACTACTATTATGTTATTTATTTCATCATCAAAAGCACAAAAAAAATTGGTTGAAAATGTCCGTGAAAGAAGATTGCAGATGGAGCTTACGCAAGAAGGTTTAGCTGAAAGATCTGGTGTACCTTTGTCCACATTGAGAAAATTTGAACAAAAAGGAAGTATTTCTTTAGAATCTTTTTTAAAACTGCTTTCCGTGATAGGAGGCTTGGAGGAAGTTATCAACGCTTTGAAACCCAATAAACCTAATTTTAAATCGATTGATGAGGTCTTAAAAGCAGATGAAGAAATCACTAAAAAAAGAGGTAGAAAAAAATGAAAACAGCTATCAAAGAAATAAAAGTAGGATTAGATTTTGGCTCTGGAATTCAATCTGTTGGACGTTTAGCAATACGTAATGGTGTCATCTATTTTGAATATGATGATAATTTTCTGCAAAATAAATTAGAAATTTCACCGATTAAACTTCCTTTACAACGTGGAGTGATAGAACTTCCTGCAGATCCTTTTGAAGGTTTAGCTGGTGTGTTTAATGATAGTTTGCCCGATGGTTGGGGAAGATTGCTTTTTGACCGTATGCTTCGTTATAAAGGTATTCTACCGTCAAAAGTTACTTCACTTGATCGCTTGGCTCATGTTGGTTTACATGGGTTGGGTGCGTTAGTTTATGAACCAGACCAAAGTCCAAATTCAAAAAATGAAATGATTGATTTAGATGTGTTAGCTTCGCAAACAAAAGAAGTTTTGGAAGGGGATTCTGATGAAGTTATTGCCGAACTTTTAGCATTGAACGGATCTTCAGCTGGTGCAAGACCAAAAGCATTGATTGGCGTAGATAAACAGAGAAAAAATATATTGTATGGAGCTAATCAGTTAAGCGATAGTTTTGAACATTGGATAGTGAAATTCCCGAACGCACAAGATGGAAAAGATGCAGGTGCGATTGAATATGTATATGCGTTAATGGCTGCAGATGCAGGAATAGCAATGCCAAATGTCCATTTGTTTTCATCGCAAAAAGGAAATGGTTATTTTGCAGTAAAACGTTTTGATAGAGACGGAAATAAACGTCTTCACATGCATACAGTGAGCGGATTAATTCACAGTAATTTTAGATTTCCTTCTCTTGATTATGAAGATTTATTGTCACTGACGAGTTTTTTAACCAAAGACATTCGAGAAGTGGAAAAAATGTTTCAATTAGCGGTTTTCAATGTGATGGCACATAATCAAGATGACCACGCAAAGAATTTCACTTTTTTGATGAATGAATTGGGCGAATGGAAATTATCTCCTGCCTATGACATTACCTTTTCAAACGGACCTGGAGGTGAACAAAGTACTATGGTATTGGGTGAAGGACGAAATATAACAGTCAAACATCTGTCAAAAATGGGTACAGAAGCTCAACTTTCAAAAGAATTCATTGAGAGTGTTATTGATCAAACACGTTCTGCACTTGGTAAATGGATTGATTTAGCTAAATATTATGGTGTTAATGATTCAAATATCAATATCATCAATCGTGGTATTTCTAAATTATAAGAATTAAGGAACATTTAATAATATATTATTCAATTTTCATTTATTTAAATTATATGTTTTTACGTATAGCTATAATCTAATATAAAATATTGTATTCATTTGCATATAATTTCATATATTTGTAGTGTAATCATTGTAAAAGCATATAATTATGTATTCTAATCTTTCAAATTTTGTTAAACAAAAGCGTAAAGAAGCTCATCTTACTCAAGAAGAATTTGCCGAACGTGCTGGTGTAGCACTTACTGTTGTTCGAAAAATAGAACAAGGAAAAGAAAATTTGAGTTTGGCAAAAGTAAATCAGATTCTTTTGATGTTTGGTAGTAAATTAATTCCCATGAACGCTAAAGAAGTAGAAGAATGAGACAAGGAAAGGTTTTTTATAATTCTATTTTTGCAGGAATTATTACCGAAACAAATGATGGCGAATATACTTTTTCATACGATTCTAGTTATATTCAAAAATATCCTAAACAGTTGATTACGTTTTCAATGCCTGTATCTAGTAAAGTCTATCGAGAAAAAAGATTGTTTCCTTTCTTTGAAGGATTAATTCCCGAAGGATGGCTTTTAGAAATTGCTTCAGATAACTGGAAAATCAATAAAAATGATCGTATGGGATTATTATTGGCTTGTTGTAAAAATTGTATTGGTTCTGTAAGCGTCGAACCCCTTGAATTATTAGAAAATGAGTAAATGTCTGTTTTGTTATCAAACTTTGAATGAAGGTGAAATAGACTTTCATCCTAAATGCAGTAAAAAAATATTTGGTACTGCAGTCGCTCCTTTGCTGAATTATACTATAGACGAGATGGAAACTTTAGCAAAAGAGATTATAGAAACTTCCATTTCCGTTCCTGGTGTTCAACCCAAATTATCTTTAGGTTTTATAAAAGAAAAATTGGCAGATGGTACAAAAGGAAGATTAACCGTTTTAGAAGCTTTAGGAGGTCATTATATTTTGAAACCTCAAAATACAGCTTTTCCTGAAATGCCAGAAAACGAACATCTTACAATGAAAATAGCAGAATTGTTAGGAATACAGACGGTAATTTCTTCATTAATAAGATTAAAATCTGGGGAGCTCTCATACATCACCAAAAGAATCGACAGAACTGAAAAAAGTGAAAAAATTCACATGTTAGATATGTTTCAAATTACAGAAGCTTTTGATAAATACAGAAGTTCTATGGAAAAAGTAGGAAAAGCAGTTATTGAGCATTCATCTAATACATTACTTGATGTTTTAAGACTTTATGAGGTGGTTATTTTTACTTATATTACAGGAAATAATGATATGCATCTTAAGAATTT
>RRZU011135423.1_pt1 | contig 11241 bp, 11 predicted proteins | sample 2165561 | NCBI WGS metagenome assembly RRZU01 (sample SAMN10456909, study PRJNA506462) | wastewater metagenome | isolation source: wastewater sludge | place: USA: Moscow, Idaho | reverse complement strand
TGATGGGGGGCTTGTTCGTGGGGCTTGGCATCAAGCTGGCCGCGGAGTAAGGCGCTGTCCGGAAAGCCGGTGTCTAGTCCTGAAATAGGTTTACACATTTTCGTCTAGCTTCACGTGACTCAGAGCCCCCGATGCACCGCATCGGGGGTTCTGTATTTCAACGCATGATGCGCTTGCCTGCCCGGCTGGGGTGTTGGCTCAATCGCGTGATGGGTGGCCTGTTTGTGGGGCTCGGCATCAAGCTGGCCGTGGAGTGAGATGGCGACCGGCCATAGAAAAAGGCGTATCCCATCGCTGGGATACGCCTTTATCTGCACTGCAGCAGGATGACTGAAATCAGTTCATGCCGTATTATCGTACTGCCTGTCTAATACTGTTTTATGCCGTCTATGATTTACGTATATCAGATTGATTTATATCATTTAACTTTCCATTCTTGTCTAAGGTCATCTTAGGGGATATAAGACAGGTGTGGGTTCAGGTGTGGGTTCAAAATGGCAATTTCAGATTCAAAACTCAAAGCAATGCTGCGTGGTCACGATGATGATGCGCCCAGAAAGGTTGCAGACAGGGATGGGCTATCGGTTCTGTGGAGAAATAGCGGAAAAGTCAGCTTCGTGTACCGCTATCGAATTTTAGGTAAGGCAAAAAACCTAACTCTGGGCTCCTATACCGGCCAGGAGGGGGGGCTGTCGCTTTCCGAAGCAAGGAAAAAGGCGGCGCAATGTCGAGCTTGGTTGGAAGAGGGCAATGATCCAGCCTTGATGACTCGGATCGGGAAAGATGAAAGGCTTAAGCCTGTTACGGTTAAAGATGCACTCGAGTATTGGCTCTGCCATCACGCCGATAAGAAAAGGTCTAACAGTGAGAAGCATCGCCAGCAATTTGCGAAGTGGGTCTATCCCCGTATCGGAGATCTTCCCTTGTCAGATTGTGATACTCGTCACTGGTTGAGCGTCTTTGACGAGTACTCGAAGGTAGCACCTGTAGCTAGTGGGTATTGTTTCCAAAACTGTAAGCATGCTCTGAAGTTTTGTCGTGTCAGACAGTTTGCAGTGAGTAATGCGTTGGATGACTTGACTGTCGCTGATGTTGGGCAAAAAGCGAGTAAGCGAGATAGGGTTCTGACGCTAGAAGAACTGCGAACACTATGGGAGTGGGCTGAGAAGCTAGGTCCATATTGCTACTACGGAAATTTGGCCAAGATTCTGTTGTCGTTCGGTGCAAGAACTCAAGAAGCTCGGCTATCAGCACCCGAAGAATGGAATCTAGTCGAAGGTACATGGACAGTACCTGCGTCTAACTCAAAAACAGGTAATAAAATCGTGAGACCAATACCTGATTTTATTCGGCCGACGATAGACGCCTTGCTGAAAGCCGCCGCCGCACAGTCATCCCCATACTTGCTAGGGGAACTCAAGCGACCAGAAGCGGTAAGTCAGTGGGGAAGGGGGATTTGGAAGCGGCTCGGGCATAGCGCCCCTTGGACATGGCACGATCTGCGAAGGAGCTTGGCGACCCGCCTAAACGAGGCTGGGATTGCCCCTCATGTCGTGGAACAAATTTTAGGCCATGCTCTACCTGGTGTAATGGCTCACTATGTTCATACGGTTCGGTTACCGGAACAAAAAATGGCGCTGGAGTTGTGGGGAGGGATTTTAAACCCATCAGAACAACCGCCAGACAATATTGTGCATCTACAAGTGGGGTAGGGGAGCACAGCACTTTCTTCAGTGATTTGTAGACTGTGCCTATGGAGGGTACACCGGGTTTACCCTCCATGTATTTTTACCCAGCCTGTACAGCTAGTGCCATCTTGTTGTCTGCTCCGTTATGCTACGCAGCCACCTGATGAGCACAAAGCTGATGCGGCGCCTTCCCTGGCCATTAGCCTTGCCTGTCAGGTGGTCTGCTGCCGGTGATCCTGATAGACCCTTTGCCACTTGGCATACTCGCCCTTATCGCCTCTGGCATGTCAGAAAGCACAGATTCGAGCAATACTTCGCTCAAGCCATGAAAGTATAACGCAAAAAGTTGCGAATTTTGTTTTTTTAGCTGGCGTGAGTAATCCACGGCTCAATTTTGTGGATTTATCTTAATCCTTAGGCTGTTGCGAAAATTTATATTTAGATCTATTCCTTACTGGCTTGTGTTGCGATCCCTTGCCAAAAGAACGTGCTTTTTTACCATTTGAACGGGTTGTGTCTACATGGGCTAAAATATCCTGCCTAAATAGAGCCTCTAACTCTTCATATAAAGCATGGCAACTATTGTCACCATCCATTAAATTAAACTCATACCTATCTCCAGGATAAGCAAAAACATCCCCTTTACCGTCCTTTATGATAGTGCTTTTCCAGAGTTGCCCCATCGTCTCTCTTATGTCAAGTTTATGCTCCCAGCCTCGACCTAAAAACAAAAAAACATGCATGTAGTATCCTCTGATAGAGCAATAGTCCAACTTCCAAATATATCCATCCACATGCCTAAATAATGGGTTTCTCGAGCAGTTTATAAAGAGCTTGCGCCGCCCATCGACTAACTCTTCTAGCTTGTATTTGAAGCCTTCGGTTTGGGAAGACATTTTCAATGGATCTTTATCCAAGTCTTTTTTTTCAGACGGTGTAGCTACATTACTAGACTCGATATGGATGTCATCATCTTCAGCATACATATTCTCTATCTCTGGTTTGAAACCCAAACTAAATCTGACCACATAATGAGCTTTTCCTTCCTCTTTTTCTTTTACGTAGCCAAAGATGGATTTAATATTTTGCTCAACATTAAACACTCTCACCCTTACACTTTCTTTATAGCTGTTCGAGTCAAAGACAACGTTAAGAAAGCTTACCAACCCACCAATAACATCATCTGAGTAATATTCATTGAAATCAATATCACCATCAATTGACAGTCTATGAAACTTTATAGCTTTAATAAAGTATGGCACTGCAGGATGCACATTGAAACGCCTCCCAAAGTCTTCATCTGAAATAAATGCATTAATATTTGACAAAATTAGCTTTCTAAGTATCTTTCTAATCTCTTTCTTCTGTGCCGCACTATACACAGGCAATAAATCCTTTTGACTTACCATTCTATCTTTTATTAATTCGAATGCCTTGCTAACACTCTGCTCATCTTCCAAATTACTTATTTCAAAAATCCGCCGACCAATCATAGGTAAATGGTAGTAACTGTATTTTCGAATAGTCCCAATATATCTAAGCAACATAAAAATTCGTTCAAAGAAATCAGCGTCACCCGAAACAATCCGACTTCTTTTCAGGTAATGGCGCCGATTCACCCCAAAAGATTTTATAAAATGAAGTCTATAGTCATCAATTTCAGATGTTTTGAGCATAAGACCTCTACTTATCGTAGCTGCAATATGGGCATAAGTTCTATTTCTTTGAGCTGCTTTCAGTAGGGAATCGCTATACTCATAAATTGAAAACTTTTTAATTATTTCTTCTGTTTCTCCCTTATCTACCTTCCTCCTTTCTTCTTTTGCTATCACATCAATTTCGTCAGTCATGAGTATTCTCCTTTTACGTCACTAGCTATGATGATGAATTACTTGTCTATCAAATAACCATAACTCCGGCTGAATATCACGATAAAAATGCAAAGAAGTAAAATGGCGGACTTCTAGATGTCCGATTCGCACACTTAGCTACAAATCATGGTACATAACCATGATCACACTTAACATGGGAAATCACTTTGCATGGCAAAGCGAAGCTCATCTGAATTTTCACTCATTCTCCATGGGCTATGTGCATGCTCCTACCTATGGCTACCACTCCGGCTATCGCTACCTATGTGCACCGAGAGGGTGACCATTCCAAACCATAGAAAGTTACCAATATGAAGGCACATACTTGTATTTGGCATCATGACCACTCAGCTCGCTGAACTACCATCTTTTTTTTCACTGGCCCGCTCTTCTGATGAAACAACCCACTACATCATCAGGAGTACACACCATGAACAACACCATCAAAGTCCTGCGCATTAAGGACCTCACCAACAAGATTGGCATGGCCAGGTCTACTATCTATGACTGGCTTAACCCCAAATCTCCTCGTTATGACGAGACATTCCCCAAACCCTTCAAGATAGGTCAGTCCTCTATTGGCTGGTTTGAGCACGATGTTGATAGCTGGCTTATTGGTAGAAGCCAGTCTTGAATTCACTTTTTTCATCCTTAGTGAGCTCCATAACTTCCAGTGTTATAAATCATGTCTTGATAGGCTCATGGGTTATGGAAATAGCCATTTCCTCTTATATATGTTTTTTGTATTTTCGTAGGTGAGGCAGGCGTATCGCGTTTAGGTATATTTGTTATTTAATATCACTACCATTCATTAAACATTACTTCTATTCAATACTATTCCTACGCTATGTACAGCCACCCATATACAACCAATAACCACTATCGAGTACCATTACACCACTCCCATGTGGTGGTCATGCTACCACCAGCATAGTTAGCCAATACCACTCCACCAATCGCCCCTATATACGCGTGTGTCTATAACACAGCGTAGGGTTACTCCTGCCTAAGCGAGACCATCATGTTTAATACCGTTAGACTCTTGGATATCCTGACCCTATCACGCAAACTCCAGCATACGACTTTCCCAGTCGTCATCGTGGCATATACCCCTATCCGCGAGTTGCATATAGATTGCGAGAACCAGCCATTATCAACTTGCCTCTTTAACGTATTAGATACCGTGTGTGATTATTTTTACTGTCACACCGAGATATCATCAGCCCACCCTACCATCGAGCTATTCCTGACTTATATGCGAGCAGTACCAAGGTTGCACCTAGCCAAGATGGTTTCTCTCAATAGTCAGACTGCTCATAGACTGGCAGATGCTATCAATAACGCTCTGGAAGCCTTCCTTAGCGAGTTCAAGAGTCAGTCGCACCGTAAGCGTCTCAATAACCTTCGACGTGCTGAGAAACGCAACCAGCGCAGCATAACTGCCTATATCAACAGCCTATTCGCTCAGCATGCAAAGCTATTATTCATTCGTTTGGATATCGGGTATCGTGAAGCACACTACCATCGATTAACCGTGGATAACACCACCGATGACCTGCGTCAGTACTTGGGCGTAATACAGCGGCGATTCAAACACCTGGTGGGGTATATCTGGAAGATAGAATACGGTGCCGACCGGCGTTTCCATTTTCACCTCACCTTTATCTTCAATGGGGCTGAACATCAGCAGGATGTCTCATTGGGCAAAGCGTTGGGGGAGCAGTGGGAGACCATCACCGATGGGCAGGGGAACTATTACAACTGCAATAGCCGGCGAGTCCAGTACCAAGAGTGGGGGACCGATGGGATCGGGATGGTGCATTACGCTGATACCGACAAGCAGGCGCTACTGCTGAACGCACTCGGTTATCTGACCAAGCCCGATGAGCAGATATTGGCGGTATTACCCGCAGGTCGTCGCACTTTTGGCCGCATGGAGATATCTATCACGCAACCCAGGACGGGTAGGCCACGACGACAACGCCTGACCAATTCGTAATAGGATGCAGCAGAGGGGAGATTATAGCTTGGTAATGGGTTTCGTATGGATGGCATTGAGTGGTGTTGTATTAACCCTAACAACGGAGTTTGTTCATGACCGTAGAGCAACTTGCCAGAGCCACACGGCATGTATTTGACCAACACCACGAGAGCCTAACCGGGTTACCCTTCTTCTCTACCTTCCCCCTGAATTGCTGTCATGGGGCTTCAGTCAGGGCGGGAGCATACTTTGATTTTGAATGTTTTTTACTCAAAAATGGCGCGCTATATTTCATAACTCAGCAGAAAAAATCATTTTTCTCCGAGATTTTTAACGTCGTACGCCTGATGGACGAAAAACAAACGAAGTATGCTCCCGCCCTGGGGCTTCAGTGGTGTTCGGACTGGGCATACCTATGCCTGTACGGCAGCAACTCAACTGAGCGAAACGGGCGCTTGGAGAAAGTCCGCACAGCTTCTGATTTTTGCTACAAGCCCCCCCAGAATCACACTTATCCCCAAACATGCCTCACACTGTATGGTTTTCAGTCAAAACCTACATGTAGTGCATTGCAATTGATTTAATCACCACATATAGTTTTAGACATCCTCGATTGGAAAGCTGCAAACCCTGCAGCCAACATCGCAAAAGCTGTGGGCAGCCTATGGAACGCCCCGGCGCGTAATTGGATCTCATTTGTTCAACTTTTGGAGATTTACGATGGCGGGCAAAAATCAGCATGTTGTTCCTCACGAAGATGGTTGGGCTGTCAAGGGCGAAGGCAATCAGAGGGCGACCTCTGTGCACAACACACAGCAACAGGCCATCGATGCCGCTAGAGAGATTGCACGCAACCAGCAGTCTGAACTCATCATTCATCGCCCTAACGGCCGCATCCGTGACAAGGACAGCCACGGCCAAGATCCTTTCCCGCCAAAGGGCTGATACGCCATGACAAGCATCCCAACGTATCACGTACTCGCACTATCAGGCGGAGGTTATCGGGGCCTATATACGGCGACGGTACTTGCCGAACTCGAAACCGCACTAGGTCGCCCTATTGCTTCGCACTTTGACCTGATCTGCGGCACATCGGCAGGAGGGATGTTGGCTTTGGGTTTGGCAGCGGAAATTCCCGCCTATGAACTCAAAGCGCTTTTTGAGGAGCAAGGTAATCGCATCTTTGGCTGTCGCAGCTTACTACGGCGGCTTCTCGGGTTCTGGTTGACCGCAAAGCATGACTCTGCGGGATTACGGGAGGTTCTGAATGAGCGCTTCCAAGGGTCCACAATAGGCGATTTGAAGCATCGTGTCCTTGTGCCGACAGTTAACTACTCGACAGGCCGCGGGCAGTTCTTCAAGACACCTCACCATCCTTCCTTTGAGTTGGATCATCGCATGAAGATCGTCGATGTTGCGCTAGCGACGGCCGCCGCGCCCGTCTACTTCCCTCTGGCACGTAACGACCGAGGAGTCTTCGCGGATGGGGGATTGGTTGGCAACGCCCCTGGCTTGTTCGGATTGCATGAAGTAACAACTTTTCTAGCGCCGAAGCAAAATGCGCAGATTCGGGTTCTGTCCATCGGCACGATGACTATTGGTGCAACTGTCCGGGGAGGCGCCAGCCTTGACCGCGGATTCGGCAAATGGCGTGGGGGGCTCTTCGATCTGGTGATCTCCGCTCAGGAGTCATCCGTTGACTACATGCTGCGGCAGTCGTTAGGAAACAATTACTTCCAAATCGATGACCAGGCAACGCCCGATCAGAGTAAGGACGTGAAAGCGCTGGATCGGGTATCCATTGGCGCAACAAACACGCTCAAAGATCGCGGCTGCCACGCGGCGCAGCGTGCCCTCGGTGATCCCCTTTTTCAACCATTTAGAGCGCACCAGGCCAGCGCCCCGATTTTCTATCATGGCCCCCACAAGAATGTACAGGAGGTCGCATGCTGAACCTGAGTCCGCTCTTTTTTACTACAGCTGATCACAAATCGTGCATGCATAGCGAGTTGGATCTGACGCCAGAGCAACGCGTTGAGATCGTGGGCGCGCACACAGATGTCAGGGAATGCCTGCGTACAGGTATCCCCCGTGTGCTAAAAGAAAATGGATATACGGAAGTAGTACCGCAGCCACGTTTCTTCACGCAAGGATCATGGGCATACAAGACTCTGAACGCGCCGGCACAGTCCCCTCAACAGGCGGATGTCGATGATGGCTGCTATTTGCCAATGAGCTTCCTCTCTCAGACGAAACGCCCCAGCATGGCGGCGACAGTGTTCTTTGCCGCAGCGGAAGAAGCCTTGAAGCCGCTGGTCGAGCAGAAGCTGTGGAAACTAGTGACTGACAAACCGACGTGTATACGCATCATCATTGCCAAGTATGCTCACATCGATATCCCGCTTTACGCCATTCCTGACGAGGAGTTTTTCACACTAGCAAAGGCTTCAAGGGAGCGCTATGGCTACGACTCCATAATGGACGCGGTGAGAAAGGCGGAACGGGATGCTTGGACCGCACTGCCTACTGATAAGGTTCTATTGGCCCATCGTGAATGCAACTGGCTTTCTTCTGACCCTAGGCCTGTAAAGGAGTGGTTTCTAGGTGAGGTGGAGGCTAAAGGGGAGCAGCTCCGTCGCGTGATTCGCTACTTAAAGGCATTCCGCGATTGGAGGTGGCCCAGCGGCGGACCAGCTTCGATCCTATTGATGGCAGCTGCGGCTCCGCTTTTTGATAAGCGCGAAGGGCGAGATGATCTTGCACTGCTAGATGTAGTTGCTGCATTACCGGCACGACTGCGGGCAGGTGTGAATAACCCCGTGTCTCAGTCCGAGTCGCTCACTGAGAGACTTGGGAAAGCGGGGGTTGAAGACGCAGCAAAAACGTTTGAAAAATTTGAAAAGATGCTTCGCGGTGCCACTGGCGCCAGCAACCCTTCACAAGCCTGCGTGTGGATGCAAGCCGAATTCGGCCCTCGCTTCCCGAATGAGCCCAATCGAGTCAAGGTGGTATCTGTCGCCGCCACCATCGCTGCAACTCCAGCGACAGCAGGTCCGAGCGAACTGGTCGGGCGCACAAAGGCTGGATGAGAAGCATCGCTACAATCACAGACGTGATCGATGCCTTCAAGCAGCAAGGCTTCAAGTTTATCGGTAAGTCGGATGACGGACGGTTCAAGCTGCAAGGGCAACTGATCCCGCCAAAGTTGGACAAAGGATGGCCATGTGAGGTTCAGATCGACCCCGCGTTCTTCGACCTACCTCGAATACGGCTGCTCGACGTTCCTCCTGGACTGCCCAAGGTGATCCCACATCTTGGCGCGAATGGTAACCTTTGCTATCTCGCCAACGGAACAATCGTTTTGGACATCTACGATCCTTTAGGGCAGTCCTTGGCGTGCCTGCAACGTGCTGCAGTAGTGCTTGGGCAGATATTGAAGGGCGAGATGATTGAAGATCTCGCGGAAGAATTCTTCGCCTACTGGAAAGGTGGGCTTTGCTTTGTGGATATGCAAGGTGAAGATCTGGGGCGACAAAACTGCATCGTCGCGCAAGCCAATGGAAATCCGTTGTGGTTCATCACGGACAACGAAGATCGAACAAAAAGCAAGCTGAGTTCGCTTGGCCACCAAGTCACCGATAAGACAGTACTGACTTATCGGGTCAAGACTACCGCCCAGCCCCGACCACGGATCAACCACTGGCCGCCCGAAACTGTAGGGGATATCTTGGCTTGGCAAAGCACCCTTGATCCTCAGTGCCGGCGCAAGATTCACCAGCGCATCAAGGAAGGCGAAAGGGAGAAGGCCAACGGTGTTCTGATTATTATCGAATCTCCGTTGATGACTTATGGCTTTGTCGTTTTCTATGACCGCCAACGTCAGCACCTAAAGGACAAGCTCGCAGATCGTGGGGATTCAAGCTACAAACTAAAGGTTCTGCCCATCTCAGTGATCAGAATCGACGATAGGTATCTCGCCCAGCGGAACATGCCCAAGTCAAAGACGCTTGCAGGTAAGAACCTAGCCATAGTGGGATGCGGCACGATTGGTGGATATTTGTCGGACATGCTGGTCAAGGCCGGGGCGGGTACATGCGGCGGAAAACTCACGTTGGTGGACTTCGATATCCTTCTCCCCCAGAACATCGGACGCCATCGCCTAGGATTTCCAGATCTGCTGTCAAATAAAGCCGAAGCCATGGCGAAAGAGCTCAATCGCTTAGCCCCAAGCGCCGAAATTCGCGCACTTCCCGTGGATGTCAGGCAGGCCCAACTGGGAGGGCTGGACCTGCTCATAGATGCCACCGGGGAAGAATCTCTTGGGCATTGGTTGTGCGACCGCTATCCATCTCCGATACCCATGCTCTCAGTCTGGATCGAGGGGCCGGGAACGGCAGTCCGCGCACTTCTAAGAACGAACGTATCTGGCGCGTGCTTCCGATGTCTTTGGCATCGCAACAAAAGAGACGAACTCCGTTCCACCCTTGCTCCTCTTCCTACCATCTTGGCGGGGCATGGATGCGAGGGCTTATACGTGCCATTTCCCGCCTCGGTGTCCGTAAACGCTGCCAGTCTGGGTGCCGAGATGGCCATCAATTGGGTTAACGATATCTCTTCCCCTGCATTACGAACTCGATTGATCGATCACAACCATCAGCTTGCCACTCCCGATTGCGATCCGCTGTGGGACCAAGAGTGTCCTGTATGCAATTCATGAGTTCCTGGGCCACCGAGGATAAAAGGACGCTGTTACATTTTTCAGGGTCTTCGTTGGAAACTTTCTACCAGTATATTCAAGCTAGTGAGTTCGATTGCGAGGCGGGAGGGATTTTGCTTGGCTCAGTACACGGTGCCCATTTGCTGATTGAGCACGCTACAGCCCCTACAGCATGGGACAAACGGTTTCGATATCAATTCGAGCGGATGCCAGCTGGTCACGAAGCCATAGCCCAGTCTAGATGGACAACAAGTCAGGGTACCGTTCGCTATCTAGGCGAGTGGCATACCCATCCAGAAGACCATCCTCGCCCTTCCAGCCTAGATAGGGCTGAATGGAGCCAATTATCAGCACTACGTCGAGACAAACGGCCAACACTAACTGTCATCGTCGGACGAAAGGCCCTGCATGTTGAGTTGGTGTCTAATTCTGGTTGCGGCCAATTGTTTCTTCCCGTGGTATAGCTGTCTACAGCCCTGTGACCTCGATATTATGGGGTTCTCTATCGTCATACAGATTTCGGCCATGTGGCAGATGACGCAGAACAATGAAGCCGGGTTTAAAAAAATTTCAGCTATATATCATCGCCATGAACACCTTCCGGGGCTGCCTTTGCAGCCCCTTTTTCATTGGAGATTTTTATATGGCTCATCTCATCGACACCATGGCCTACACCGGCCAGACACCCTGGCATGGCCTCGGCAATCTATTACCCGCACAGCAATCGCTTGATACCTGGCTGCAAGTCGCAGGGATGGACTGGACCATCGAGCAGAGCGACGTGATGTTTAACGTGGCTTCCGATGCCCTGCATATCCGCCCCTACAGTGATAGCAAGGTGCTCTACCGCTCTGATACCCTCGCCCCCCTGTCGGTAGTCTCCCAGCGCTATAACGTGGTGCAGCCCCACGAGGTGCTGCACTTCTATCAGGATCTAGTGGAAGCCGGTGGCTTTGAATTGGAAACCGCAGGCTCGCTCAAAGG
>RRZU011853271.1_pt1 | contig 11242 bp, 13 predicted proteins | sample 2165561 | NCBI WGS metagenome assembly RRZU01 (sample SAMN10456909, study PRJNA506462) | wastewater metagenome | isolation source: wastewater sludge | place: USA: Moscow, Idaho | reverse complement strand
CCGTTCCGGGTGGCCGTCAACCAGACCCTGGCCCGGCCGGAAACCGTTCTGGCAGACGGAGACGAGGTAGCACTGTTTCCGCCGGTCACCGGAGGCTGACGGCCATGATCATCACGGTACGGGTAGGCCCGGATGATTTTGATGCCGGAGCCGAACAGCAAAGGCTGCACGCACCGGGCGTGGGTGCTGTCACCAGCTTTACCGGTCTGGTGCGGGATTTTGGTGACAGCGCGGACGTGGTGGCGCTGGAGCTGGAACATTATCCCGGCATGACCGAAAAATCCCTGCACGCCATCATCGCCGAAGCCGGACAACGCTGGCCGCTGGCCGCCGTGACGGTGATCCACCGGACCGGACGCATGATGCTGGGTGACAACATCGTGCTGGTGGCCGTGGCATCCGCCCACCGGGCTGCGGCATTCGCTGCCTGCGAATTCATCATGGACTGGCTGAAAACCGGCGCGCCGTTCTGGAAACGGGAAATCCGGGCCGACGGACAGGCACACTGGGTGGATGCCAAAGCCAGTGACGACGCGGCGACGGCACGCTGGCTGGCATAGCAACGCACAAGTCATCCACAAATTTATCCACAAGCAGGTCGTCACCATGGTTTCCCGTGAAACATGCCGTCCCGGCGAAAACCCCTGGTGACGACGGCATTTGTCAACAGTTTTATCCACAGCAACCGGCGAATGGTTTCCCGTGAAACCTTAACCCGGACCATCACGAAAGCCACGGCTACCCGTCATCAGCGACCGGAACCGGCTGGCTGCTTAAGCCTTGCCACAGTTCTCCCAATAGTTATCCACGAAGTTATCCACTAGCGACCGGCCTGGCTCCGCTGCCAGCAGCACACCTCAGACTGGCCGAAGTGCACCGGCACTGGCAAACTTGTCCACGTCTTATCCACAACACGCTCAGTGTTTCACGGGAAACCATGGTGCCTTGTTATACCGCTTTGATTCTGGCCGGAGGACAAGCCTTGCGCATGGGCGGGCAGGACAAGGGCTGGATCGAGCTGGCCGGCCAGCCACTGATCAGGCGGACACTGGCAAGCCTGCAACAGCAAAGCCTGCCACCCGGCCAGTACGTCATCAGTGCCAACCGCCGGCTGGCTGACTATGCGGCGCTGGGACATCCGGTGCAGCCGGATACCCTGCCGGACTTTCCCGGGCCGCTGGCCGGCCTGCTGGCGGCCATGCAGCAGCCGGCATGTGCAGAGGCGACCGCCATCCTGATGCTGCCTGTGGACATCATCAGCCTGCCGGAGGATTTTGCAGCCCGCATGTTGTCCGCACTGGATTTGTCCACAGACGTGGCCATGGCCTGTGATCCTGACCGCTGGCATCCGGCCCTGCTGGCCCTGCGACCAACCGCCACTCACGGATTAGCTGCTTATCTGGCGGCAGGTGGCCGCAGCATCCGCGGCTGGCTGGATACGCTGCGCGTCACCCGCGTCCATTTCAGCGGATGTTTTCCCAACCTCAACACTCCGCAAGCCCTGGCCGCCTGGCAGGAGCCAACAGCCGGCAGCTGAGGCTGCATCGAAGTTATCCCGGAGTTATCCACAAGCAGGCCAGACCGGACAGCCAAACAAAAACCGGCCCGAATGGGCCGGTTAGCATCCGCAACACGGGATGTCTGTTCAGGCAGCGGAGCCTTTTTGCTGCCGGCGGGTCAGCACGGCGGCAGACAGTGTCGCCAGCAGGCGTTCGGTGTCGTCCCAGCCAATGCAGGCGTCGGTAATGCTCTGCCCATAGCAGGGCTCGCAGCCCGGCTTGAGATCCTGCCGGCCTTCGACCAGATGCGACTCCACCATCACGCCGAAAATGTGCTCGTCGCCACCGGCAATCTGGCCGGCCACGTCTTCGCAGACTTCCATCTGGCGCCGGTAATCCTTGCGGCTGTTGGCATGGCTGAAGTCCACCATCACCTTTTGTCCCAGCCCGAGCGCGCCCAGCTCGGCGGCGGCGGCCTTGACGTGTTCAGCCGAATAGTTGGGCTCCTTGCCGCCCCGCAGGATGACGTGACAGTCCGGGTTGCCGCCGGTCACGACAATGGCCGAATGGCCGGTTTTGGTCACGGACAGGAAATGGTGCGGCACACCGGCTGCCCGGATGGCGTCAATCGCGATGCGCAGGTTGCCGTCGGTTCCGTTCTTGAAGCCCACCGGGCACGACAAGCCGGAAGCCAACTCTCGGTGTACCTGCGATTCGGTCGTCCGGGCACCGATTGCTCCCCAGCTGATCAGGTCGGCGTAGTACTGCGGCGTGATCATGTCGAGGAATTCGGTTGCGGCCGGCATGCCGCGGTCGTTCAGTTCGGACAGCAGACGGCGGGCCACGCGCAGGCCCTTGTTGATGTTGTAGGTTTCGTTCAGGTCAGGGTCGTTGATCAGCCCCTTCCAGCCCACGGTCGTGCGTGGTTTTTCGAAATAGACACGCATGACGATCACGAGCGAATCCTGATACTTCTGCCGCATCGGCAACAGACGGTCAGCGTATTCGAGGGCTGCCTTGGTATCGTGGATCGAACAGGGACCCACCACGACCAGCAGACGGTCATCCTTGCCATGCAGCAGGTCGGCAATTTCGTGCCGGGTACCGTAGATCAGTTCGGCTGCCGGCGGCGAACTCGGCAGTTCGTACAGGTGGGCAATCGGGGGCAGGAGTTCGGTAATCTCCCGGATTCGGACGTCATCGGTTTGGCGGTGCATGGCAGGGCGTGTCAGACAGTTTAGCGAGGGGTCCAATCTAGCCCGAATGCCCGGTCGATGCAAACGTCAGCCTGGTTGCAGCGGTCATAAAACGCCAACGCCGCCCGGGAGGGCGGCGTCACAAGGCACAAAATGCCGTGAAACTCAGTCGGCGAACTGTTTTTTCAGCCGTTCGCGGCGTTCCTGCGCTTCCACCGACAGGGAGGCAGTCGGCCGGGCCAGCAGGCGCTTGAGGCCGATGGGCTCGCCGGTATCTTCACAGAAACCGTATGAACCGTCCTCGATCTTGCGCAGGGTGGACTGGATCTTGAGCAGCAGCTTGCGCTCGCGGTCACGCGTACGCAGCTCAAGCGCGTATTCCTCTTCCAGCGTGGCACGGTCAGCCGGATCCGGCGTGGCTTCCTGCTCTTGCAGGTGATTGGTCGTCGCGTCGGCATTGTTGAGCAGTTCCTGCTGCATTTGCAGCAGACGCTCACGGAAAAACTCAAGCTGGTCGGCGTTCATGTAGTCGCTCTCGTCGCCGTTCCAGTTGAGAATGTCCTGTTCGGTCAGCTTGGCCATGGTGATATCCCGGCGAGATGGAAAAACGGCGGGCAGATTACCGGTACGGGCCGGTTTCAGCAACCGCGGCAGGCAAGGAATTGCAGGAAGACCGGCAAATCACTCGACTGGCGGACACCGGACCCGTGGCAGGCACGCTCCGCTATTGCTGTCATCGCCTGTGTATAGTCAGCACTGCCCGATGCAGCAAGGGCTGTGCCGTGGTTGGCAAACCGGGGCGCGTACGCCCCGGACCAGCGGTCATCCCGGGCAGGATTACTTCTGGGACATCACCCACTTCACCAGCGTCTTGGCATCGGCTTCGCTGATGTTGTTGGCCGGCATCGGCACCGGACCCCAGACGCCGGCACCACCCTTCATGACCTTCTGCACCAGCATGGCTTCGGCCTTGGGGTCGTTCTTGTACTTGGCTGCCACGTCCTTGTAGGCCGGGCCGACGATCTTCTTGTCGACGGCGTGGCAGGACATACAGTTCTTCTGCTGCGCCAGTTGCTGGTTGGCAAAGGCCGGGGCCGTTGCCAGCAGGGCCAGGGCAGACAGCGCGATCGCGTGCTTGTTCATGATGTGGTTCTCCAAATGTCTTTGTTCAGGACGGGTTATTCCCGGGGCATAATAATAACGACAATTCCCCCGGACAGACCTTGATAAAACACCAATTCCGCGCACAAGCCCTGCATCAGGCCAGCCTGCGCGCGGAACAGGACGGGGGTTACATGCCGAACCGCAACTGGCCCAGCAGGAGCTGCTCGACCAGCGCCAGCGGCAGCATCAGCACCACCTGCAACAGGATCAGCAACACCAGCGGTGACAGGTCGACATTGGCGACCACCAGCCGGCGGAACGGCCGCAAAAACGGCCGGGTCAGCAATTCCAGCAAAGGCGTGACCGGGTTGTACGGATTCACCCACGACATGATGGCCTGCACGATCAGGGCACCCATCAGCAGGTATACCGACGCCCGGAACACGGCCAGCACCGCCAGGAACACCATCACCAACCAGTTTTGCGGGCTGCCCAGGCCGTAGGGCAGGGGAGAGAGCAACAACATCACCACCACCGTCAGCAGGGCTGTCAGCCACGCCAGGCCCAGACTGGCGGTGTCGTAGCCACGCCACGGGCGCAGCAGCTTGCGGGCCGGCAGCACGGCAAAGTCCGTGACCCGCTTGATGAACACCACCAAGGGATGGCGCACCGAAGCACCGGCAATCTGCAGGTAAAACCGCAGCAGCAATACTAGGATGAACAGGTCGGTCAGGGTCTTGACCAGGAACCGCAGGGTATCGATCAGCATGGGCATCAGCTCCGGCTGAATTCTTCGGACATTTCCACCGCACGGGCACGGCAGGCCAGCGCACCGCGCACGATGGCCTCGGCCACGCCATCGGCCTCAAAGCTGGCGATGGCGCGTTCCGTCGTGCCGCCCTTGCTCATCACCTTGCGCTTGAGGTCACCGGCCGGCTCGCCGCTCTGGCGCAACAGCTCGATGGCGCCTTCAAAGGTGGCCAGCGCCAGTTCACGGGCGGTAGCCTCGTCAAACCCGAGCTGGCGGCCAGTGGCCTCCAGTGCCTCGACAAAATGGAACACGTAGGCCGGCCCGCTACCGGAAATGGCGATGACGTCGTCGATGCCGGCCTCGGTGGCCACCCAGCGTGTCTGGCCCACGGCCTGCAGGATGGCTTCGGCGGCCTGCCGGTCGCTTTCGCTGACGGCCGGAGCAGCGTACAGGCCGGACATGCCCTTGCCGACCATGGCCGGCGTATTGGGCATCACGCGCACGATGCGCTCGCTGCCGCCCAGCCAGCGCGACAGCGTGGCCACATCCACACCGGCAGCGATCGACACCACCAGCGCGCCCTGCAACCGGGGCGCCAGCGTGGCGCATACGGCCTTGAGCTGCTGCGGCTTGACCGCCAGCACCACGATGCAGTCAGCAGACCATGCAGCCGGCGGCTCTTCCAGCGGCGTCACGCCAAAGCGCTCGGCCAGCATGGCCCGCTTGTCGGCACCGGGCTCCACCACCCGGATATGCGTGTCAGGCAGCCGGCACAGGCCGCCGATGATGGCGGTTGCCATGTTGCCGCCGCCGATAAAGGTGATATCCATCACAAACCTGTCCTCCTCAGTTCAGAATCAGGCGACCGGATAATGCCGGGCGCCGAAAATTGCCGTTCCCACCCGCACGCAGGTCGAACCGTGTGCAATGGCACTTTCCAGATCAGCCGACATGCCCATCGACAGGGTATCCAGCATCAGCCCGTCGGCCTCGAGCCTGGCATGTATCTGTTGCAGGCCGGCAAACTGGCGGGCCAGCTCTTCAGCCGGTACCGCCGGGTCCGGAATGCACATCAGCCCGCGCAGCACCAGTCGCGGCAGCCGGGCCACGGCCCGGGCCAGCGCCGGCGCCTCGGCCAGCGTGCAACCGCTCTTGCTGGCTTCACCCGACACATTCACCTGCACGCAGACCTGCAAGGGCGGCAGATGATCCGGACGCTGGGCCGACAGACGCTCGGCAATCTTCAATCGTTCGACCGAATGGACCCAGTGCGCGGTTTCTGCCACAGACCGCGTCTTGTTGCTTTGCAGCGGCCCGATGAAGTGCCACTCCAGCCCTGGCAGATCTGCCAGCGCCGCGGCCTTGCCGGCCAGCTCCTGCACATAGTTTTCACCAAAGGCACGCTGGCCGCAGGCATAAGCCTCGCGTACGGCTTCGGCCGGAAAAGTCTTGCTGACCGCCAGCAAACGCACACTGCCGGACGGACGGGCGGCTGCCGTTTCGGCGGCCCGGATCCGGCTGGTCACGCTTGCCAGCGCATCCTGAATGGACAATGTCATAATCTGGGGTCGGAATGGGATGCGAACACCACGCTACGGTATCACGCCCGTTGGCGCCGGGACATGCCGGCTCCCGTCCGCTGCCCGTTTGCTTCCTGTCGTCCCCATACCACCGCTGCCCCAGCGATGCCGGAGCCTTGCATGGATATTGCCGAACTGCTCGCCTTTACCGTCCACCAGCAGGCATCCGACCTGCACCTGTCGGCCGGGCTGCCGCCGATGATCCGCGTGCATGGCGACATGCGCCGCATCAACCTGCCCCCGCTGTCGCACGATGACGTGCAGGACATGGTGTACCCCATCCTGAGCGCGCCGCAGCGCAGCCATTACGAGCAGCAGCTGGAGCTGGACCTGTCGTTCGAGCTGCCCGGCCTGGCGCGCTTCCGGGTCAACCTGTTCGTGCAGAGCCGGGGCGCCGGCGCGGTATTCCGTACCATTCCCGACCGGATTCCCACGCTGGCATCGCTGGGCGCGCCGGCCATCCTCGACGAACTGGTCGCCAGCTCCCGCGGGCTGGTGCTGGTGACCGGCCCGACCGGCTCGGGCAAAAGCACCACGCTGGCGGCCATGCTCGACGCCGTCAACGAGCGGCAGGCCGCCCACATCCTGACCATCGAAGACCCGATCGAATTCGTCCACACCAGCCGCCGCAGCCTCATCAACCAGCGCGAAGTCGGCCCGCATACCCGCAGTTTTGCCCACGCCCTGCGCAGCGCCCTGCGCGAAGACCCGGACGTGATCCTGATCGGCGAACTGCGCGACCTCGACACCATCCGGCTGGCGCTGACCGCTGCCGAAACCGGCCACCTGGTATTCGGCACCCTGCATACCAGCTCGGCCACCAAAACCGTCGACCGCATCGTCGACGTGTTCCCCGGCGACGAAAAGGACATGGTGCGCGCCATGCTGTCAGAAAGCCTGCGCGCCGTGGTGTCGCAAACCCTGCTCAAGCGCCGCGACGGACAGGGCCGGCTGGCCGCCTATGAAATCATGCTGGGTACGCCGGCCATCCGTAACCTGATCCGCGAAAACAAGATTGCCCAGATGTATTCGGTCATGCAGACCAGCCAGCAGGCCGGCATGCAGACGCTCGACCAGGCATTGCAGGCGCTGGTGGGCGCTGGCCTGGTCAGCGCCGACGAGGCCCGGATGCGCGCGGTCGACAAGGATGCACTGGCTGCCTGACGGCAGTACCCGGCACCCGCCCGGCCACCAGGATCACGTCTGGCCGGCCGCAGGACGGGGCAGGCCCGGCCATCACGCCGGACCTGAACCTGTCAGCCGTCTACCGAACCAAGTACCAGCCCTTTTGCAAACAAACAGGGCAGGACGCGACCGCCTTGCCTGCGCGCCGGCCTGACGGCACCCTGCACCCGTTACCACTCCGCCCGGGTCTTGCCCACGCCGTTCCCGATGCTTCCCGATCATCCCCTGCGCCTGTTTTTCGCGGTCCCCCTGCCGGCAGGACTGACTACCCGCGTGGAATCCATCGCGAGGCCACTGTCCCGCACCACGGGCGGACGCTGCACACCAGCCGGCCAGTACCACCTGACCCTGGCTTTCCTGGGCGAAATCGCAGCCGGACGCCGGACCGAACTGATGACGCTGGCCGCTGGCCTTGACTGGCCCGCCGTCTGCCTGGAGCTGGACCGGACCGGTAGCTTTGGCAAGGACGCCGGCTGGCTCGCTCCCTCGCAGGTACCGGAACCGCTGGTGGCAGCTGTCCAGTGCCTGCACCGGCAGTTGCGCCTTGCCGGGTTTCACGTGGAACGACGGCGCTGGCGACCACACCTGACCATCCTGCGCCGCCTGCAGATACCACTGCTCCCTGCCGTACTGGAGCCGCCACTGTCCTGGCCTCTGGAGCGCCTGCAACTGCTGTCATCGCGCCTGACTCCCCGCGGCCCGCGTTACACGCTGGAAGGCGAGTTGCACTGGCCACACCACGGCTCCCTGAGCTGAATGCCTCCTGCCGGAGACACGCCACGGGGACAAAGCCGGTCAATGAAGCCCACCAACCCGGGCAAGTCTGCCATCCGGTGATACGGCTGCGGCAACCGGCCGGATTCCTGCCACACCAGGGCGCCGGCCAGCCCACCCTGCCGGCTTTCGCCGCAAGGAACACTGGCGTCCCCTGTTCCGGATCAGCCATGTGAAAGGCGGAATATCGCCGGCCTCACCAGGCCAGCACACCGTCCACATCGCCTCCGGTCCGCGGATGCCGGTACGGACACGGACAGTAGCCGAGCAGCCTGTAATCCCGTGACCGGTCACGCCAGAAACCGTCACGAACCACTCCCGGACTGCGTCCGACACATCCCTCACCGGCAGACCATGCAGCCGTGAGACCCAATGACGGCCGCGCACGATGCAGGCCGCCAGCGGCTGCAAAGCCCGCCAATTGCCCCACGTACATTTTCACGCAGGCACAAAAAAGCGGCGGAACACTCCGCCGCTTGTGTCGTCAGGCCGGACCGGCCCTTGGCCGTCAGTGCGCCAGGATCTTCGACAGGAACTGCTGGGCTCGCTCGCCGCGCGGGCTGCCGAAGAATTCATCCTTGGTGCAGTCCTCGACGATATGGCCGCGGTCCATGAAGATCACCCGGTCAGACACCCGGCGGGCAAAGCCCATTTCGTGCGTCACGCACATCATGGTCATGCCTTCCTTGGCCAGCTCGGTCATCACGTCCAGTACTTCGTTGACCATTTCCGGATCCAGCGCCGAAGTCGGTTCGTCGAACAGCATGGCGATAGGGTCCATGGCCAGTGCGCGGGCAATGGCCACGCGCTGCTGCTGGCCGCCGGACATCTGCCCCGGAAACTTGTGGGCGTGTGCCTTGAGGCCGACGCGGTCCAGGAGCTTCATGGCCTTGTCCATGGCTTCGTCCTTGCCGCGGCCGAGCACCTTCTGCTGGGCCAGCGCCAGGTTGGCGGTAATCGACAGGTGCGGGAACAGTTCGAAGTGCTGGAACACCATGCCGACGCGGGCACGCAGCTTGGGCAGGTTGGTCTTCGGATTGCCGACCGAAATGCCGTCGACGATGATCTCGCCCTTCTGGAAGGGTTCGAGGGCATTGACGCACTTGATCAGCGTGGACTTGCCGGAGCCGGACGGGCCGCAGACCACGACCACTTCACCCTTGTTGACCCGGGTGGTGCAGTCGGTCAGCACCTGGAAGTCACCGTACCATTTGGAAACGTTCTTGAATTCGATCATGGTTTACATCCTCAGCGCACGATGGCGATCCGGGTGTGCAGGCGCTTGACGAGCCGCGACAGGGTGAAGCTGATAACAAAGTAGATGACCGCCACGGCCACGTACATTTCGACCAGGGTGTTGTCACGGTTGGCCACCTTGCTGGCGGCTCCGAGCAGGTCGGTGGCACCGACCACATACACCAGAGAGGTATCCTGGAACAGGATGATGATCTGCGTCAGCAGGAGCGGTACCACGTTGCGGAACGCCTGCGGCAGGATCACGTACCGCATGTTCTGCCCGTAGGTGAAACCCATGGCCTGGCCGGCAAACACCTGCCCGCGCGGGATCGACTGAATGCCGGCACGGATGATTTCGCAGAAGTAGGCGGCCTCGAAGATGGCGAAGGTGATGTAGGCGGACTTCTCGGCTCCGACGTCGATACCCATCACCAGCGGCACGAGGATGTAGAACCAGAAGATCACCAGCAGCAACGGCACCGAGCGGAACAGGTTGACGTAGGTCGAAGCGGCCAGGTTGAGCGGCTTGATCGACGACAGGCGGGCCATGGCCAGCAGGGTGCCGAAAAAGATGCCGATGGCGGTGGCAAACAGGGTGAGCTGCAACGAGTATTGCAGGCCCTTCATCAGGAAATCGAAGGAACCGGTGACGGCGGACATGTCGAACTGCATCATTTGCCTCCCCCGATATAGCCCGGTACCTGCACTTTTTTCTCCACCAGCGCCATGATGCGGTTCACGCTGAACGCCACGATCAGGTACAGCAGGCTGGTATAGGTCATCACTTCAATCGGGTTGGCCGGCGCATATTCGCCGGTCATCTGCCGCATCTGGAAAGTGAGTTCGGTCAGGCCGATTGCCAGCGCCACGGCCGAGTTCTTGAAGATGTTCATGAATTCGCTGGTCAGCGGCGGCACGATGATGCGGAACGCCATGGGCAGCATCACGTAGCGGTAGGTCTGTCCCAGCGTCAGGCCGAGGGCCAGACCGGCGTTCTTCTGACCGCGCGACAGGGTCAGGATGCCGGTACGCACCTGCTCGGCCACCCGGGCCGAGGTGTAAAAGCCCAGCGCGATCACTGCGGTGGAAAACTCCGGCAACGGCATGCTCTGCTTGACCCAGTTGCTGGCGGTCTCCGGCAGGAATTCGGGAAAAACGAAAAACCACAGGAACATCTGCACGATCAGCGGCACGTTGCGGAACAGTTCCACGTACGCCGTCGTCAGGCCGGACACGGCCTTGTTGGGCACGGTGCGGCCGACGCCGACCAGCGTGCCGATGACCAGGGCGATGACCCAGGCGCACAGGGCGGTTGCAATGGTCCAGCCCAGGCCCGAGAGCAGCCACTGATAATAGAATTCTTCGGTGTCCGGCACGCCTTGCAGAATGACGCCCCAGTTCCACTGGTATTGGTTCATACCTCATTACTCCAGCATATCCGGCGGGTGTGCGTCACCCGCCGGGCCGCTTGCGGCGCCCATCGGCGCCGGGCGGTGTGTTACGGCTCTGCGGTCAGATACCCTTGTCGGTCGGGTTCTTGATCGCGGCCTTGAGCTCGGGGCTCATCGGCAGGTTGAGGTTGATGTTCTTCGGCGGGATCGGGCTCATGAACCACTTGGTGTAGAGCTTGTCGAGTTCGCCCGACTTCATCATGCCGACGATCACGCGGTCGACCACGGCCTTGAGCTGCGGGTCGTCCTTGCGCATCATCACGCCGTACGGTTCGACCGACAGGGTTTCGCCGACGATGGAAAATTCCTTGGGATTCTTGGAGTTGGCGATCAGGCCGGCCAGCAGCACGTCATCCATCACGAAGGCCGAAGCCCGGCCGGTCGACACCATCAGGAACGAATCGGCGTGATCCTTGCCGTACACGTTCTTGACGTTGAGGTTCTGGCCTTTTTCGTGCTGCTTGAT
>RRZU013149742.1_pt1 | contig 11243 bp, 9 predicted proteins | sample 2165561 | NCBI WGS metagenome assembly RRZU01 (sample SAMN10456909, study PRJNA506462) | wastewater metagenome | isolation source: wastewater sludge | place: USA: Moscow, Idaho | reverse complement strand
GGCGCGGCCAAGGCCGCCGGCACGCTGCCGGGCGCCGTCAACCTCGACAGCGACCTGTTCTTCGAGCCCGGCAGCGCCGCGCTGATGGACAAGGCGCAGCTGGCCAGCGAGGCCGCGGCCCTGCACGCGCGGCCCGGCCAGCCCACCGTGGCCTTCTGCAACACCGGCCACTGGGCGGCCACCGACTGGTTCGTGCTGTCCGAGGTGCTGGGCCAGCCCGACGTGAAGCTCTACCCCGGCTCGATGGTCGAGTGGAGCCAGGCCGCCACGCCACTGCCCATGGCCAACGAGCCCGGCCGGCTGGCACAACTGCGCTTCCAGCTGCTGGGCTGGTCGCACCGCAACCTGGGAACCAAGGCACCATGAGCACGCTTGTCACTTCACCCGGCGCGACCGTCGCCGCTGGCGCCACGCGCGCGCCCAGCCTGTGGGCGCAGCGCCTGCCCATCGCCATCGTCGTGCTGGCGCTGTTCGGCTGGCTGCTGTGGTCGGTCTCGTCGCGCCAGGCGCTGCTGCTGCTGGTGGGCGTGGGCCTGGGCTGGGGGCTGGCGGCGGCGCGCTTCGGCTTCACCACCGGCTGGCGCATTCTGGTGGAGCAGCGCGACCCATCCGGCGTGTACGGCCAGATCATCCTGCTGGCGCTGCTGGCGGCCGTCAGCATGCCGATGCTGGCGCACTTCCCCGAGACGCACGCCGCGCTGGGGCCGCCCTCCATCAGCCTGGTGGTCGGCGCCTTCGTGTTCGGGCTGTGCATGCAGATCGCCGACGGCTGCGGCTCGGGCACGCTGTACAAGGCGGGCCTGGGCGTGCCGCTGAACATGGGCATCCTGCCGCTGTTCGCGCTAGGCAGCTTTCTGGGCTCGGTGCACCTCAACGGCTGGCTGGCGCTGGGCGCCACCGAGCCGGTGGGGCTGGTGCAATCGTTCGGCGCCACCGGCGCGCTGCTGGCCACGCTGGCGGCGCTGGCCGTGGTGGCCGTGGGGGTGGGGCTGTGGAGCGGCCAGCGCTTCAGCCTCAGGCGCATGCCGCGCCGCTGGGTGTGGGGCGCGGTGGTGCTGGCGCTGTTCGCCGCGCTCAACCTGCTGATCGCCGGCCAGCCCTGGGGCGTGGTGTACGGCTTCGGCCTGTGGGCGGCCAAGGGCGCCACGGCACTGGGCCTGTTCGACCCCACGCAGAACGCCTTCTGGAGCGACCCCGGCCACGCCCAGCGCCTTTCGCAGACGCTGCTGCTGGACGTGACCAGCATCACCAACATCGGCATCCTGGCCGGCGCGCTGTGGGTGGCGCCGAGGCGCCCGCAGGACGCCAGGCCGCTGACCGGCCAGCAGTGGCTGATCGGCCTGGCGGCGGGTTTCATCATGGGCTACAGCTCGCGCCTGGCCTTTGGCTGCAACGTGGGCGCCATGGTCAGCGGCATCAGCACCGGCAGCCTGCACGGCTGGATCTGGGTGCCGATGGCCTTCCTGGGCACGCTGATCGGCATCCGCGTGCGGCGCCGCTTCGGCTTCTGATCGGAAGGCAGCACACACCATGACCGCCACCAACGTCCGCCGCCTGCTGTTCTGGGGCCTGCTCGTGGGCTTCATCGCCTGGGACTTCGCGCAGTCCGATCCCGTCAACCTGCGGCTGGAGCCGCCCATGATCACCGCCGGCTCGGGCCAGGCCGTGTCGGGCGGGCACTGCGCCATGCCCAAGTGAACCGCCGGGCCGCTGCTTACTCTTGTTTTCATAGCCTCCAGCGCCCGTCCATCAAGCGCTGAAGGCCAATCTGGCTTGAAACCAGCGAGCGCCTGCGCGCAGGGCGGCGTCCGACATCCGCCCCGCCGCGCGGCAGGCACAATGCCGTCAACCCGATCTTGCGCTGGCCGCGCCGGCGCACATCCCTGACGAAGGAGTGACCCGTGAAATACCGTGCCCACCTGAGCGCCGTCCTCGCCGCCGCCCTGCTGGCCGCCGGCTGCGCCAGCACCACCACCGGCAGCGTCGCCTCGGGCGGCTCGGCGCGCTCGCAGCTGCTGCTGGTATCGCCCGAGCAGGTGATGCAGCAGTCGCTGCAGTACTACGACCAGCAGAACACCAAGGCGCGCGCGCAGGGCAAGCTGGTCACCAGCGGCGCCGAGTGGAACCGCGTCAACACCGTCATGCAGCGCCTGGTGCCGCATGTGGCCACCTTCCGCCCCGACGCCGCGCGCTGGCCGTGGCAGCTGGTGCTGATCGACGAGGACACCGTCAACGCCCACGTGATGGCGGGCGGCAAGATCACCTTCTACACCGGCATCATCCGCAAGCTGCGCCTGACCGATGACGAGATCGCCGCCATCATGGGCCACGAGATGGCCCACGCGCTGCGCGAGCACACGCGCGAGAAGATCTCGCAAAGCGCCGCCGGCGACATGGCGATCGCCATCGGCGGCGCGCTGCTGGGCGTGGGCGAAGGCGCGCAGCAGCTGGCCGGCCTGGGCAAGCAGCTGGCGCTGGACATGCCCTTCTCGCGCCACATGGAGAGCGAGGCCGACCTGTACGGGCTGGAGTTGGCCGCGCGCGCCGGCTACGACCCGCGTGCCGCCATCACGCTGTGGCAGAAGATGGCACAGGTCGGCGGCTCGGGCGGTCCGAGCTTCCTGTCCACCCACCCCAACTCGGGCGACCGCATGGCCGCGCTGCAGAACGCCATGCCGCGCGTGCTGCCGCTCTACGAGCAGGCGCGCGCCCGGCGCTGAGGACGCGCCAGCGCGTCAGTTGGCGTGAATGTTCCGGCTCTTGACGATGCCGGACCACTTGGCGTCTTCCTTCTTCATGAACTCGGTGAGTTCGGCGCGCGTGGTCGGCTGCGGCGTCAGGCCGTGACCTTCCAGCGCCTTCTTCACTTCGGCGTCGTTCAGCACCTTGACGATCTCGGTGTTCCAGCGGTCCAGGATCGGTGCCGGCGTCTTGCCCGGCGCCACGAAGGCGTACCAGTTCAGCGCCTCGAAGCCCGGGTAGCCCGATTCGGCCACGGTGGGAATGTTGGGCAGGTAGGCGGGCCGCTTCAGCCCGGTGGTGGCCAGCGGAATCAGCTTGCCGGCCTCGACGTGCGGCATGGCCGTGGGCGGCGCGGCAAAGTAGGAGCTGATGCGCTCGCCCAGCAGGTCCTGCAGCGCGGGGGCGCCGCCCTTGTAGGGCACGTGCACCATCTCGACCTTCGCCGCCTGGTTGAACATCTCCCCCGCCAGGTGCGAGGCCGAGCCGGCGCCGGTGGAGGCGAACTCCACCCTGGCACCCGGTTTCTTGGCCAGCGCGACGAACTCGGCCAACGTCTTCGCGCCCACGCCCTTGTGCACCACCAGCACGTTGGGGAAGTTGACGCCACCGGACACCGGCGCCAAGTCCTTGAACGGGTCGTAGCCCACCTTCATCAGGTGCGGTGCGATCGTCAGCGGCCCGATGGAGCCGAACAGCAGCAGCGAGCCATCGGCGGGCCCCTTGGCGGTGAACTGGTGCGCGATGTTGCCGCCGGCGCCGGCCTTGTTGTCGACCACCACGGTCTGGCCGACGTTTTCGCCCAGCTTCTTGGCGATCAGGCGCGCCGCGGCGTCGGCCGCGCCGCCGGCGGCAAAGCCCACCACCAGGGTCACCGGCTTCTTCGGCGGAAAGTCCTGTGCCTGGGCCAGGCCGCCGGCCAGGGCCGCGCAGACCAGCGCGGTGGCACCGCGCATCAGTTGACGCTTGTTCATCGCTTGTCTCCTTGAGTGAGTCGGATCAGTCGGCGCCGAGGCCGATCGGGTTAGGTTGGCGCTTTTCCACCGCATAACGCAGCAGGGCCGCGCTGCGGAAGACACCGTGGGCGAACTTGCCGTAGGGCAGCGTGGCGAACAGCGCCATCACCGCGCCCAGGTGCAGGCACAGCAGCAGGGCCATGGCGTGGCTGCCGCGTGCCCACCACAGCAGCAGGCCGCTGAGACTGACGAGGAACAGCAACGCGATGAAGCCCAGGTCCATCGGCTTCTGCGCCGCATCGCCATGCAGCGGGTGGCGCGCGCGGTTCAGCCGCCACAGGCCTACGGTGCCGATCACCAGGCTGACGCCACCGACCGCGCCCAGCAGCTTGGGCAGCGAAGGCAGGTCGTACGGCGCCGGCCAGCCGAACAGGTAGTGGTAGAGCGTGCCCACGCTGGTGGCGGCAAAGCACAGCAGAAAGCCGTAGAACGTGAAGTGGTGCATGCGCCGGCGGCTCAGCGTGTACTCGTCGTCGGCGTTGTGGCAGCCGTCGCCGTGGCCGCCGTCGAGATACTTCAGGCGCAGCACGTCGTGCGTGGCCTCGGCCGCCGCGGCGCCGCTGGCCGCCGCGCCGCTGGTGGCGGGCTTCACCTGGCGCAGGAAGCCGCGCACCCCCATGCCCAGCGCCAGCACCGCGAACCCGAACACCGGCGCGAACAGGCCGACGAGCAGGTTGTGCGGAAAGATGGCGTAGAAGTCGCCACCCAGCCCCGCGCCCCAGATCGGGCCCCGGGTCATCACCGCCAGCACCAGGAACAGGGCCAGGCCCAATGCCAGCGCTACCGACAGCATGAGCCCGTTGGTCTTGTACAGGCGCCCCAGCCCCGCCGGCCAGGCGTAGTCGGCATAGGTCTGGCCGCGCACCGTGGCCATGGCCTGCGGCACGTTCACCATGAACTCGTGCGGCGGCGCGTACTGGCAGGCGTGCAGGCAGGCGCCGCAGTTGTGGCACAGGTTGGCCAGGTAGTGCACGTCGGCCTTGGCGAACTCCAGCCGGCGCGTCATGGCCGGAAACACGGCGCAGAAGCCTTCGCAGTAGCGGCAGGCGTTGCAGATGGTGAGCTGGCGCGCGACCTCGGTCTCGGCGGCCGTCATCGGCACCACCTCGCCGTTGGCCAGGGCGCGCGCGTTGCGTGCGAGGGCTTCAAGCGAGGCCATGCAATGCTCCTTGATTCATGGCTGCCCGCGCCGCATTGGCGCCGGCGATGCGGCCAAACGCCGTGCCGATAGACATGCCGACACCGGCCGTGTAGCCCTTGCCCAGCACATTGCCGGCCATCATCTCGCCGGCCACGAACAGGTTGGCGCTGGGCTGGTCGCCAAAGCGCACGGCCGCCGTGTCGTCGGTGTGCAGGCCGAGGTAGGTGAAGGTCACGCCCGGGCGCACGGCGTAGGCGTAGAACGGCGCGGTGTCGATGGGGCGCGCCCAGTGGGTCTTGGCGGGCGTCAGCCCTTGCGTGTGGCAATCATCGAGTGCGGTGTGGTCAAACGTGCCGGGCACGCAGGCGGCGTTGTAGGCGTTCAGCGTGCGCATGAAGGTGGCCTCATCCAGCCCCAGCTTGCGCGCCAGCGCGGGCAGGCTGTCGGCCACCACGCCGGGGAACACCGGCGGCATGAAGCGGCCGATGGCCTTGGCGTCGATGATCGACCAGGCGATCTGCCCCGGCTGCTGCGCCACCAGGCGGCCCCAGATGGCGTAACGCTTGGGCCAGAAGTCCTCGCCCTCGTCGTAGAAGCGCTCGGCGTCGCGATTCACCACCACGCCCAGGCTGACGCAGTCTATGCGCGTGCAGATGCCGCCGTCGTACAGCGGCGCGCGCGCGTCGATGGCCACCATGTGCGCCTGTGTCGGGTCGCCGATGCGGTCGGCGCCGTGGTCGTCGAGCAGGTGCTTGAGCAGCACGCCCTGGTTGAAGCGCGTGCCGCGGATCAGGAAGTTGTCGGCCGGCCACTCGCCGCGCTCGTTGCGGCCCCAGGCTTCGCGCAGCCAGTCGCGGTTGGACTCGAAGCCGCCGGCGGCCAGCACGCAGGTCTTGGCTTCGATGCGCTCGCCCTTCACGTATGCGGCGACGAAGCGGCCGTTCTCGATCTCGATGCGGTCGACCGGCGCCTCGTAGCGGATCTGCACGCCCAGCTTCTCGGCGCTGCGGTAGTAGGCATTGACCAGCGCCTTGCCGCCGCCCATGAAGAAGGCGTTGGTGCGCGCCACGTGCAGCGCGCCCGACAGCGGCGGCTGGAAGTGCACGCCGTGCGCGCGCATCCAATCGCGGCAGGTGGCGGAATGGCGGATCACCAGGCGCGCCAGGTGCTCGTTGGTCTGGCCGCCGGTCACCTTCAGCAGGTCCTGCCAGTACTCGTCTTCGGGGTAGGCGTCGACCAGCACGTCCTGCGGCGCGTCGTGCATGCAGCGCAGGTTGCGCGTGTGGCCGGAGTTGCCACCACGCCATGCGCGCGGCGCCGCCTCCAGCAGCAACACGCTGGCGCCGGCCTCGCGCGCCATCAGCGCGGCGCACAGCGCGGCGTTGCCGCCGCCGATGACAAGCACATCGACCAAGAGTGTCTCCTCAGGTTTGCAGGGGCGAACTGTAGGCACCGCTGCGCGCACGCACAAGACGGCGCGCGGCAACGGGTCTTCAGTTCTTGTGAAGGGTGGCGCCGGCCCAGCGCCCGGCGCGCACCAGCGCCCGCGCCACGTCGGCCAGCACCACGCGCGCGGCCAGCGCGGCGGGCGACAGCTCGTCGTCCGACAGGCTGGCCAGCAGGTTGCGCCGGCCGGTCAGCGCATCGGCCAGCAGCACGCTGCGCACCGCGCCCTCGGGCAGCCGCGCCGTGGCGGCGCCGGGCTGGATGGTGGCGCCCAGCCCCGCGCGCACCGCGTCCATCAGCAGCGACAGGCCATCCACCTCGGCCTGCACGCGCGGCGTGATGCGCTGGCGCGCGAAGGCGGCGTCGGTCAGCGCGCGCAGGCCGTGGCTGGGCGACGGCAGGATGAGCGGCAGCGCGCGCAGGTCCTTCAGCCGCACGCGCGGGCCGGCGGGCATGCCGGGCAGATCGGGCGCGCCGATGACGAACAGCTTTTCTTCCAGCAGCGGTGTCACGCTCCAGCGCCGCGCGGCGTCGTCGCGGAACAGGATCGCCAAGTCGAGCTGGCGCGCGTTCAGCATCGTCGTGAGGTGCCCCGACAGCGCCTCGACCAGGTGCACGCGCACCGCCGGGTAGCGCTCGGCCATGGCCTGCATCAGCGGCACGCCCAGCACCGAGGCGGTGGTCGACGCCAGGCCGATGCTGACGTGGCCCGACAGGCGCGCCGTCTGCGCCGCATGCACCGCGTCGTCGGCGTGGCGCAGCGTCAGCTGGGCCTGCTGCAGGAACGCCAGGCCCGCATCGGTCGGCACCACGCCGGTGGCCTGGCGCTGCAGCAGGCGCGTGGCCAGCTCGCCTTCCAGCCGGCTGATCTGCTGGCTCAGCGCCGAGGTGGCCAGCCCCAGATCGAGCGCGGCCTTGCCCATGCTGCCGGCTTCGCAGACCGTGGCGAAGTAGCGCAGTTGGCGCAGTTCCATGGCAGTTACTTGCGAAAATGGCCTGTAGCGCTTATTGGGCGGGCGCTGGCAGCTATCAAATCAAAAGCATCACGCCGGGCGGGCGGCGTTCAGCGCGTCGCGCGTGGCCAGCGCGGCGGCGCGCGCGGCATCGGCAAAGTCGCTGCCCTTGCCGGCGTACAGGATGGCGCGCGAGCTGTTGACGACGATCGGCCCATCGGGGCGCCAGCCGGCCTGCACCGTGGCCGCCGCATCGCCGCCCTGCGCGCCCACGCCGGGGATCAGCAGCGGCAGCGTCGGCGCCAGCGCGCGCACGCGCTCGATCTCCTGCGGGTAGGTGGCGCCCACCACCAGGCCCAGCTGGCCGTTCAGGTTCCACGGCCCTTGTGCCAGCCTGGCCACGTGCTCGTACAGCAAGGGCTGGCCTTCGACCGACGCGAGGCGCTGGTTCTGCAGATCGTCGCCGCCCGGGTTCGACGTGCGGCACAGCAGAAAGGCGCCCTTGCCCTGGTATTTCAGGTACGGCTCGACCGAATCGAAACCCATGAAGGGCGACAGCGTCACGGCGTCGGCGCCGTAGCGCTCGAAGGCCTCCTTGGCGTACTGCTCGGCCGTGCTGCCGATGTCGCCGCGCTTGGCATCCAGGATGACGGGCACCTTCGGCGCGATCTCGCGCATGCGGGCGATCAGACGCTCGAGCTGCGGCTCGGCGCGGTGCGCGGCGAAGTAGGCGATCTGCGGCTTGAAGGCGATTGCGAGGTCGGCCGTGGCCTCGACGATCTTCAAGCAGAAGTCATGGATGCCCTCGGCATCGCGCGTGATGCCGGTGGGAAAGCGGCTGGGCTCCGGGTCCAGCCCCACGCACAGCATCGACTGGTTCAGGGTTTCGGCTTCGCGCAGCTGGTCGAGGAAGGTCATGGGGCGGATTCTAGAATCCATGGCTTCGCGCGCCCGTGCGCGGCCACTCTGTTCAGCCATCATGCACAAGCCCACCGCCCGCCCCCGCGACCCTTGCTTTTCCTCCGGCCCCTGCGCCAAGCGGCCCGGCTACGACGTGGCGGCATTGGACCTGCGCGCGCTCGGCCGCTCGCACCGCTCGGCGCTGGGCAAGGAGCTGCTGGGCAAAGCGTGCAGCGAAACCGCGCGCATCCTCGGCCTGCCGGCGGACTACCGCGTGGGCATCGTGCCGGCGTCGGACACCGGCGCGGTGGAGATGGCGCTGTGGAGCCTGCTGGGCGCGCGCGGCGTCGACGTGCTGGCGTGGGAAACCTTCGGCCTGACCTGGGTGAACGACATCGTCAACCAGCTCAGGCTGCCCGACGTACGCGTGTTCAAGGCGCCGTATGGCGAGCTGCCCGATCTGTCGCAAGTGGATGCGGCGCGCGACATCGTGTTCACCTGGAACGGCACCACCAGCGGCGTGCGCGTGCCGCATGCCGACTGGATCGCCGACGACCGCCAGGGCCTGACCATCTGCGACGCCACCAGCGCCGCCTTCAGCATGGACTTGCCCTGGCACAAGCTGGACGTGGCCACCTTCAGCTGGCAGAAGGCGCTGGGCGGCGAAGGCGCGCACGGCATGCTGGTGCTGAGCCCGCGCGCGGTGCAACGGCTCGAAAGCTACGCCCCGCCCTGGCCGCTGCCCAAGATCTTCCGCATGACTTCGGCCGGCAAGCTGATGGAGGGCATCTTCGTCGGCGACACGATCAACACGCCCAGCATGCTGTGCGTGGCCGACTACCTGGACGCGCTGGCCTGGGCCGACGCCCAGGGCGGCGTGCCGGGGCTGAAGGCGCGCAGCGAGGCGAGCCTGAAGGTGATCGAGGACTTCGTCGCCACGCACCCGTGGATGCATTTCCTCGCGCGGCGCGAGGACACGCGCTCGTGCACCAGCGTGTGCCTGACGCTCGACCTGCCGCCCGAGCAGGTCAAGCGCATCGCGCAGCTGCTGGAGACCGAAGGCGTGGCCTACGACATCGGCGCCTACAAGGACGCGCCGCCCGGCCTGCGCATCTGGTGCGGTGCCACGGTGGAGCCGGATGACGTGCGCGCGCTGATGGCGTGGATCGGGTGGGCTTACGGCCACATCAAGAGCTGACGCCTTGTACCGCAGCTCGGGACGCTGCCAAAACCAGCAGCCCATCGCCTGCGCACGCCTCAAGCCAGGCTGCGCAGATCATGGACACCGGCCACGAACACGGATGTCCATCCGGAGTGCGTCAAGCACGAGCACACGCAACCGCACGTGAATGCAGCAAGTTCTTTTCATGCAAACAGTCCCTCCATCCCCAGGAAGCCCGACAGCGCTACCGCTTGCGTTCGACAGAGGCTTGCTGGCTTGCAGCGCCAGCGTGGTCTTGAGCATCGGGGCGGCAGCGCTGCTGGCGGCCATTCATGCCCATCTGCTCCCCATGCCTCGCAGCGCGTTCATCGTGGCGCAACTGGTCACGCTGGCCGCAGTCGTCAGCCTTATCGCCCGCTGGTTGAAGACCGTGCTGCAGGCACGCCCGGCCTTGGCCGTGATTCGACTGCTTCCGTTGGCCCTTTTCGTCGGCCTGGCAAGCAGCATGATGCTGAGCGGATTCTCACGCCACGATGAAATCTACAGCTGGAACCTTTGGGCCATACAGCATTTTTCCCACATTCCATACGACCGCACCTACACCCAAGCTGCCTACCCTCAGCTGTATGCCTACTGGCTGGCGTCGATCTACGGTGCACAAGGGCAATTTGAAAGCCAGTTGCTGACTCGTTTTGCGTCGGCAATTCCTTCGCTGGTCATGATTGGCGTCGCTGGTGCATTCTGGCCGCAGGGTGTCCGTGCAGATCGACGCTCGGTCACCATCGCTGCGCTGGTCACGTTGCTGGTACTGCTGGGCACGTTCAGCACGCTGCGTCTAAGTTACGCCGATCCATTGATGACTGCGGCACTGCTGACATCGGCTGCGCTGTTGCTGTGTCACGCATCAGCGCCGTCCACGCTGGTTTACCTCGTCCCCGGCGTGACCTGCGGTGTCATCGCAGCCCTGACAAAGCAGCCAGCGATTCTCTGGGCCGGCGGCATCTTGCCACTGGCGGTGGCTGGAGGAGTCTGGCGGCGGTCCTGGCCATGGCGATCCCTGCTTATCGCGGCGCTGGGCGCGGCCGTGACCGGCTCGTGGCTGCTGCTGGAGCTCTCGGCCATGCTCAACAACCAAGGGGTGGTCCAGGCTGGACTGGGTGATCGTGGGCTGATGGCGACCGCCGCCAAGGCAGGGCTGAAGTACCTGATCAAAAAGCCACACTTCCTTCTCCTGCTGTCCGCAGGCTGGTATGTGTCCCGCCGTGACGCCTGGCTTCATGCCCTGTGGTGGCTGGGCGTGCTGCCGATGCTGGCTCTCTGGTTCACGCTGGGCTCTTATGAAGCGAGACACGGTACGCATGTGCTGTGGTTTTCGGCGCTCATCCTGCTGGCCGCCTTGAGCCTTCGCCCAACGGCCGACACGTCTATGCCGTCGTTTGATTGCGGGAAAATAGCAATTGCTTCGCCACTGACCATGGTCGGCAGCTTCTTGGTAATCGCTCTGACATTCGGGCTGACTTTCAGCGTGGCCCATCGCAAGGGCTTGAACCTGTTCGACGGCCAGCGGCTGGCATGGCTGGCACAGATCAGCCCGCAAGGGTCGGCCTTCTTCGACGCAGCCATACGCAAGCAGTCACGCATTTGGACCACGAGCAACTACAACTATGGAATCTTCTACGGGCGTCTGCCGGTCGGTCGCCCTTCGCGCTACGCACCCGACTCCACGCCTTTGGAAATAGCCAGGGAGCTACAGGACTTCCATGCGGACTTCGCCATCAGCGCCGGCCGGTTCGCTTATGGCGTCCACTCCAGCTTGTTGCTGCGCCTGGTTGAAGCTTGCCCCAACAGCCTGCACCAAGTGCTTGTGTCTGACGACGGCGAGTTTG
>RRZU013115451.1_pt1 | contig 11244 bp, 11 predicted proteins | sample 2165561 | NCBI WGS metagenome assembly RRZU01 (sample SAMN10456909, study PRJNA506462) | wastewater metagenome | isolation source: wastewater sludge | place: USA: Moscow, Idaho | reverse complement strand
GTGGGCGGAGACTCGCTGTTGATAGATCTCGGCAAAATAGGCGTGCACTGTCGGATTCAGCTGACCTAAAAAAAATTGATCGATAAAATCTCCGCCGAATTGTTCCGGCGGCAAGCTGATGTAGTGAATCACCAACAGAGAAATATCTTGTGGATCAGGGCGCTGATCAAAGTGCGGTGACCGCACTTGGCGCACCGGATTTAACCAGCCGTGCCTTATCTTTTGCGAATTAGTTTCTTGTAAATGAATTTCTTGTGAATCGATTTTTTTTGTATTTCGTGTCATCAATTTTCCCGTTTTGCGATCAGCGTTCAGATAATGTTTACCGCACTTGGCTTTTTGTATTCTGCTTTGTCATCTTATCGCTGTCAATTTAGCTTCATCAATTTTACCGCTAGTCTTAAGCAAAAAAGGAACAATTATGCGTCAACTTCAAACTTTTCTTAATTTAAAAAACAAACGTAAAGCCGGATTTACCCTAATGGAATTAATGATCGTAATTGCGATTATTGCCGTGTTGGCAACGATTGCCGTGCCGTCCTATCAAAGTTATACCCGCAAAGCCGCTATTGCCGAGCTTTTACAGGCCTCAACCCCATATCGCGGTGAAGTGGAGCTGTGTATCTATAACACTAATTCAGCAACTAATTGCACTGGTGGTAGCAATGGGATTCAAGCCAATATGGCTGCTGATAATAAATCCAAATATATCAACACGATTACTACCGCCGCCGGTGTGATTACGGTTAGCGGCAAAAGTAGTTTGGCCGATTACAATTATACTTTAACCCCTAGCGGCGGTAATGGTACGCCAATCAGCTGGGCGGTTGCCTGCAACGGTACGGACACTTCCATTTTCCCGGCGGGATTTTGTTCATAGCATATCGTATTAAGAGGTCAAAATGAGTTACACGCTGGTGAGTGCTGATGGGCAGTTGTTTCAGATCGAAGCGTCGTTATGGCAGAGAAATTGCCAGGAACAACAACTGTTGTTGCGCTATTTTGCACTGCCATTACAGGAGGATCTGGAGCAACTGTGGTTGGGGATCGATTCGGCAAATAATATTAACGCCTGCGAAGTGTTTGCGTTTTTGTATGATAAAGCGGTCGTACCGATTGTGTTGCAAAGTGCGGTATTAAAAACCGCACTTCAGCAACTTTCGCCGACAGCGGATCAAGTGCAGGATTACCAACAAGCACTCTATCAGCATCAAGCTGAGTCTGAACAACCGGAAAACAACGATGAACCAATTATTCAACTGTTGGAAAGCATTTTTGAACAGGCATTGAAAATGAGGGCATCGGATATTCATTTGGAACCGAACTTGCAAGGGTTGCAAGTGCGGTTTCGAATTGACGGGGTAATGGTGGTTATCCGACAAATTGCGCAAAATTTTGCGGCCCGTTTGGTTTCACGAGTGAAATTATTAGCACATTTGGATATTGCGGAAAAACGGCTGCCGCAAGACGGTGGATTCCGTTTCACTACCGCATTTAATGATATTTTGGATTTTCGTTTGTCGATTTTACCGACTCAATCGGGCGAAAAGGCGGTGTTGCGTTTGCAGCAGAATAAGCCGGTCGAATTGGCATTTTCCGAACTGGGTATGACCGAACAGCAGCAAAACCGCTTTAAACACGCGTTACAACAGCCGCAAGGCTTGATTTTGGTGACCGGCCCGACCGGCAGCGGGAAAAGTATTTCCCTTTATACCGCACTTAATAGTTTGAACCAGCCGCAAAAGCATATTGTGACCGCGGAAGATCCGATTGAAATCTGCTTGGACGGTATTGTGCAAACGCAAATCAATCCAGCAATCGGGTTGGATTTCAAGCAGTTGTTAAGAACGTTTCTGCGACAGGATCCTGACGTGATTATGTTAGGCGAGATTCGTGATGAAGAAAGCGCACTGATGGCAATGCGGGCGGCACAAACCGGACATTTGGTTTTATCCACGTTACATACCAATGATGCACGATCGGCAATCGAACGTTTAAAACAGTTTGGCATTCAAGAGTATGAAATTGCTTCCAGTTTATTGCTGATCATCGCCCAACGTTTACTGCGCCGTTGTTGTGATTGCAAACAAGATGCAGAGCAAGAGGAGTGCGGTAAATGCCAGCAAGGTTATTACGGACGCATCGGTACTTATCAATTTTTACAACCGCACTTTACCCGAGAAATCAATCGTCATGAAACCAAACAGCTATTTAGTTATTCATTAGATTTCAATAGTTTATATCAAAGCGGATTGCAAAAAGTGAGGTCAGGGATCACTGATCTACAGGAAATTCAGCGAGTGTTGGGCGCACAATCTGCTGAACAACCTGCAAATTAACCCGCAGATTAACCGGAATAGGAAAGAAAATGGCAGAATTTCGTTGGCGAGCATTGAATGCTTTACAGCGGCAACAAAGCGGTATTTTGCTGGCAGATAACAGCGAGCAAGCAGAAGCGTTGTTGTTAGCGCGAGGGTTACAGCAAATTAAGTTGCAGCGTAATTGGCGTTTGCCGTCATCGGTTGGGAACGTTGAGATCAGCGAATTTATGCAACAAATGGCGATTTTGCTACAAGCGTCGTTACCGCTAAAAGCTGTGCTCAATATTTTGCAACAAAATTGCCAAACAGAAAAATTATTGCGTTGGCTGAACAGCTTGATTTATGGGATTGAAAGTGGTTATTCGTTTTCGCAAGTGCTGGAACAACATCCGCAATTTCTGAATGAGCGTGATCGGCAATTGATTCGGATCGGCGAAACAAGCGGAAAATTGGCGCAATTATGCCGACAAATCGCCGAAGATAAAGCCCGACAATTGGCATTACAGCGCAAATTACAAAAAATCTTGTTGTATCCGTTAATGGTGCTGTTGATCTCATTGATTTTAACGGTGCTGTTATTGCTGTTTGTCGTGCCGCAATTTGCCGAGATGTATCAACAAAATCAACAGCAATTACCGCTCTTTACCCAAATTTTGCTGCAATTATCGGAGATCTTGCAGCATTATGGCGGCCGTTTGGCTATTTTGTTCGGGTTATTGGTGGTGGCTAGTGGGCGATTTTATCGACGAAATAGACGATTTCGCTATATTTTACAGCGGATTGTGCAAAAAATACCGCTCTTTGGACGCTTAAATCAGTTAAATCATTTAGTAGATTCCAGTCGTAATTTGGCATTAATGCTAAATGCAGGGATTCCGTTAAATCGGGCGTTACAGACATTTTTAAAGCAGCAAAATAGAGAAGAGCCACTGCAACAAGAAATTGCCGAGAGCTTGCAACTGTTACAGCAAGGATACAGTTTTTCCCAAAGTGTCAGTAGTCGCTGGTTTCCGCAGCAGGCGCAACAAATGTTGTTGGTGGGGGAAAAGAGCGGTTGTCTAGGGCAGATATTGCAACATATCGCCGATAATTATCAGCAGCAATTAAATCATCAAATCGATTTGTTATCGCAGCTATTGGAGCCGATGTTGATGCTGTTGATTGGTGGTTTAATCGGGGCGGTGATGTTAGGAATGTATCTACCAATTTTTGATATGGGAGCAATGTTGGGATAATGGATTTTAATCTATTTTTGATTTTACCAATTGCAGGTCTGTTTGGTTATGCAGCGCAACGCTATGTAGAATATTTTGCCGATAATTTTAACCGCACTTTGCAACAGAGCTATCAGCAAACTTATCAAGAGTGTTATGTAGAGGTTATCGGTTCTCAAATAACGCTAAAGGCGGATTATCAATGGTTAAAACCGTTATCGAATAAAGCGTTACGCTATTTGCCGCCGGTTTTCGGTTTAGTGGCATGGTTGCTGTATTCCCTTCAAAGTCAATATCAGCAACCGGATCTTTTGGTTGTCATGTGGTGGTTATACGCTTTGGCATTACTCACAGCGATTGCATTGGCGGATTATCATTATCGGTTGATTTCAACACTGATGTGCCAACATCTATTGTTATTGGCATTATTCGGCAGTTGGCAAAATATTGCTTTTGTCAGCTTGGAGCAGAGTATGCAAAGTCTGTTTATCGCATTGCCGTTGATGATATTGTTTTATCTAGGCAGCAAATGGCTTTATCGCAAGGAAGTATTTGGCGAAGGTGATTGTTGGCTAATTACCGCACTTGCCGCCTTTTATCCTTATCAGCAATTGCCGTTATTGTTATTATTCGCCACTGGATTTGGCTTGCTGTCGGCACTGTTATATTGGATTAAATCGAACTCAGAAAAAGCCAATCTGAGAACATTGGAATTGCCGTTCGCGCCTAGTTTGGCTCTATCAGCGTTATTATTAGCGGTTATAATGTGAGCAAAATAATTTTTTGCGGATCAATGCTGACATAAACATTCTCACCAATTTGATATTGTTCGTTATTATGATAACTAGCACAAAGTTCGATATTCGGTGCAACTTGAATCAATGCTTCATTGCCACCTTGTTGCTGTTGAAGTGCGGTAATTGTGCCTTGAAAGCGGTTAATCGGTTCTAAAATTCTGTTCGTTGCCATTAAATGTTGTAAACTCAGCCATGGCGCTTTGAATATCAACAACAGCTCCTGTTGCTCTTGCAGATGTAAACGGCGGCAACTGGATTCGGTAATACTGGCATGGATTGGATTGCTCAAGCCATCAATGGTGATGCTTACCGTGGTGGTTAAACCTTGAGTATGCAGCTGTTGCACCTTACCGAGCAGCTGGTTTCGCGCGCTACTTTGTAGGCTGAATTTAGCCGTGGCAGAAAGCAGACTAGTGAGCGGTACGCTTTCATCTTGTAAAATACGAAAAGCCCGCAGCTGGGTTTGCTCCAGTAATTCATATAACCGCAAAACCCGTTCGGCATAACTGGTCAGCGTTGTTCCACCGCCTTCCTTGCCGCCGCTGCTGCGTTGTAGCAGTGGTTTTGGGCTGATCAAATCCATTGCATTCAAATTGTCCCAAGCGGTTTTGTAACTAAGGTGGCAGTTTTTCGCAGCTTGTGAAATCGAACCGCACTTTTGAATTTCGCGCAGTAAATAAATTCGTCTCGGATCAACAAACAGCTGTTGCTGTAATTTAATACTTAAATCAATCTCAATATCCGTCATTTTTATCTACCTCTTTTTTGCAGCAAACGCTAAGAAATTGTGATCATGTCGCTATTTTAAGATAAAAAGGCAAATTGCCATAGAGAATTAAAATCAAGCAGAAATTGCGCTAGACATCGTGACATAACGTTATATAATTTATTTTACAGCGATTTTCCACCACTATTTTGGAGATATTATGTTTAAATACCTTAAAAGATCTTTATTGGCATTAGCTTTCGTGTTGTTTTCCTTGCCAACGTTAGCACAACAAAAACTAACAGTTTTTGCTGCGGCTTCAATGACGAACGTGTTACAAGATATTGCTGCGGAATATAAAAAGCAACAAGCCGATAGCGATATTGTGTTTTCTTTTGCTTCTTCATCCGTATTGGCGCGTCAAATTGATGAAGGTGCACCTGCGGATATTTTTATTTCTGCCAATTTGAAATGGGCGGATTTTTTGCAGGAAAAAGGCAAAATTATTACCGATTCGCGTAAAATCATTGCGGGTAATAAATTGGTGATGATTGCGCCGAAAAGTGCGGGTGAGTTGAAATTTGATTTGAGTAACAGTCAGTGGATCGATTACTTGGGTAAAAACTTTTTATCAGTCGGTGATCCTGAACACGTTCCTGCCGGGCAGTATGCTAAAGCGGCGTTGATTAAGTTAAATCAATGGGATAAAGTGGAAAAACAGTTGGCGCGTTCGGCGAATGTGCGTGCTGCTCTGACGTTGGTGGAAAGAGGGGAGTCGCCATTGGGTATCGTTTATGCAACGGATTCCGCAGCTAGTGATAAAGTTCAAATCGTGGGGGCTTTCCCTGATGACAGTTATGAAGCTGTGGAATATCCGGCAGCCATTGTCACCGGCCACGACAGCCAAACTGCCCGTGATTTTATGGCATTTTTAGGTTCGGAGACAGGAAAGGCGATTTTGCAGAAATATGGGTTTAGTGTAGAGTAGTTTATTCTATACTTTTAAATCGTTTTGAGTTCGCTATCGGTTTTGCTGGTAGCGAATTTTAGAATTTTTATCAGTTTTTTGAGTTAGATATATCGTGTTTCGCCGATGGCGACTTCATTTTCTTTGCTGGTGCAAAGAAAGTAGCCAAAGAAACACACCCCTATTGGACTGCTGTTCCTCGCTTAGTGTGAATTTGCTTAACGGAAAATTTTTAAGACTCGTCGCTTCGCTCCTCAAACAAGAGAAAAATTTCCCTACAAATATCACACCCACTCGGGCAGTCCAGAAGGAGGGATAAAAACAAAACGCAAAATTTTATGATTTTTATTACCGAACTTTGGTGATTAAAATCGACTATTCCCCCATCTTCAGTGCCTGAGCGTTTGCGTGAAGATTTCAAGGTCAATTTGTCGTGTTTGAGCGAAGCGAGTTTACAAATTGACCGTAGAAATTAGCAAAGGCGAAGATCAGCACTGAAATTGGGTCGCCTTTCTTTTGCCTTCTTTTCTTTGGCGAAGCAAAGAAAAGAAAAGAATGGTCGCCATCGGCGAAACCAGATAGTGATATTTAGATGAATGAGAAAAAGTATAAAAACTCTCTATTAAAATAAGGATAATCGTTGTTAGAATCCCTAATCCAAACATTCAGTTTAAGCCCTGCGGAAATCAGTGCGATAAATCTTAGCTTAAAAGTAGCAGTATTCTCCATGATCATCAGCCTACCGCCTGCGGTTTTTTGTGCTTGGCTATTGGCGCGTCGAGAGTTTATTGGCAAAAATCTGCTTGACGGCATTATCCACTTACCTTTAGTCCTACCACCGGTGGTTATCGGCTATTTATTACTGGTAGGATTCGGACGGAATGGTTTCATCGGAAAATACCTATACCAATGGTTTGATTTCAGCGTCGCGTTCAGTTGGCGAGGTGCGGTTTTAGCCTCCGCAGTAGTCGCATTTCCATTGGTAGTACGGGCGATTCGCTTGGCGTTGGAAAATGTCGACCCCAAGCTGGAACAAGCCGCTCGAACATTAGGATCTTCTCCGTGGCGGGTATTTTTCAGCATCACACTTCCCCTGTCTTTTCCCGGTATTTTAGCTGGCATGGTACTCGGCTTTGCGCGCTCATTAGGCGAGTTTGGTGCGACAATTACCTTTGTTTCCAATATTATCGGCGAAACACAAACTATTCCGCTGGCGATGTACTCTTTTATTGAAACGCCTTCAGCAGAAGGGGCTGCGGCACGACTGTGCATCATTGCGATTATTATCGCTTTGTTTTCGTTGGTATTGTCCGAATGGTTGGCTCGTCGAGCAAAATATCGGTTAGGGCAAAACGCTGTTTAAAATAAAAGTACAGACCCTAAAATGGAAAAAAATATGCTTGAGATTAATGTAAAACAGCGTTTGGGAGCGTTGGATCTAGCGGTAAATGTGATGATTCCCGATCAAAATGTGACCGCTATTTTCGGACTGTCGGGCAGTGGAAAATCGTCATTGATTAATTTGGTGAGTGGTTTATCGAAGCCTGATCAAGGCTATATTCAATTGAATAACCGCACTTTGGTGGATACCCGACGCAAAGTCAATTTGGCGCCGGAACGACGTAATATCGGCTATGTTTTTCAGGACGCCAGACTGTTTCCGCATTACACGGTAAAAGGCAATTTGGGTTACGGCATGAAAAATGTTAGCAAGGCGCTATATCAGGAAATCATTGAGCTGCTGGGCATTGAGCATCTGCTGAAACGTTATCCATTGACATTGTCCGGTGGTGAAAAACAGCGGGTGGCAATCGGACGGGCGCTGTTGACTCAACCAGATTTATTATTGATGGATGAACCTTTGGCGGCGCTGGATCTACCGCGTAAGCAGGAGTTGTTGGATTATCTTGATCGTTTGGCAAAAGAGATTCAAATCCCGATTCTTTATGTTAGTCACAGCTTAGATGAATTGTTGCGTTTGGCTAAGCGGGTGATTTTGATGCAAGAGGGAAAAGTGTTGGCATTTGATCAACTGGAAAATATTTGGCAAAGCGAACATTTTTTACCGTGGAAAGGGCAACAACAGCAAAGTGCGGTATTCAATTTGCCGATTGAAATGCACCATCCGTTGTACCAAATGACGGCACTGAATTTTGCTGGACAACATCTCTGGATTCAGGAAATTCGGCAAAAAACGATTGGCGAGCATGTACGGATCTGTATTTATGCTTCCGATGTCTCGATTGTTTTACAACCGACAAAGGGCAGTAGTATCCGGAATGTACTGGCTTGCCAAATTCTTGATATTCAGCAACAAGAACAACATATCGAATTATTGCTAAATAGCGACGGATTGCAATTTCCTTCTTCGATCAGTCGCTGGGCGTTGGCGGATTTGAATTTGAAAATCGGAATGTGGGTGTATGCACAGATTAAAAGCGTATCCGTGATTGCTTAGTATGATTGCTTAAAAACGATAGTGTATAGCACTAAATTAAGTAATAAAAAAGGGCGCAAATAATGCGCCCGATTTGTTTAAAGTGCGGTTTTACTAAATATTAATAATCGCAAAGAAAGTGATGACGGAATAGAGTAGAGCCAATCCGTAGAAAATCACACCACTCGCCGGAATATGGATTTTAAAATCGTGCATTCCGTGATGTAAACGGTGCATTCCGCACCACATCGGGAAAATCGCAACGGCTAATAAAATCAGTTTTCCGAGAATACTCTGTGCAAAAATCATCATATTTTCAGCGCTGACCAGTCCTAACGGATAAAGGAACAGCAGAATTAATGCCAATACTGGGAAAACAATGGCACTGATGGTTCCGCCTGCGCCGAATAATAACCATACTACCGGTTCATTGGAACGTTTTGGAGCTTGTTTCATTGTTTCCTCCTAAATATAGACCAGAACAAGAGCTAATACGGATACGACAATCGTGATTACCCACATCAGGTTGCGGATCACGGATTGCGGTAAACGCTCATTCTTGTAGATTAAGTTTAACGCTTTCGGGGTCAAGCCGTACCAAGTCACAGTATTAAATACCACGCCTGCCATGGTGATCACGTTCAAAATAATTACCAACGGATTTTTCAGGAATGAAACGAAACTGGTTTCAAATGTTCCATTACCCAAGCACAGAAAACCGTAAAGCAAAACGATACAAAACCACATGGTCGGCAGTGCGGTTGACTCACGCACAATATAGAATTTATAAAAATCCAGTTTTTGCCACCAATTAGATTTCATTTCACGCACATATTTATTGCGTTTGCTGGTTGTTGTAGTCATCTTTTATTCTCCTTACTTTTGCGGTTTCAGCATGGCGATAACATAGTCTTTGGAAGACTCGACTTTGCCTTGGTTGACCGCAGCGGCCGGATCGACGTGTTTTGGACAAACCTCGGAACAGTAGCCCACGAAAGTACAGGTCCAAACTCCGTTTTTACCGTTCATGATTTTTAAACGTTCGGCTTTACCATGGTCACGGTTATCCAAGTTGTAACGATGCGCCAATGTTAACACCGCCGGACCGACAAATTCAGGATTTAAACCGAATTGCGGACAAGCTGCATAACATAAACCACAGTTGATACACATGGAGAAAGTGCGGTATTTTTCCAATTGCGCCGGTGTTTGTTTGGTTCGTTCGCCCGGAGGTGCTTTGTTACCGATAATGTACGGTTTAATCGATTCCAAACTTTCGATAAAGTGGCTTAAATCAACCACTAAATCGCGCTCAATCGGGAAGTTCGCCAACGCTTCTACTCGCATAAATCCGCTGTAGTCGCGTAAGAATGTTTTACATGCCAAGCTCGGTCTATTATTGACCATCATGCCGCAAGAGCCGCAGATTGCCATACGGCAAGACCAACGGTACGCCAATTCAGGCTCAAGTTGATCTTTAATATAGCCTAATGCGTCCAACAGCGAAGTTTGATCGTCATAAGGAACTTGATAAGCTTTCAAGTAGGGTTCTTTGTCAACTTCAGGGTTATAACGAAGAACTTCGATAGTCATTGTTTTATCAGCTAGATTACCCATGGCTGCTTACTCCTCGTTTGCCTTATTTGACTTTGCCGCATCTGCCGCTTCTGCTTCCGCACCATATACCCGTTTAGCAGGTTGAGACTTGGTGATTTTAACGTCACTGTACTCAATGCGTGGTGCGCCGTCTGCATTGTAGTATGCAAGAGTGTGTTTCAAATAGTTAGTGTCGTCACGTTCAACATAATCTAAACGTTGGTGTGCACCGCGAGACTCTTTACGCGCTACTGCGGAAGAGGAAATTGATTGTGCAACGTCAAGAATCGTGCCCAATTCAATAGTGTATAAAATATCGGTGTTAAACACGCTGGAACGGTCGGAAACACGGACTTTTTTGAAGCGTTCTTTCAACTCGGCAATTTTATCCACCGTTTTTTGCATGGATTCTTCGGTACGATAAATACCGCAACCTTCTTCCATAGAATCGCCCATTTCATCGCGAATTTGTGACCAACTTTCGTTACCTTCTTGATCCAATAAAGCTTGCAAACGTCCGACCACATCTTTCGCTTGCGCATCGACAGCGGCAGTGTTGACGTTTTGGCTTTCTACTGCGCGTTGTGCCGCATATTCACCAGCAACTTTACCGATAACCACCAATTCCGCCAGTGAGTTAGAACCCAAACGGTTAGCGCCGTGCAAGCCAGAAGAAGCACATTCACCGACAGCGAATAGGCCTTTAATACGGGTCTCTGCCTGTTGGTTTACTTCGATACCGCCCATTGTGTAGTGGACGACCGGACGTACCGGAATTGGTGCTTTAGCAGGATCAACCCCTTCATAGGCTTTTGCCAATTCGCAAATAAATGGCAGACGTTCGTGTAGATATTTTTCACCTAAGTGTCTTAAATCCAACTGCACCACATCAACGCCTTTAGCGGTTTTCAACGTACGACCTAAGCGCCATTCTTGCCAGAAAGCTTGTGATACTTTGTCACGTGGGCCTAATTCCATGTATTTGTTTTCAGGTTTGCCGATTGGTGTTTCTGGTCCTAGTCCGTAATCTTGCAGATAACGATAACCGTCTTTATTCACCAAGATTCCGCCTTCACCGCGGCAACCTTCGGTCATCAGAATACCGGTATTTGGTAAGCCGGTCGGGTGATATTGCACAAATTCCATATCACGCAATGGCACGCCATGACGATATGCCATTGATAAACCGTCGCCGGTGACGATGCC
>RRZU011988659.1_pt1 | contig 11244 bp, 11 predicted proteins | sample 2165561 | NCBI WGS metagenome assembly RRZU01 (sample SAMN10456909, study PRJNA506462) | wastewater metagenome | isolation source: wastewater sludge | place: USA: Moscow, Idaho | reverse complement strand
TACAAGACCCCGGACGACGGGACCCGGCCGTGCCCGCCGCGGGTGGAGTGCGGCTCGCCGTCGGCGGGGGGCAGCTGGGCGTTGCCGACGAAATCCAGTGACTGGCGCACCGAGCGACGCAACGAGGGCACCAACCCCGGCATGCGGACCCACCCAATCCACGGGGACCTTCGCTGCCACGCCGGATGGGATATCGCCGCCCCCTCGGGGCAGCGCGTCGTGGCCCCGGCCGCGGGCCGCGCGAGTACCGGGTACGACGGTGATGGGGCGGGCAACTACGTCACCCTCGAGCACGGCAGCGGGATCACCAGCGTCTACATGCACCTGAGCCGGTTCGCCGACGGTGTCGACGGCCGCCAGGTCCAGGCCGGGCAGGTGATCGGATACGTCGGCAGCACCGGCGGCTCGACTGGTCCGCACCTGCACTTCGAGGTCCGTGTGGATGGGGTAGCCAAAGACCCGCGGCACTGGGTGCTGGCGGAGTCTGCCTTGGTCGACGCATGTTGACGCGACGCTCACCGCGCCCGCTGCCGTTTCGGGGCGGGGATGGGGGGCGCCAACTGATCCAACTGGTCGCGGGGAAGCACGGTCGCGGCTTCGGTGCGCAGCGTGCGGTAGGCGGCCACCGCCTCGGCGTGTTCGTCGATGCGGGCGGTGACGGTTCGGCGGGCGTCGTCGATGGCGGTTTGGGTGGCGGTGATGCGGCCGGCTGCGGTGGCGAGGTCGCGGGCGATCTCGTTGCCGCGTGCTCGGAACGCAGCTGCCAACGCGGCGCGCTGAACGGTGTCGGTGTCAGTGGTCACGATCGTCTCCTTGTCGAAGGGTCTTCCGTGCGTCGGAGCCTGCCGCTAGGTTTCCCACTATGGGTAGGTCAGGCCGGAGGCAAGATATGACGATCCCCCCGCTTAGCGGTGGGATCGTCGTCGCCGATGCCACTGGCGGTGGCATCCCCCCGGGCGCGGGGGTGGGGCGAGAGTTGGGGGAAGAGGCCGGTGGTCGGCGGCGGGGTGCGGCTGGGGGGCAGCGGGAGCGGGTGGTGAAGGCCCGGTTCACCGAGGCGGAGTTGGTGGTGGTGCGCGGTGTGGCGGTGGGGTGTGGGTGGAGTGTTCGTGGCTGGTTGGGGCAGGTCGCGATGGCGGCGGGTGGGGTGTGGCGGCCGGTGTCGCCGCCGGCCTTGCACCGGCCGCTGATCCGGGTGGTGCGCGAGGCGACCTGGCAGGTGCGTCGGGTGGATGTGCTGGTGTCATCGGCGGCTCGCTGGACCGGTGATGCCCCGCAGGTCAGGGGCTTGTTGCGTCGGTGCGCGGGCACGGCTGGGTGGGGTCGGTTGGTGCTTGGTCGGTTGCAGGAGGCGGACCTGGAGGTGGTCCAGGTGGCGGCGTTCCAGGCCGCGATGGTGGGTGGCCGGGACGGTCGACGCCCACGCGGATCCGATCCGTTGCAGGTGGTTGATGTGGACCTCAGCGCGCGGGAGTGGGCCGAGATCGAGGGATCGGCAGCGGGGGCGGGGATGAGTGTGGCCGGGTGGGTGGCGGCAGTCGGGGTGGCCGTGGCGGGCGCGGCGGCGACGTCGATGTCCATGGATGCCGCGGGCCTGGTGACGGCTGGGTCGCGGGTGCGCGCGGCGGGGCAATTGGTGAACGCGAGTGTGGCTCAGATGCATCGTGGTGGGGACGTCCCGCCACGATTTTGGAAGGAGATCGAGATGGCAGACAAGCAGGTATCGGCAGTGACCGCGGAGTTGGAGAAGCTGTTGGATCAGCGGGACACGGGGCAGGGCCGGCGGCCGTTGATCGACATGACCCAGCCGCCGCTGATGGGGGATGAGGATGAGGTGACCGACGAACCATGATCGGCAAGATCACCCCACCCGCGATCGGGTCGGCGGCCGATGCCGGCGCCTCAGCGCGCCGGCTGGTGGCCTATCTGCTGGGGCCGGGGAAACGCAACGAACACCATGATCCGCGCCTGGTGGCAGGGTGGGACCACGACGTCGCGGCGGCGTACAACGCGCTCATCGACGACGTGGTGGCCGACCGCGGTGGCGGCGGAGCGGTGGCATGGAGCGACCCGGCAGACCCGGTGTGGGCGGGGTTGGCGGGGGTAGCGGGGGATGTCGGTGGCGATGTGTCGTGGCTGGTGGACCTGGCTGATGACTCCAGCAAACGGTTGCCGTTGTGGCATTGCTCGCTGGTCGCTGACCCCGGTGATGGGGACCTGACCGATGAGCAGTGGGCGGCGATCGCGGGGCGGGTGATGCACGACACCGACCTGGCCCGGTACGGGTCGGACAATGCGGTGCGGTGGGTGGGGGTGCGTCATGGCCGCAACCACGCGCGGCGACCCGAGGCGGGGGAGTCGGGCGTGGAGTACGCGTTGCGCACCGGACACCCCCCGGGTGCCGGGGCCGACCATGTGCATGTGGTGGCGGTGCTGGTGCGCCCCGATGGGTCACGCGCCCATGCCCGCAACGACCGGTGGCGGGTGCAGGATGCCTGCCGGTGGGCCGAGGAACAGTACGACTTGGTACCCGGGCCGGCCACACCGCGCACCACCCCGGGCCGGGGCAAAGCCGAGGCCCAGGCCGCGCGCGGGGAATCTTCGGGGTGGCTGAGTGAACGTGACCAGGTCCGTGCTGATGTGTCCGGTGCGGCGGCGCGAGCCTGGACAGCCGATCAGATGGTGGCCATGCTGCGAGGCCAGGGGTATCTGGTGGAGTTGCGGCACTCCACCCAGGACCCCGAGCAGGTCACCGGCTGGAAGGTGGGGGTTGCGGCGCAAGGGCCGCGGCGCTCCACCCGCTGGTATACCGCGAAGTCCATCGGTCGGGAGTTGTCGTGGCCGAGACTGGATGCAAAGTTCGCGGCGTTGCGTGAGGTAGTAGACACCACGGGGATCGTGGGGGAGCAGGAGGCGGCAGCGATGTTGTCGGTACAACGCATGACCGCGGCCGGGTGGGGCGAGGCGATGATCGACCGGGTCCTGGACGCCGACCGGCGCCTGGCCCGCGGCGACGATAACCCATCCCTGGCCTACTGGCTGCGCGACGCCTTTTGGCAGGTTGCCTGGGAACAGGAGCAATGCAAAGGCGGACTGTGGACGACCGCGGCCCACCTGTATGCCTCGATCGGTGGGGGCACGGTGCCTATCGACCCGATCTGGGACAAGAAGGCGCTGGACCTGCTCACCCACCAGATCGACGAACACCTGGCCTACGTCAAGGAACTCAGTCGGGCGAACAAGGCGCGTGAACATGAAGGCGATCAGCTCAGCGCTCAGTGGGATCGCCTGGCGGCCGAGCGCTCGCAGTTGCTCAACACCCGCATCACCCCACCACCGGCCCGAATCCCGGTGCCGTTCTCCACCAGCGCCCACGCGGCCTCCCTGGTCCAGCACACCCCGGTCGTGGTCGCCGCGATCGCGGCCATGGATCGGCGCAACGCCCGCATCGCCCAGATCGACCAGGAGATGCGACAAGCCAACGCCCGCATCGACCACCTGAATACGCACACACGCAGCGCCAATGCAGAGAAGGCGCGGGTCCGGGAGTACCTCGAGGGGAAAGACGGTGAACTCGGCGCGTTCAACCGTGAGGGCATCCTGCATCGCCGCTGGCAGGCCGCCTTGGATGCCCGCCAGGAGTGGCGTCGCCAGGTCGGGGAAGTCCTCGACGCCGCGGCTGTCGATCGATCCCCGCAGACCCACGACCGGATCGTCGCGGTGGTGGGCGCCGCGGAACGCGGGGCCGAAGGGTCTATCGCGACCCGGCGTGCGTGACCTAGTGTGACGCGGCATGGAAGCACGCACCCTGCACCTGGCCAACCACGACGACCCCGCCGGTGACGTCGGCCGCGACCTCAGCACCCGCATCAGCCACGTCAGCGCCCTCCTGCAGCAACTCGCATTGCGAGGCCGATTCGGCGGTCCAGGCGCAGCTAACTCGGTCGCGGGCAACGAGAGGAAGTCGCCAGTGGAGCGCGACGACTCCGATGGGCCGCTATGCCCGACGTGTGGGTCGCGGCCGTGCCACTGCGACCTGGCCACTCGCGGCCAACTGAAAGACAACTACCTGAGCACCAGCGCCCCGGATCAGGTGCCCGACGCCGGCCTCGACGAGTCCCACACCGGTCGGCTGGTCGCCGCCGACGACCTGCAGCGTGATGCCCTGGACACCTGGCGCCACCACGAGCAGCAGCAGTGGACCGACCGACTGCGCGCTGACCTGGGGCCCAGCACCACTCTCGCCGAGCAGATCCTGGCCGACTCGACCGCTGGCAGCGCGGCAGCATTGGCCGCGGCACGGGTGCTGGTGGCCGACACGCAATTGGCCGCCGACTCGGCTCGTCACGGTGAGGCCGTCGCCCAGGCCGCCGACCGTTGGCACGAGTGGGGGGCCGGGGACAGGTGGTGGCAGTACCTGCCCGCCGACACCGACCTGGTCGCGGCCACCGAGCAGCTGCGCGGTGAGTGGACTGTTGCGTCGATGCGTCAACTGGTGCCGGTGCTGGAACGTGGCGACGCGGCTGGGTCGCTGGCCACAGACCACGAGACGTTGGACGCCGGGGTGCGGTCGCTCGCCACGACGTGGGGTGTGGAGAAGTCCGAGCAGGGATACCGCGTCGGCGGCCAGGACGTCGGCGGCCAGGACCTGGCCGGGATCGGCCCTGCCCAAGCCGCAGCCACCGACGCCACAGCCCACGTCGAGGGCGACGTCGACGATAGCGTGGCCGACATCGCCGCCTACCAGCAGCGCGCCGCGGGCGAAGATCGAGACCCGGCCACCCTCCCGGCCCCGTTGGGCAGCGCCGCCATCGCCAAGGCCCGCCAGGGCCGCGCGGCCAGCCGGTTCGTGGACTCCGACGGCGATCTGAAAGAAGCCACCGCCCACGAAGCCGTCGACGTGCGCGAACCGCAGCCCATCCGACCGATCACGAACCATCTGATCGATATGCCCGACCCCACGCCGCTGCCCGGACGCGGTGGTCCCACGCAGCGCACCTAGACCTGCGGCGACAGGTCGCCGCCACCGGCTCTGTCTTGATGCGCCAGCGAGGGCATGGGCCGACAGGTCGGTCAGTTGAATCCACGAACGCAACCGATCAGGCGCTTCGTGGGGGAGGAACGGCGACGGACGCTCCTGGTCAGACCTCGCAGGCGACCCCGTCGCCGTTTATCCGTAGTCCCCCGCCGACTGTCTTCCTTGTCATGTCCTGGGTTGGACACGCTGGGCAGGACTCGTCTACCTGGATTATCTGTATGTCGACGTAGGTTCACGGCATGCTCCAATACCGTGCCCAACGGCTGCGCAATCCTGACGGCAGCTTGAGTGCGACCCTCCTTGGTCCGAATGGTGTGGTGGAAGCTGCGGAGGCGTATCTGCACTTCCTGCAGGATCTGGGCCGGTCCTGGCATACGGTGCGCGCCTATGCCAGTGACCTGGCCTTGTTCTTCGATTTCTTGGATAGGACCGGCGCGGAATGGCAGCGAGTCGGCATGGCGCAGATCGCGGCGTTCTCGGCTCATCTGCGCGGCACGAACCGAGCTCGTCCTGCGGCGACGAACGTGGTGTTGCTGGGGACGGCGGCGCCGGTTCGGGCGGCGGCGAGCACCCAGCGCGCTCTTACCGCGGTGTTCGGCTTCTATGACTTTCATGCGGACACCCCACTGGCGAAGGTCATGGATCGAAGCAGGCAGCAGCGGAGCATGGTGCGTGGCGGGAACGCGCGGGATCCCCGTTCTCGGGTGGCGGTAAAGATCCCTGCAGTCATCAAGCCAAGTCTCAGCGAGGAGGAGCTGGTCGAGGTGATCATGGCACCCCCTCGGTTGCGGGACCGATTGTTGCTGGCGGTGATGGGGCTGAACGGCCTGCGGATCGGGGCAGTTCTTGGTCTGCGCCATGAAGACATCAACGTCAGGAAGCGGCAGGTCACCGTCGTGCCTCGGGATGACAACGCGAATCACGCACGCGCCAAGCGGCGAGATCCACTGCTCCTGCCCCTGCACGAGTCGGTCGGGCGCCTCTACACCCGATACTTGGACGAGGAGTATGGAGGCTGGGACTCCGACTACGTCTTCATCAATCTGTGGTCGGGTCAGCGGGGAGCCCCGTTGACGTATGACACGGTGCGCTCACTGATAGGTCGCACCAGCCAAGCAACCGGTATCCCGTTCACCGCGCACGTCCTGCGACACACGTTCGCCACGTTGTTGCGCAGGGGCGGCGCCGATTTGGAGTCGGTCAGCGAGTTACTTGGTCACGCGTCGGTGGACATCACCCGCCAGACCTACATCCACACCACGGTCGAGGATCTGCGCCGCAGCCTCGATCACCTTGAGGTGCAGGCGGTGACCGCTCGATGAGTACCCAGACCGTGTTGCGCCTCGTGGAGGCACCGCAACAGCCGACCGACCCGTATGACCGTATTGCCGCAGTGTTGCGTCCGGAGTTCTGCGCCGACTCGTTCGTCCCGGACATGAATGACGTGGCGCTGTGGGGCTCTCACTGCACGATCGAGGATTGCTCCGGGTGGAACAGCAACGGAGTCGTGGCCCTATGCGCGTATCACGCGCATCGGTTGCAGTACCAGCGGACCTCACTGAGCAACAGGCCTGGGAACAGCAGGGGGTCGGATCTGACCCTTGAGACCTTCCTCGCTGATGCATCTCTTCACTTGGGGCCCATTGCGGCGAACCATCCCGGCTATGACTTCACCGGACTCCCCCGCAAGGTGGAGCTTGAGCTTCGCTTGCTGGTTCAAGCCAGATCGCAGAACCGGCAGACCCGTTACCGGCAGATCGAACACCAGAAGATCCGAGCCGCCGTGTTGTCGGCCGGGCTGCAGTCGCTCATCCCTGATGGACTTCCGGTGGGGGATCGATGGCAACGGCACGCGCCGATCCCGCCTGCCTTCGAGGCGACCCCTGGCACGGTCAAGGCGCATGTCCGGTTCCTGGTGTCGCTGGCCAGTGACATCGGCTGGCCCGTGCCTCTCATGGAACGAGACCGTTGGCACGTCCATGACTTCGATGCACCCACCAGCCGAAGCAAGACCATCACCTGGACGGGTCATCCCACGCCATGGGTGAAGGACTGGGTGAAGCGGTGGGTCGCGCACCGGCTCGCGACGGGCTGGACGTTCACGACCGCAACGAGCAATGCCAGCCGCATGCTCTACTTCTCCCGGTTCCTCGCACAGGAGTACCCGCAGGTCCGCGGCCCGCAAGACATCACCCGCGAGCTCCTGCTCTCATTCCTGTCCTGGGTCAGGCGCCACCCCGACATGGCCGCCTCGCAGCGCCTGGGCATCGCCAGCGTGGTGCGGGTGTTACTCGAGGATCACCGCCTGAACGACTGGACACCCCGCCTGCCTGAGACGGCGGTCCTGCGGGTGGGAGAACTGCCACGACGCGTGGAGCTCCTGCCGCGGCCTATCGACAAGTTTGTCCTCGACCAAATCTTGGCGCCGAAGAACCTGGCACAGGCTCGACCCGACTTGTGCACTGCCCTACTCATCCTCAACGGACATGGACTGCGCCTCGGATCCGTCGTGGAACTGCGGATCGACTGTCTCGGTGAGGATGGCGACGGATTCCCAACGCTGCGCTACCGAAACACAAAGCGCGACCGTGAACGCCTTCACCCGATCCGCGATCCCAGTGTCACCGCCGCCATCCGAGATCAACAAGCGCGAGCCAGGAAGAAGCACCCTGACACCCCCTGGCTGTTCCCGCGAGTCACTGGAAACCTGACTGGTGAGCGTCACTCAACAACAGTTGCGCTCCGCGCCGCCCTCCGTGAGCACTTCATAAAGGTCAACGTCGTCGATCGGGACGGTCAGCCGGCAAGCGTCACGCCGCACCAGTTCCGTCACACCTTCGGGACCCGAGAACTGAACAACGGCGCACCGCAAGAGGTGGTGCAAGAGCTCCTCGATCATGAAGACGCCGCTATGACGCGCGGCTACGCACGGCTTAGCGGTGATCGGCTTCGAGCCGAGTTCATCGCGGCCGCGAGATTCAACGCGGTCGGGGAACAGCTGGAGACGATGCTGCCCGACAGCCCGTTGTCTGACGTTGCGTGGATGAAGGAACGACTCAACCGGGCCAAGGTCAGCCTGCCGAACGGATACTGCGCGTTGCCGCTGCAGCAGACCTGTGAGGTTCAGAACGCGTGCCTGGACTGCACCGACTACTTCGTCACCACCCCGGAGTTCATTCCCGAACATGAAGCGCAGCGAGCTCGCACCATGCAGCTGATCACCGGGTTCGAGTCGAACGGACAGGAGCGCATGGCCCAGAAGAACCGGCAAGTCCTGGTCAAGCTCGACACCCTCCTGCAGTCGCTGCGGGCCGCCACATGAGCCAAGCCCTGGACCACTACCGCGAGCAGCGCCGGGAACGGATGCACGCCGAAGTGACGCGAACGATCCGTGATCTGGACAAACGCGGGTTACCGATCAACGTCAGCCGCGTCGCCGCAGCGGCCAATGTGTCCCGGCAGTGGCTCTACGACAGCCCATTTCGCGAGGAGATCGAGCGCCTCCGAGACACCAGCGGCAGCCGCGCTCCTCGGGCATCAGCCCGGGACACCGCATCCGAAGCCTCGATGCGCGGGCAAAACGAGGCACTCCGCCAACGGCTCACCGAACTGCGCAGCGAGAACGCGGACCTGCGAAAAGAACTGGAACGAGCGCTCGGACTGCTGCGGCATCATGGATCCTCTCCGTCTGGTCGATGATGGGGGCGGCACCCACCTTCGTTGACCTTCGATAACATCGTCCAATGACGAAACAAACAGTCGAAGGAACGGCGGCGATGACTGCGCTGTTCCGTTCGCTCGGTGATCCGAACCGCCTGGCATTGCTGCGGGTGCTGTCAGAAGGGGAAGCGAGGGTCACTGATCTCGCCGCAAGCGTGGGGTTGGCGCAGTCCACCGTGTCGGCGCATTTGTCCTGCTTGCGGGACTGCGGGCTGGTGGACTTCCGGCCGGAGGGGCGGGCTTCCCGCTATTTCCTGGCTGCCCCAGAAGTGCTGCAGTTGCTCGCCACTGCCGAAGCCCTTCTGACTGTGACCGGTGCTGCAGTGGATCGCTGCAGCACCTACGGCAACTGTGAGGACCGCCCGTCCAGGCGCGGCGCATGACTAGCCCGACCGTCAAGGCGGTTCGCTATGCCAAGTTCACCATCGGCTACAACGTGGTGGAAGGTGTGGTGGCCATCGCGGCCGGAGCTGCCGCCGGGGCGGTGTCCTTGGTCGGCTTCGGGGTTGACTCCGCGATCGAGGTCGCAGCCGCGACCGTTGTGTTGGTGCGCCTGCTCGCCGAAGTGCGCGGCGAAGAGCCGGACGAGGCCAAGGAGAAACGCGCACTGCGATTCATCGCGGTCACGTTCTTCGCACTGGCCGCCTACGTCACCTTCGAAGGGGTCAGAGATCTGATCACCGGAGAAGAGCCCAACACCTCGATCGTGGGCATCCTCATCACGGGCCTGTCCATCGTGATCATGCCCTGGCTGGCACGAGCCAAGCGCCTCGCCGGTGAACAGATGGGATCCAAGCTCGTCCTGGCCGACGCAACCGAAACCAAGCTATGCGCCTGGCTCAGCGTCTCAACCTTCGCCGGCCTCGTGGCGTTCGCGCTCTTCGGACTGTCCTGGATCGACCCGCTCGCGGGCTTCATCATCGCCATCTTCGCCGTCATGGAAGGAAGGGAAGCCTGGGAAGGCGAACTCGTGGAAGACGATGATGATGATGACTAGTCCCCCCCTCGCGGGCGGTGGACGCTCCCCTGTCCACCGGCGCGCCTGGCTCCTGGGTGTGGCGGCACTCTTGGCCGGACTCGACCTCGCGATTAAGTCCTGGGCCGAAACAGCACTAGCAACGCGAAGCATCTCCGGCGGCGTCATAGATCTGCAGTTGGGCTTCAACCGCGGGGTCGCGTTCGGCCTCGGGGACAACCTGCCGACCTGGGTCGTCATCACGGTCACAGGAATGATCACCTGCGCCTTGCTCATCGGCAGTTGGTGGTTCGCTCCCACCGCCTCCCGGCTGCAACTCATCGGCCTGTGCGCGGTCCTCGGCGGCGCCGTCGCGAATCTCCTCGATCGGACATTGAACGGTCACGTCACGGACTACCTCCACACCGGCTGGTGGCCCACCTTCAACCTCGCCGATGTCTGCATCGTGAGCGGCGGCATCCTGCTGGCAGCCAGCTCGCTGTGGGCATCGCCCACCGACAAGAACGACGCCAGCGTCCCGGAACGGCTGGCCACCTAATGGTCGACGTTGTGATGCAGGGATCTCTGCTGCTAGCGATTCCGCTCGCGATGCTCGCAGGCCTGGTGTCGTTCCTCTCACCCTGTTGCCTGCCCTTGGTGCCCGCCTACTTGTCCTACGTCACCGGCCTTTCCGGAGCCGAAGTGGCCGCCGCACCAACCCGCCCCCCAACAGTCGACGGCGGCGGGGGCATTGCTGTTCGAACCAAACCAACGACGAGCCCGACACCCACCCGCTCCCGCACCCTCGCCGGCTCACTGCTGTTCGTGGCCGGTTTCAGCGTTGTGTTCGTGTCCTACGGTGCGTTGTTCGGCGGACTGGGCTCCCTGCTCCTGCAGCACTCCAACTGGGTCCAGCGCATCCTCGGGGTCCTGGTCATTGTCATGGGGCTCGCCTTCGCAGGCTGGCTCCCAATCGCCCAACGCGACCTCCGCCTGCACCGCACTCCCACCATCGGCCTCGCGGGAGCACCCCTGCTCGGCGTGGTATTCGGCTTGGGTTGGACCCCGTGCATCGGCCCCACCCTCGCAGCCGTTCAATCGATGGCTTTCACCGAGGCCAGCGCGGCACGCGGCGCGCTCCTATCGGCCGCCTACTGCATCGGCCTCGGAGTTCCTTTCATCGTGATCGGCCTGACCTTGCGCCGAGCCACAGCTGCCCTGAGCTTTCTGAGGCGCCACACCATCGCCATCATGCGCCTCGGGGGCATCACCATGATCGGACTAGGGCTCCTACTGCTGACTGGATACTGGGACACCATCAGCATCCAAATGCGCGTCTGGACCAGCAACTTCCAGGCCCCGTTCTGAATCGATGTCCGCCTCTGACAGCAACTGTCCGCTCTCATCGCACAGAGAGCGGCGCCTGGCGCTGGCACAAGAGCTCAATCAGCGCGAACTCCCTACATAGACATGTCCGCGCAGTCCACTCCCGCCTAGCGAGGTGCATTTTCGCCTAGGTACTACAGATAAC
>RRZU011962956.1_pt1 | contig 11247 bp, 13 predicted proteins | sample 2165561 | NCBI WGS metagenome assembly RRZU01 (sample SAMN10456909, study PRJNA506462) | wastewater metagenome | isolation source: wastewater sludge | place: USA: Moscow, Idaho | reverse complement strand
TATGAGTATCTTTTTGCAAAACATAAAAAATAGATATTAAATTAGAATTTAGCTCATCTAAAAAATCAGTTATTTTATCTATTTTTATTTGATTTTTATTATCTTCATAAACTAATATTGGTGTTGATACTCCTATTGTAGAACATTCTTCTACATTTTTAATATCAAATTTTTCTAGTTCATTTTGATTTAAACTATTAAAATATTGAGCAAAAGATATAAAGCTTCCATTATATACGCTTTGCTTTAACGCATCTAATTTAGAAAAATCCATCCTATCTATTAAATTCTTAGTATCATTTTCAATTCTTTCAAAAATATCAGATTGATTTTCATCAAAATATTTTTTTAAAGAAAAACCTACAACAGTTCCTAAAGCTCCACCAAGTAAGAAGGGTAGTACTGGTAACATCTTAAACACCTCACGTCTTTTATTTACAAGAATATTTCTTGCATAAAGTTGTTATATATGTTTATTATTTTATAATTTTAAAGTTATTTTGTTAAATATAAAAAATATTAAAACTTATAAATAATACACTTATTAATAAACTAAGTTTTTTATTTATTCGCCTTAAAGTTACTATAACAAAATGTTTACAATCTTTAATCAATTCAATTAGAATATAATTTATAGTTACTAACAGCTTTAAATTAAACTTAGGTATGATTCCAACAATATAATAAAAAAGATACAAATAAATGAATTTAATTGAAAGAATAAAAGAAACTAAAAAATTATTAAAAGAACAATATTTAGCAGATGATAGACCATGGGTTGTTACATTTTCTGGTGGAAAAGATTCATCTACTGTATTACATTTAACTGTTGAGGTTATTGAAGAATTAAAAAAAGAAAATAAGTCATTTTGTAAAACTTTTGAAAATATAGATAACAAAGACATATAAGGAAAAATGTATTTAGCTTTATCATAAAGTCTTTTGTAACCAAATTCAGATACTTTTTTTCTTTCATTACTAGCTGTTTCATTATTTAAAATAAAATAAAGTTCTTGAGAGAATGGTACAGATAATGCATTTTCGACAGGTTGTAAATTTAATGCCAATTGAGAACAATAGATGAATAAATATAGTTCTAAAAAGCTTTCTAAGTTTTTGGAAAAATAATGTTTATTTGTATTTAAAAACTCTAAATCTTTTGTAAAGAATTGCTCTAAAAATGGTAGATATGATGTATTTGAAATTTTTATATTATCAGCTTTGAATTCTTTTTTTAACTGTTCCAAAATAATTTGTTCTAAAAAATTTGAGTTAGATTCAAAATTAACGCTGATTTCCTTATTATAAATAAATTCTCTAAAAATCTCAAAAACTTTTTTTGATCTATTTTGAGGTGTAATAGTTTGTTTTACTAAAAGGGAATCAATATTAATTGCATTATCTTTAAAATATAACTCTTCTAGTAAATCAATTGCTTCATTATCATCAATATATTGTGAAAATGTATCTATACATTTCTTTTTAAATTCTTCAAATTGTAATTGTTGAATTTTTTTAGAAGAAATAAAAGATATAAATAAACCAATAATTTCATCAAAAGAATATTGTTTATCAAATCTGTCATCCTTTGTTGTAAAAGGATAAAAATTTTTAATTTCATTCTTTGAACCAATCTGTTCAATTGAAATATTTTCAAAATTATCTTTCATCTTCTACCTCTATTTCTTGATATTTTCTAGTAAACAAAATTCTTTTATGTTTTGAGCTTATCCCAATTTTATTAGATAATGTTGCAATTTCTAATATTGATTCTATTAATTCTTCAAATATTATTATTGTATTTCTATCATGTTTATTTGGTCTATAACCATTATTTATTAATGAAATCATTACAAACATATTTAAATTAATATCAACAGGCTTCAAATCAACATCATCAACTTTCATATGTAAAGGGAATGATTGAAAAGAATTTAAGTTTGAAGATTTAATCTTTGACCAATTAGGATCCATATTTACATAGGCTGAAGTAGTAAAAGATTTATTTGTTGCTAATACTATGTGACTTTTTTTTGTAAGTTCTGGTAAATTTTTATTTACATAGAGATAAATTGCTGAAATGATATTTTTATAAAAAGTCTTAATAATTTTTTTATCTGTATCATCATATTTTTTATGTACAGCAATTAATTTAACAAAATCATGAAGATAACTATCATCAAAATCTTTTTTAAATGCTAAATGATAGTTATTTGATAATTCTTCATTTCTAGCTAAGTAAAACATTCTAATTAGAGTAAAAGGTGAGGTTGAATCAAAAAGAGGCTCAATACATTGAGAATTTAGATTAGTAATATATTCTTCCAATTTTTCGTCAGTTTTATTACTTGATCTCTCTAATATAAATTTATCTAAAGAAAATGATCTTTTTAAAACAGGATCTTCTTTTTTTAGATTCTTAATTATTTCATTTGATTCATCTTCAAAAAGTTGGTTTATTAAAAGTCTAGGACCTTTTAATAGAGTATATATCAAGTCTAATAAACTTCTAACTGTTAAAAATTGATCATATTTTAGGTTAGTCAATATTAATAAATCAATGATGGACTTTTGAATAAATTTATTAGATAAAAGTTTATAGTTTTTATGAATAATATTCTTTTCTTCATCCTCTATGAAAGCCTTATAAAAAGGATTATTATCAGATTCAATAGTTATTTTTTCTAAAAGATTTTGAATAAATGGTGATTGAATCTGATTATCTTCAAATTTAAATTTAGGATAATCTTCAAAATTTATAAAATATATTCCATCACTATCTTTTTTTTCATTTAAAAATTTATTTATTGCTGAACTTATACTTTCAAAATCAATACTGCTATTAATAAAATTTAACATAATTCCTATATTAATACCAACTACTAAGGATTTAGTACCATTTTCATAATTTTGAAAACTATCAGAAAGAGCTTGGATTGCAGTTTGATTAGGGCTGAAACTATGTGTTGCATCAACATGAAAATCAAAATAAGTATCGAATTTTTTTAGATGTTTATTTATAATTGCGGATTTACCATCCCCGCTACTACCACATAAAAATATTAAACATTTTTCTTCTTTATTATTTTCAAGTATTTCGATATATTTTTTTTCAATATCTGTTTCTATATGTAGGTATTCAACTATATTATCAAAACTACTACTAAATGTATTAACAGCTTCTGGAGATGACTTGGACATTTTTTCTATCAATAATTCTAGTTTTGACATCTATTCCCTTTTGTTGCATTAATTACCGTTTATGTTATCAAATAATTTATATATAACTTATTATAAATCGGTATGATTAGGTATAAAATTTAATTTTTTAATATAAAAAAGTATTATTTTTATAATTTTCAAAAAAATAATTATTCAAAGCTTATTAGCTTTGAATAATTACTGACTATTTTCTAAAGTATTTTCTTTTAAAAATCTAATTAATTCTGTTCTTGAGACATGAGTTTTATTCCCAATTTTTACTATTTCTATATTGCCTTTTTTTATAAGTTTTCTCATCATTTCACTCTTTATAGCACCCATTTCTTCAATTTCTTTTATATTAAAAGTATGCCTTTAGGTATCAATGCTTCATAGTTTGTACTCACTTATTTTCCTTTATTTTAAAGTAAAAATTCAATAGCATCTTTTGCACTTCCAGTACAAAGTCCACCATCTATTAAATTGCAGTCCAAATAATCACCATTATCATCTTTTTCTTTGGATGAGTAAACATTTATAACATATCCTATTTCAGCACTTTCAGAAATTTGATAATATAAGTTTTTATATTCAAACTCTAAATATCTATTGCATCTTAGAATATCTGCTAACTCTTTGAGTTTTATATCATTCATAATTTCAATTTTCACAATATATCCTTTTTATATATGATAATTTTGTAGGTTTGAACCATAAATCCCTTTCTATAGGAAGTCCTAATTTACCTCTGATAGATTTCAACTCATTAAGTGAAAAGTAGCCCATTTCTCCATCTTTTACAAATGGAGAAATTATCAATCCAAAACATATCTCTTTATCAATCGAAAGTTCAGAAATAAACCAACTCCAATTTGAATCAAGAGTAAATAATTTAACATAAATTATTGGATCTGTATTTTCTGTTTCATAGAGTTTTGGGATAGTATTTACCAGTTCTTTTGGTATTAGTTCCATTCTTTTCCTCCTAACTTTAAATTTCTAATTACATTACCTAAAATTTGTATATTTTGAATCTCTTTATTTTTAGGATCATAGATAAATAGTTTATTTGCAAATAAAATGATATTTTTTTCTTTTGAATTATTCATTTTATGCAGCACTTTCAATTGGTTTGTACCAAGTTTTTGATTTTGCATCAAACCTAAAACCACTTGCTTTTATAGCATCACGATATGAATACTGATTCTCACCAGAAATAATTAGAAATCCATTTTGCTCAATAACATCTAGTCCTAAATTGTATAAAGGTTGATACTGATATTGGTCAAATGATGAATTTTTACAAAAAGAGTTTTGTTGTGAATTATTTTGCTGATTATTTGGATTTTGTACTTGCTGTTGCACAGAATGAGTCTGATTTTGTCTGGTTGTTTGTTGTTGATTTCCAACATCTTTAAAGTTTGTATTTGTATCTCTACTATTTACATTCTCATTTTGATACGATGTATTATTGTTTTGATGATTTCTACTTTTGTCATAAAGTGAATTTCCAAATTGATTTCCAAAGCTTCTTAAAGTTCTCTTTAGTGCATCAGTAACTGCCTCCTTAGCTGCATTCTCATGTGCATCTGCTAAACTTTTACTTACACCTGTTCCAAATCCTACATCTTCTCTACTTATATCTTTTGAATGGTCATCGCTATAAACTGAAATTTTTAATATTACTTTATAACAAATAACATGGTTCTGATTATGATTCATTTCACTTGATATAAATTCTAATTTTGAAATTGCATAATCCCAGTTCCCAAAGCCAAATATATTATTAGCTGTTTCAATGATATCAAATCCCTCAAGATATGAAAGATTTATATTTCCCTTTTCTCTCGTTTTAATTCGGTTAGAATCAAGTTCTTGACTTAAAACTTTTAATTGATTTTCGTTAAACATAAATTTATTCCTCCTTTCTATGCTAGTAATTTTTCAGATTGATTATTTGATAAATTTTCATTCTTTATTTCTTGCTCAATTACTAAAATCTCATCTGTTTCAATTGGTATTGAATTAACATAATTAGTTGATGAATCACTCTTAGAAATAGAGTTTTTCTTTAGATTTACTTTTACTTTAGCTGGTGTTGTTACAGTTATTGGTGTAATTTGAACAAGCTTATTTAACTCTTTTTTTCCTTCTTTAGTTTGTAAAGCTTTTTCAATAGCTTCAATATCAACTGAAAATTTCACATATCCTAGATTGATAAGTGCATCTTCATTTTTGATGATAATTTCATCTTTGGTTTTTGAAGTAGAGTTTGTTATAGTTAAAGAACTTATAATATTCCCATCTATTCTATCAATACCATTTAAAGCAAATATTTCAGCTACTTGAATTTTTGCGATTTCAAGTGCATTTGATAATTTCTTTTTTAGATTTTGTAAATCAGAAATATCAGAAGTTAAAGTATCAATTTTATTTTTTATTTCATTTAGAGATAATCCAATATAATCGGCTCTTTGATAGTATGGCTTTGCTTTATCCTCAAGGATTCCTTGAAGATACTCTTAAAAAAAACTATTTGATTTTTCATCTGATAAGTACTCGATTTGATTTTGTAATTTATAATTTACTAATTTCAATGATTTTTCCTTTTATTTAATTTTTTCTTATGCAGCAATTAGTGGTGATTCATAAGAACCATCTTTAATATTTACTATTCTTTCTGCAATTTCCCAAAGACCTTTATTAATTTCTACATCTTTAGAAATTGAAGTTATTTGTTTACTTGTAAATCTTCTTTTTGTTTCTTTGTTATATCCTGATACTTTTGAAGAAAGAAAATTTTCTTGTAGGATGTTTAAAACTGTATATAAGTCATCTTTTTTATCTTCACTTCTAAGTGGAGTTAAAAGTTCAGTTGGATTATCAAGTTCAAGGTGTTCTTCAAATCTCAAAGGTAAGGCACTTTGTAAGAAAGCTTCTTTTTCATTTTGATTTAGAGTTATAGATTCAAACTTTGAGATTTTATCAAGCAGTTTTGGTTTTATTTGAGTAATTTTATTTACAGCATCTAGTACATCATTATTTCTTCCTCCTAAATGCTTGATTTTATAGCTATCAAAAACTGAATCGGCTATTATGAGACCGTTGCTACATATATTGCGGTAGACCCCAGCAGAAATTGAGAATGCCTTGCTTCTAACATGACTATTGAATAATAATAACTCAACGACATTAGCATTTGGATTTATTAAATCAGAGAAATGTTGAAACCTAACATAGTGATTTTGAAATCCATCTTTTGATAGATCTCGTACTCCTGCTTCACTTACACTCACTGGATACCAATTTTCAGCTCTTATTTGTTCAATAATATCAATAGTTGGAATGAAGTGATATTTTGAACTTACTTCATGGTAGGGTTGATCTTGAAATAGACTTGGCGCTTTAATTCTTAATTGCTCATTTGTTAGTGGCTTAATTGTTTTTGACATCGTTTTATCCTTTTATGTTTTTATATATTTGATTTATTTTTTTTGGTTAAAGAGTTTTATATAATAAGATTATTAATCATCTTTTAAATCTAAGTACTCTTTTACGATAGAAGCTGCTGCAATTACAATTGCAAGTAAAATTGTGGGTGGAATCATAATTTATGCCCTTAAAATAGGCTCATAATCTAATCTATTTACATAGCACTTTGCTATTGTGCTAACTGAAAAATAGTCCTCCAAAGTCTTTTTTTCTTCTTCTTTGTTTTTTGATTCTACTTGATTTGGCTCATCAGTTAAATTTCTAATAAGCTTTTTCCACTTCTCATAATGCTTCTTTTGTTTTGGATTTCTTAAATCAAAACAGTTAGACTTTTCTTTAATCATATACATCCTTTTTTTGATTTTTGGAATACAAAAATATAGAACAACTCTAAGAAAGAGTTGCTCTATATGTTTCGTTATATTTGTGATATATCGTTTAAAATTTTTGGTTTTAAAATTCTTAAATAAAAAAATCTAAATTTAATGAAAAATTATATACATTCGAATACTAAAATTTTACTTTAGGTCGCATCATTTAGGCTTTTGACTAAACCATTTAAGAAGCATCCATAATAATTTATAAAATGCTCCATTAAATATCTTCATTATTTGATAAACTACTATTACTTTTTTGAATAAAACTTACAATCTCTCCACTTATTAAAGTCCAATTATTAAAAAAATCTTTTTTTAATTCTTCATTAGTTTTAAAAATAAAATAGTTGTAAAAGTTCTTAAAAATATCAGTCTTTTGAAGTCTATCAATTACCGCTTCTTTTACACATTTTTCCTCACATACTATAGCAACTCGATTTGACTTATTAAAATTAAATTTTTTCGAAACGACATCTTGAGAAATTGCTAATAAATGTATATGCAGCTGTTCTACTAATCTTTTTGTATCTTTTCCATTATGTTGTTCAAATAAAAAAATATAGCTCTCATTATTAACTCTAAATTTTGTACTAATATCAGGAATAAATGATTTTCCATCTTCTAAGTAAAACCTATTAAGCTCTATAATTGATCTATAATTTTTACTTCTAATAGTTCCTAACTTATCAAAATAGTAATTTAAAAATCTAATTTCACCGTTATTACTTTGTAGCCAATGATTTAAGGCAATATGAAAATTGATAGTAGATTTTCTGTGAAAATAGTCTTTTGTAGAAATAGGCTTACTTTTTACTTTTTTTATTTTTCCTTGAGGATAATCCAAATCCTCAATAAGTGATTTTTCGCCAGATTTTGTTAAATAATACAAGTATTCTAACTTTCCAATAGTTGGATCTGTTGGAAATTTAATTACACCAATTAAAGGCTTTTTTTGCTCAGCCATAGATTTTAGTAAATTAGTCACATCACCTTTATTTTTATACACACCTAATTTAGTAAATTGAGAGGAACATAAAAATTTATATTTTGCTAAATATATTAATATATCTACTTCTTTTTGCTTTAAATAGATCATTTTAGCTCCTTAAAATGATTTAATAGGAGCTAAAGGTTTTGAGTCAACTACTCCGTATTCAATGATATTCTCATCTTCAATTTTTGTGTAATAATGTTCAAGTTGATATGCTATATGTTCTTGATGTTTTCCTTCATCTATTTCCATATTTATAAATTTATCAGTAGTTTTTATTTTAATAGCTTCATTTGCACCAACTTTTAAGAAAAACTCACCTTGTTTTAATGCTTCTAATTGTTTAATATCAACTTGTATCTCTTTTGACATTTTGATTAAATTTTTATATGAATTTTGACCAATAAGCTTAATGTTAGTACAAGATAAAACCATATCTTCTAATTTATCTCCAATTTGTCTCAATGTTTGGTGTGCAAACGTTACATACAATTTGTAATTTCTTGATTCAGCTAATATCTCTTCAAGAGTTTCAGTTACATAGTTCTGGAATTCATCAAAATAAACATGAGTATCTATTATTTCATTTTCTGGATAATCTACTACTCTTTTTTTAACAATTTCTTGAATCATTTCTACAATTAATCTTGCTAATAAATTAGCTTCTTTGGGAAGCTTAATAATAATTGTTTTACCTTTTGTATTAATTGCCTCTTCTAGATCTAGAGTATCTTCACCTATAACCATGTTTAAAAAGGTTTCATCTTCATTTAGTAAAGCTTGAATTTTTGTAGTTATTGCATCTTTTGTAACATCTAATTTTTCATCATCAAATTGAGTTTCAAAAAATTCCCTATGCCATTTATTAGGACTTTTCTTACCTAAATTAACTAACTCTTTTTCTCCTTGTATTAATCTTTGTAATTCAAATATATTTGAACTTCCCTTTCTTAATAATGTTGCTACACAAGGGACAAGAACTACTTTCATATTAGGAGACCATTCTATTCCTAAAACTTTTTCAAGTGCATTTATTATAACTTTTGTTCTAAATAAAATATCCTTTTTACTGATTTTTTTGTTTTTTCTCTTTTTTAAATTAAAAGGATTTACTTTAAAAGTAAATCCTTCTTTTAAAGTAAAATCTAATAACAATAAATCTTTTGTATCAACAAATTGCATAATCTTGTTTGTGCTTTTTCCGATAATATCAAAAAAGATTTTACTATATTCCCTATTTTGAATATCTTGAAAAAATAAATACTCAAGTAACGATGTTTTACCACCACCTGATCCAGACAAAATATATGTATGTCTTAATCTTTCTTTTAAGGGAACATAAGTATTAAAGCTTTCCAATTTATAATCTAAGCAGATAGGTTTTGAAATTGAAATATCAGGGCTTATAATAGCATTTGAAAAAAATGGTAGACTTGCTATTGAACTCCGAGAATATGAATAATTAAAATTTTTTACTTTTCTTTCTTTAAAATTTATTTTTTTTGAAATATTATTTTCTACAACACTTTTCTCATTTAGTTCCTTATTAAGAGTTTGTAGATTACTACTCAATCTATAATGATTTTCAGATATTTCATATCTTCCATCCCAACTCATACAATAAGATCTATCTATATTTTCTACCTTATGATAAAAATCTTCTTCTATAGATTCATTATTGCCAGCATATGCAATATTAGAATCTTCTACTATTGCAGTAATTTCATTCATTTTATTTACTATATTTATGTATTTTTTTATTAGTCTATATCCTTCATTTTCAAAAGTAAAGTTTTGAATTGTAATTAATTTCTTGTTTCCATATTTTTCTCTAGATGTTTCATATTTTTCATGAATACTATCAAAGATAAATTCTAAGATAGTTTTTAATGCCTTTATTTCTCTATTCTCAAAAACAATACCAAGTATTTTTTCTTCTTTTATATCTTGAATTAACTCATAAAGAGGATATATAGGATAGATATTATTCTGCTTATATAAAAAAATATGATTAATATCATAACCATATTTTTGATTTAAACCTTTTTTTTCTATATCTTCTTTATCAAATTTTTCAAGAGAAATAATACAATTAAATTTAACAATAAAATCAGAGATATTGTATTCTTCAATAATACTTTTTATTTGAACTAATTTTCTAGATAATCCTTCACTGAAAATTTGATCTAAGTTATTTTCATAAAGTTCATTAAGATTATAAATTAATGGATTTATTTCTTCTTTATTATGATTATTATTTTTCCAGTATTCTAGTAATTTATCTAAAGTTTTAAAAGTTTTTAAATGAATTAAATACGAAAGATGATTTCGAATAGCTTGAAAACTAAAACTATGAAAAGAACAGTTAATAATTAATGGGATATTATCTATTCCATATGTGCTATTCTTGTATAATGATACAAAAAATTTATTCTCATATTTTAATTTTTTTACATAACTATTGTTTTGTAAAAATTCTATAGTACCATCATCATTAACTCTAAGTTCTAGCAGTTTTAACAGTTTATCATATTGGTATACTATTCTATTTTTTTCTTGATCTCTCATCCTATTCTCCTATAAATAAAGCAAGTTCATTTATTGTAAAAAATACTCCACCTTTGATTTTTTTTGATTTAATTAAACCTTGAGCTCTTAGTCTATCTAGTGTCGCAATCGATATATTTAATTCTCTTGCAGCTTCTTTTTTTGATAACAATGATTTTTTATATCTTTGTTGAATATTTTCAACAATTGTTGCCATTTTCTTCTCCTTGATTAAATTTGGAGAGAATTGTAACAATATGACTTGATAAGCAATTCTCACTTTCTAATAAAAAAAGTGAGAATTTTTTTTAAAACTTTTGTTCTAAAAATTTATGTATATGATTATGGATTTTTTTAGCTTGACCCGCTTTCTCTTGAATACGTTTTCCAATTTCATAAAAAATGCTTTCACTATGAGATGGATTCATTTTTGGATAATTAATCAATTCAAAATCTTTTTCTTTTTTATTTTCGATCATTTCATTTTCTTCTTGTGCCTCCTTGTTTAAACGATCAATATCCAATTTTTTAGCTTGAATATAATCAAAAATAAAAAGTGCTTTTATTAAATCATCTTTTTTCTTTTCAAAAGATTTTGGAAATTTTCCTAAAACTTCATTAGCTTTAACTAAATATTCC
>RRZU011049699.1_pt1 | contig 11247 bp, 12 predicted proteins | sample 2165561 | NCBI WGS metagenome assembly RRZU01 (sample SAMN10456909, study PRJNA506462) | wastewater metagenome | isolation source: wastewater sludge | place: USA: Moscow, Idaho | reverse complement strand
TTGTGGTAAAGGGTACTGATCCACTTTTTGAAACAAAGTGCAGGATGGAAGTAACATCTTTTGTAAAGCTTTTGTGTAGAAAACATAATCCATATGATCCAAAGAGAAGTAGGAGAAAAAGGGAAGAGTACCACGCAGAAAATGGAAGTTTCTTTATGTGTGGGGATACTGCAAGAGCGCAGGCAGACAAGATTCGTAAGGAAGGAAAGCCAATTCTACGTCTGACAGAAAACGATGTAACCAATCTAATTTTGGAAGCACGTATGAATGAACCCGTGACTACACTTAAGATGACAGAGGCAATGCAAAAGACTTTGAAAGAAAATTATGAAAGATACCTGGATGAAAATTCAGATGAGGCTATTGATTTTGAGATATACAGAGACAAAGAAGATGACAGTAAAGAAGCACACGAAAAGTATGTATCACGTGCCGAATGCGTGCAGAATCTCTTGCAGGCAGGATACACGAAGGCTCAGATTAAGTTCTTATATGAGCTTATCATGGCAAATTATGGCGCAGAAAGAATTAAAGCGATGTTCCCACTTAATTGCACCATAGAAGAAATTAAAATTTTTGTAAAAATCTTGTAGGATTTTTTGCAATCAGCTTTTTGAGGCTCCAAGTACTTAATGAAAGGGAAAACAAATCCCCCACAAACTAAGGAAAGGAGATACGAAATATGGGAACAGGTTTATTAGCAGCAGCAACAAATACAGTGGTTCTTGCAGCAAGTTACACAAAAGCGATTACAAGTTTGAAATCGGTTCTTCTTACACTGGGTAGTGCAATCGGTGCAGTTATGCTGGTCTATGGTGGAATTAAGTTCGCTATGGCATTCCGTCAGATGGATCAGCAGGGCGAGCATCAGGCAGTATATTCAGTTGTAGCCGGTGGTGTTCTTGTAGGTTTAAGTGCACTTGTATCTGTATTAACCTAAGGCAGATCTCGGCTCCAAGTAATACGGAGCCGAGATTGTTTTGTTTAAAGAGTAAGGAAAGGAGTCATTATGGCAGAAGTAGTAAAAGCACTTTATAACTGTGCATTTACCGTATGGAATGCACTCATGAAAATTGCCATGACGCTTTTTACAACAAGTCCAAAGCTGGCAGGTAGCGGAACACCCTATGCCACAGTTCATACTATCTATAACGCAATTAGTGATGCAACCGTACCAATTGCAACTGTGTTTTTTATCATTGCAATTTATAAGTCGGTGATATCAGCACCACCTGGACAACAGGCAATGCGATTTCTGCAGGATGCATTAAGATACTGCATCATTTTGTATATTGCAGCGAATATGTGGAGCGTTATGGGTTACATCATGGATTTTGCAGATGGCATAACCGCAAAGATTACAGCAACAAGTGGTTACACCTTATCGGTCAGTGGAGATATGGAAACGATTATTGATGATTGTTTGAAATTGCCAGACTTTGAATTGTCGGGAGAATGGCTAGGAAAGTTCTGGTCAACGATTGGATGCTCACTGTTATTTTTGATTGGTGGAATCGTGCTTTTATTTATTATGGTTGCAAGCTGTATTTCGATTATCAGCAGTGCATTCCAGAGAATCCTAAAGCCACTAATGATCCTACCATTTGCAGGAATTGCGATTGCACTTGGAGCAGGTGGTCATGAGATATCAAGATCGCTGGTGTCGTATATTAAGACCTTCTTTGGTTTTTGTATATCGGGAGCGATGATGGTGATTGCGGTAAAGACAGGCGTATCGCTATGCACGAATCTAGTAAACTTTGATTTGACCAGTGCATCCAATATCTATAAATGTATTCTGATTACCGTTCAGATGGCAATTACACCAATCGTAATCAGTGGACTTGTAAAAGGCTCAGACGCAATGATTGCAAGAATGTTCTAAGCGGAAGGGAGAGCAAAATTATGGCGCAAATGAACAGAAATGTAAATTTAGAAGAAATTGATTCAGATGCATTGTTTGGAATTGATGCATTGAAGAATCAAAGCATATTACAAAAGATAGTTTTCTTTGGATGTGTGATTGCAGGAGTCTTAGTAAATGTACTACTCCCACTGTATTTTGAAACACCAAGAATTGTGTGCATCCTGATATTTTTAGGATTGCTATTGGTGGGAGTAGCCATTGGTTGTAATTACACAGAGGATATGACCTACGGAAAATATATGTTTTATTTCTTTTTCAAGCCGACTACGCCTTTGTTTTATGAATCTACGGAGGATGTAGAAAAGATTAGAGAAAAGGCAGAGATCATTAAAAGAGAAGAAGAGATGATGCTAAGGCGACAACAGCAGGCAGATCCAATGGCACAAAGAAAGCTTCTGATGAAAGTCATCATTTTTGTAATTGTGCTTGTAGTAAGTATTGGAGCTGTATTTATTTACAGCGGAGTGAAAGAAAACGATAACCTCCATCACAAGGTGGAGATGGTAACGGAGGAAGCAGATGAATAAAGAAAATGTAGCATATGTTGAGCTGGCAAGGACACTTGAAGAAGAGTTTCATAAGAGACAGGGAGCAGGTCTTTTAGCCAATCTCAACAAGAAAAATGTAGATGGGTTAGATGTCACCCAGGATAAAATCTTAAGTAACATCAAGGAACAGTTAGCCTCTTATCAGAATGAAGATGGAGAAGAACTGACAGAGGAAGAAAAGGATTATGTCATCGACTTAATCAGAAAAGAATTATGGGGATATGGAATCATTGATGCCTTAATTCACGACAAGACAATTTCTGATATCAAGCTTTATGGAGCGAAAAATATTAGAGTGAAGCGAAATGGTAGCAGAGAAGATTGCAAGATAAGGTTTTCGGATGAGAAAAGCTTTAAGGCATTTGTAACAAAACTCTTAGAGAGAAATAAGATCAATCTTGGAACAGCTAATGCCATTCAGACATTTACAGATGCCACCCAGGAAGATTTCATTCTTAGAATTACGATTATATCAGGGCTATTGGTAGACGGTGGATTACCAGTTGTGGCAATTAGAAAAATTCCAAAGGATAAGTACACACTTCGTACCTTAGAAGATGCAGGAATGTTTGCACATAAGTCAACAGGTAGAAAGCAAAGAGCAGATAGAATCCTTAGTAAGAATTATTTTTCCAAAAGCAATCAGGATTTTAATGAGCTGATGAATCAGATGATTACATCAAAAGGCATTCTTTTTACAGGAAAGGGTGCAAGCGGAAAGACGACTTTAATGAATGCCATGATTGCAGAAATTCCAGAGGATGAATCTGTGATGATTTGTCAGGAAAATGCAGAGTTATTTGACTTGTCTCATCCAGATTTATTCGCCTGTCATGTCATGACCAATTCAGGGGATTCCAAGATTAGTTATGAGCTTGGAGATTTAACAAGAGCAGCATTGTTGGTGGATCTTGACCGAGTAATCGTAGGTGAGGTAAAGGAAGGCTCAGAAGCTGCAGGACTTTCCAAAGCAAGTATGACAGGGCATAAATGTTGGACATCCGTGCATGGAGAAAGCTGTGAGATGGCAGTGGATAAGATGGCAGATTATATCAGTCAGGCAACTGGATATTCCACGAGGGATGCATTAAAGCAGCTGCAAGGATTTGAGTATGTGGTGCATCTTAGAAATTTCAGAGTGGATGAGATTGTAAGAATTGCAGGCTGGGATAAGGAAAAGGATGCACTCATCTATGAAGAGGTCTATCCAAGAGCGAAGGAAGGAGTCGTGTATGAAAAAGAAAATAATTAGTGCTTTGATGATTTCCCTTATGGCGGTATCTCTTGGAGGTTGTGGATTCTTTGATACGTTAGGCGGAATAAGCAGTGGCAAGGCAACCAGTTTTTCAGATGTAAATGAATTAGAGAGTGGAAAAGCCTATGTCTGGCATCATGAAGGAGCGGATATTAAGGACGACTTAAGTTCTGATGTGGGTAAGGATGTGTTCTTTACCTGCATCACAGGAGATTACAACTTCAAGAACAAGGAACTGGAGGAAGTAACAGAATACCCAAGAAGTATCTGGATTGATTCTGATACGGATAGCAATATTCCAACAGTCACAAGTTCTGATTGCCTTGTCTATGTATCCAGTACAGAGGTGCCAAGTTCCATCACATTTGAAAGATTCGCAGATTATGGATACACCATTGGAGTTTCAAATATGCAAGCTGATCCAGGTGGGCATTATTATCTGGTCTATGCAGATGTAGATGAGGATGATTACAAGTATTACATTGATACAAAATCCGATGCAGCACAGCTAACAAACATTGAAATCATTACTAAGCTTTACTTAGACAAGGTAGGAAATACCAAGGTGGATGAGAAGAATGTATCCGATGGTGGAACCGTTCTTGGACTAAAAAAAGATAAGACTTACACCTGCGAATTTTACACAGGAACTTTTTATCAAGATTATAACTTAAAAGCCAATATTCACAGTTTTGGTAGCTTGGAGAGATTCGTTAGTTACGATTACGAATTCATGCACAGCAACTTTATTGTAATTCAGATTCCAGAGTACTTTAAGTCAGGGTATTACTTTGTGAATGGTGTTGGACTATTTCGATATGTGTCAGATGCAGATGCAAAGAAATACAATGGCGAGGCATATGATGCAGTAATTAACTGGAATGATCCTATTATTTTGTATAACGAAGATGGCACAGTGAAATACGATCCAAGTGTTCCCGATAGCACATCAAGTGTGGATGAGAGTTCAGATCTAGGGGATACAGGAGATGTAAACATCGACGTAAAACTGCCTGTGGATAATACGGATGAAATTACGGATTCTGGTGGAGAAAACAAAGGAGAGGAGAGTGAAAGTAAATGAGTGAAGAAATTGTAAAATGGCTCCCTTGGGGATGCATCTTTCTACTAAGTTTCTTATTGATATTTTTGATTCATAAGAGATTTGTAGAAAACAATGTCTGGGGAAAAGTTGTAAAGAAATATAAGGACAATGTAGACTTAAAGGTTTTATCGGAAGCAGAGTTTGTAACAAGATTTGGAGCGATTGAAAATCATTCGATTCTTTATAAGCTTGATCGACTGATGCTACTTAGCGGAATTAAAAATGTACTTCCTTTTGTAAATGGAGAAGCATTCCTATGTGCAGAAATTGCACTTTCCATTGCAGGTTTCTTTGAAGGAACAATCATCTTTCAGAATGTGTTTGTAGCATTGTTTCTAGCTGTGGCACAGGCAGTTGTCCTTTATGCACTTGCCATTGGATTATCTGGAAGAGTATATAACCAGATCGAGGATCAGACAGCGATTTTTATATCCATCCTATCCAATCATGCCAAGGGGAGCAGTGATATTGTTTCCATTATGCAAAATACGATGCCATCCCTTAGTGGAGTGCTAAAAGGAATTGCAGAAAAGTTTGTGCAGGATGCGGAGAACACAGGAAATGTAGATATTGCATTTGATTATATGAAGGAATCCGTGGATAACAGGCAGTTGCAGACCATTATTATAAACCTGAAAAACTGTATGCATTATCAGGCAAATTATGAAGAGGTATTAGCGCAGATGATGAGCCAGGTGGCAGCAGGATTATCCGCAAGGGAAGACAGAAAGAATATTTTGTTTTCTATGAAGCTAACTCTTGTAGTGATTTCCATTACAGCAGTGATTATCGTGTGGATTATCGGTGCTGGACTTGGAATTGATGTAAAGGGAAGTCTTACTGGAAACATGGCTGGACAGGCATTACTTTTAATCACAGGATTATTGTATCTATTGGTAGGAATCAAGATGTTTCAGACGGATAAGTAAAGGAGGAAGATGGATTGATAGGATTATTAGTAGCATTATTGTTTATTCTTTTGTTTTCGTTTGTTCAGGGAATCGTATATCTGATTCATGGCACAACACCAGCAAAAGAGGCAAAAAAGAAAATGGAAAAGATCAAGAATTCTTCCGTAGTGAGAAAGTTCTTTGCAAGTAAGCAAATTACCTTAAAGAAGATGGGAGCAGGAGTTCTATTAAAAGATCAGATGACAGTAAGCCAGTGGTACTTATATAAAGGAATGATGGCAGGACTCTTTGGAATGATTAGTTTCTTTGTTATGGAAGGATTATTAAAGTTTGAAATGGCAAAGCCATTAAGCATTGTAGTTGCAGTTCTTGGATGGTTTTTCCTAGACATCATCTTAAGAGCACAGAATCGTTCGTCCAATGATGATATGATGCCAGACATTATGGAAATGAGTAGGTCAGTACTTTACGGAAAGCGAGGCGGACAGTATATCGCAGATGCCTTAAAGGATGCGGTTATTGTAGTTGAAAATAAGCGACTAAAGACTGCACTGATGAGGCTAAGAAACGATTTAGACGGTGGAAGAAGCTTAAATGACTGCTTGGATGAGTTGGAAATGAGTTTCAGCAATGGTGAGATATCAGCCTTTTGCACGGTCATTAAATCTCTGCAGTCTACAGGACAGGTGGACGAGGCACTTCGTACTTTGGAGAATAATATTGAGCGAGAGCAGGTCAGTGTGAATAAGAAGAGATGTTTGATGCTTGAGCACAAGACCATGATGTATGTCATTTTCATTGCGATGGATATTTTGGCAATGATTCTATACTGCATCATCATGAAGTTGTTGCAGTTACAGATTGGATTTTAGGAGGTGGCAGGATTGAATTTCATAAAGAAAAAGAAAAAAGGTTCCATTATGGAAAATATGCTTGTTATGCTCCTAGAACTGATTGTGGTCTGTGCATTTCTGGTTATTATATTTGGCGCATTCTCTGGAATCAGTGACAAGTGGGGCATGAGACAGGCAGCGAGGGAGTATATGCTAATCATGGAAACGGAAGGATACCTAAATGCAAGTGATCAAGCAGCACTTAGAACAGAATTAGAAAGCTATGGACTGCGTAACATTTCCTTTAGTGGAACGACCACCAGAGAAGTAAATTATGGAGATCGCATTTATCTATGTATTAGTGGAACGTATGATGATAATATTCTAGCCTTTGCAGGTGGAATCTCAAAGTACACCACCCATCCAAGTTCTATCACGATTAACCGTCAATCAACGGCAAAGCAGTAAGGTGGTGAATAGATGAAGAGAATATATAGAAAAATGATGTTACAGATAAAGAAGAAAGAGCAGGCGAGCGGAGCAGTTGGATATGTATTCTTATTTTTGATTGTTCTCATACTTGTTATCCTGACACTTTATCTGGGGCAGGTGGCAAAGCTTATGACTCATCAGCATCATGTGGACGACTCCTTAGCAGATGCAGTATTAGCAAGTCTGGTAGCAGATGATGTCTATTATTTTGAGACGTATGAAAGAACAGGAACACCAGTCATTCGATTTCAGAGTGTAGATAATTCTCATACAATTTTTACAGATTGTATGAGAGATGCCATTGCAGACACCAGTGGGTTTTATTACAATTTCAGCTTTGATTCCTATATCTGTTATGAAGTGGAAGGAACGAATATTAGAATCACGACCTATTCAGGAGATGGTGGAACAAAGCGGGTAACGACTGGAAGAGTTGGTTCGGTTAGAGCACCTACAGGAGAGATGGTCAGTGTTACCAGTGCTTATGGAAAAGTAAGATTTGATATAGAAAATATCATTGATAAAAGTTTAATCACGAAAACTAAGGACATCTATTGTACCTTAGAAATCAACAATTAGAAGGGAGACATTATATGTTTGAAAAGAAGATTACAGAAGAACAGAAGAAACAGATGGTAAAGGAAAATAAGAAAAAGACGAAGCAGGCAAAGAAAGGAAAGAGTGGGGATTCAAAAGCCTTGTCTGTAGTAAAGACATTGGTGATTCCTGCAGTTTTGGCAGCGATTGTAGTATGCGTGCTTTATGTGGCAGTACAAAATAGAGCAGCCCAGGAGGAGTTAAAGACTTCGGTTGTCTGTATGAAGGAAAATGTGAAAGCAAATACATATGTGAAAGCAGATGAGATTGAAAAGTATTTTACAACTACCTCGGTGGAACTTACCGCAGTTCCAAAGACAGCGGTGAAGTCCTTAAGCGAATTAGGAAAAGATGGCTTCTATATTAAGGATACCATGTCAACGTCACAGATGGTATTAAGTGATAACTTAGCAGACAAAGATGAAGTGATGGATAAGTATCTAAGTGGATATGAAGTCACATCCTTTGCTGCAGAATCATTTGATGGTGGTGTAAACGGAAGTCTTCGAAAGGGTGATATCGTATCTGTTTATGCCATTGATCCTGCAACCGAGATGTTGGTGCTTATGGCTGATAATGTGTATATTGCAGATGTATATGACAGTTCAGGGAATAAGATTTCGGAAGATTCTGAGATTGCAACGTCCTTTACGGTATATGTAACGGAATCGGAAGTAGAGCAGATCAATAAGGCGGTTGTCTATGGTGGGATTCAGATGTATTTAAAAACAGAATAAGGAATCAATGGGAAGGTGTATCAGGTGAGATGGTACACTTTCTTTTTGTTTTGCAATAATTCTGCAAAATGAGCATATTTTGTTTGACGTAGGGATATAATAGAATTATAATGATTATATGATTTTGCACAATTCATGCAGAATGGAGGAATAAAAATATGCTTTTAGAGTTTAAAACAAAAAATTATAAATCCTTTGTGGAGGAAACGAAGTTTTCTATGGTGGCAGCACCAAAGCAAAAAGGATTGGATTATAGCCTGTGCACGGAGAAAATAAAAGCAAAGAATATAAAAGGATTATGTTCTTCTGTAATTTATGGACCAAATGCTTCTGGTAAAACAAATATTATTGGCGCAATGGATGTATTTCGTTCAATTGTATTAAGAGGGAACATCAGAAATTCAGAAGAAAAAGCCTCACCAAACCCTGCAGCTGCAGCACTTGAGCTGATTCCCAATAATACCTTGAAAGAATCGGAGCCAGTGGAGCTTTCGGTAGAATTTATCGAAGATGGATTTCAGATTGGATATTATCTTTGCATGGATCTTGGAACTTTCTTAGATAGTGAATACGAACGAAAAATCATAAAAGAAGAACTTGTAGTTAATGGAGAGCAGGTTTTTCATAGAGCAGATGATCTTATTATTCAGAATTTGAAGGCAATGAAATCATATGTTCAGGAATCCATCGGAAAAGATATAAAAGGATTGGTAGAAATTGCAAAGAATAGTTTGAATCAGGAAGAACTGTTTTTAACAAATGGCTTCAAGCTGATTTTTTCACAGGCATTTGTTAAATTGATTACCGATTGGTTTACAAATAAGCTGATGGTTATTTATCGAGCAGATTCGATGCAGCTTATAAAGAGATTTGCTGATCCACAGAAGAAAGCAGTCTATGTGGAAAAGACAACTGATAAAGCAGCTAAGCTATTTGGAATCAATTCGAATGCTTTAGGTTATGTAGTAAGCGATGACGATTCTGAGGCGAAGTTATGTTCCTTATTTAAGAGTGATAAGGGAAAGAAAGCATCGGCTATGGCTGCGGAACTGTTTGAATCCTACGGAACAATCCGTTTTATAAATATGTTTCCGCTGGTTATAAGAGCAATTCTTACAGGTGGAACTTTGATTGTAGATGAATTTGATGCATCTATCCATCCAATGGCACTTATGAGCATCATCAATATTTTTCATAATGACGATGTGAATATTCACCATGCACAATTAGTATTTAATACGCATAATCCAATTTTCCTTAATTCAAATCTGTTTCGTAGAGATGAGATAAAGTTCGTAGAACGAGATGATGATAGTCATTATAGTAAAATGTATGCTTTGTCTGATTTTGGAACGACAGGAGATAAGGGCGTGAGAAAACATGCAGATTATATGAAAAATTATTTCGTCAGCGAGTATGGAGCAATTAAAGATATTGATTTTACACCGATTTTTGAAGAAATCATTGCATCAGAAAGAGAGGTGTGATGAATGGCAAATATGAAGAGTACAAAGAAGTATTATTTTACGGTAGAAGGTGAGACAGAGCAATGGTATTTGAAATGGTTACAAGATAGAATCAATGAAAGTTCGGATGCTGCATATAAAGTATCTTTTGACTGCCAGGTACAGAAAAATCCACTAAAAAGAGCGAAGTCGTTGGTAGTTACTGGTAAGACAGAAGTATGGCACCTATCAGATTATGAAAGTGATGATCCAATTCATACGAAACAGTTTACAGAAACGATGGATAATATGAAGGCGGCGAAATCTGTTGGAAAGCAGATTACTTACAAGTTTGGTTACACAAACCTTACCTTTTGCTCATGTGAGATAAAGAAGTAAAAGAAGTGTAAAAAATTTTGCCGTTCCCTGTCCGGCTGACTGCCGGACGGGTCGGGCTTTAGTCGGGCAATTCCACCTTGCCGACAAAAGAGTAATAGATTTCGATTTCCTGTCTGCGGAGCTTCCCCCGGCGTTTCCCGTCCAGTGCTTCCGATTCGTGGATTACGATTTTCTCCACAAACTCCCGTAACAGGGTAGGGGTGAGTTCCTCAAAGCTGGTGTACTTGCGTACCACTTTCATAAACTTTTCAGCGTTTGCCGTGGCTTCCAGCGATTTAGAAAGTTCGCTCTGTAAAGCGGCGGCTTTCTCTTTCAGTTCCTTTTGCTCGGCTTCGTAGTCTGCCGAAAGCTCCGTGAAACGTTCGTCCGATATGCGCCCCGCCACGCTGTCCTCATATAGCCGCTTGAAGATTGCGGAAAGCTCGCCTATACGTTTCTCGGCGGCTTCCAGCTCTTTCTTCTTGGCGGCGTTCCGGCGTTTGCTCCCGTCCTCGGTCTGCTCGGTCAACAGCTTCATAAACCGGGCTTCGTGCTTGGCGGCATAGCTGGTGACTTTCCGTAGGTTCTCGGTCACTCCCTCGGTCAAGAGGTCGGTGCGGATAAAGTGCGCCGTACAGTCTGCCGTGCGCTTCTTGTAGCTGCCGCATATGTAGCAGTCCTGTTTCCGCTTGTCCGTCTGATACCTCTGCTGGTACATGACGCTGCCGCAATCGGCACAAAAGAGTATGCCGGAGAACAAGCCCACTTCATCATAGCGGTTAGGGCGTTTGCGCTGTTTGCGTAGCTCCTGCACACGCTCCCATGTGTCCCTGTCGATTATCTGCTCGTGGTGGTTCTCAAAGATTGCCTGTTTTTCCACGGGGTTCTCTTTGCTCTGCTTCACCTTGTAGGACACTTTCTCGGTCTTGAAGTTCACAAGGCAGCCCGTGTATTCCCGGTTTTCAAGGATATGCGCCACGGTGTTTGTCGCCCACCTGCACTCATAGCCGGGGTGGTAG
>RRZU010990969.1_pt1 | contig 11247 bp, 9 predicted proteins | sample 2165561 | NCBI WGS metagenome assembly RRZU01 (sample SAMN10456909, study PRJNA506462) | wastewater metagenome | isolation source: wastewater sludge | place: USA: Moscow, Idaho | reverse complement strand
TTGGCCAAACAGCAACGGCACTGCTTGAGAATCGCTGGCGGAACTATGCGCGTGATTGGCGCCAAAGACAAGCTTTTATTTCACCCCCAGCGGGAATTGGAGGCAAAAAACACACACTCCACGTAGAACAACCAGTTTTATTCCATAGCGCCGGAATCGTCAGCAACCGAAAATTGACACTTTGTCCAACTCTGGATATTTTGTATCAATGCCACGCCCCACCACTGAACAGCACCTGCTCCTCGAACAGGTCCAGCACATCGCCCGCGGCCTGGGCGAAACCCTGGCGCCGTTTTGCGAGGTCGTGGTGCATGACCTGCTCCACCCCGAGCACGCCATCCTGGCCATCCACAACAACCAGTCCGGCCGCGAAGTCGGAGCTCCCGCCACCGAACTCGGCCTGGCCCGGATCGCCGACCCCGAGTGTCCGCAGGTCCTGGCGAACTACGCCAACCGCTACGCTGACGGCCGCCCGGTCAAGAGCACCTCGATTGGCATCCGCGATTCGAGCGGGCGCTACATCGCCGCCCTGTGCCTGAACGCTGACCTGAGCTTCTTCCTCGGCATGCAGCAGACGGTCGCGCAATTCGTGCGCACCGGCGAGACGCCGATGCGACCCGAAACCCTCGCCCCGCTCGGCGCCGACGCGATCCGCCAGCGCATCGATCAGTTCGCCGCGGAGCGGGGGACAACCCCGCGCGCGCTCAAGCCCGATGCACGCCGGACGCTGATCCGCGAACTCAAGACCGAAGGCTGCCTCGAATTCCGCCGCGCGATGGAGACCGTCGCCCGGCATCTGGGGGTCTCTCGGGCGACGGTGTACAGCGATGCGCGCTAAAGCCAGCCTCCTCCTGCTCGACCGGGACGCCATCGACCGCCTGCTCAGCCCCGACGATGCACTGGCCGCCGTGCGTGAAGCCTTCTGCCTGCACAACCGCCAGGAAGGCCGCGTGTTCCCGATGATCCGCGAGGCACTCCCCGGCGGCGGCATCTTCGGCATCAAGGCCGGTGACGTCGCCAGCCAGCACCTGCTCGGGTTCAAGGCCGCCGGATTCTGGCCCGCCAATCGCGCTCAGGGCGGCGAACCGCATCAGGCCACGATCCTGCTCTTCGATCCGGCGACCGGCCGGCCCGTGTGCGTGATCGACGGCAACCGCATCACCACGCTACGCACCGGCGCCGCCGGCGGCCTCGGCCTGCAGCATCTGGCCCGTCCCGACTGCCGCCGCCTGTGCGTCTTCGGCACGGGGGTGCAGGCACGCATCCAAACGAGTTTCGCCCTGCGCCTCATGCCAAGCCTCGACGAACTGCGCTACGTCAGCGTCGACGGCGCCCCGGACCCGGCGTTCGAAGCACAGTTCGCGCCGCGCTGCCGCCCGCAACTGGCCACCGACCGCGACGCCGCGGTCGCCGCCAGCGACCTCGTCATCACCGCCACCCCGGGGGCGGGGCCGCTGTTTTCCGCCAGCGCCGTGCAGCCGGGCACGCACCTCAACTGCGTCGGCGCCGACACCCAGGGCAAGCGGGAACTGCCGCCCGGCCTGCTGGAACGTGCCCGCCTCTTCGTTGACGACCGCGAGCAGGCGCGCCGCATCGGCGAAAGCCAATGGGCACCCGAAGTCCCGAGCGACGAGCTGGGCGCCCTGCTGACCGGCGCCGACGTTTTCCAACGCGCGCCCGAAGACATCACCGTCTTCGACATGACCGGGCTCGCACTGCAAGACCTGACCACCGCCCGACTGCTGTTCGAGCGCGCGTGCGAACACGACCTCGGCACGCGCATTCCCTGGCCCTGGTAAATCCCGTTTTCACTCATCCGGAACGCCGCCATGTCCCTCCCGCCTCTCCCGCTGCCCACCTACGCCGACGTCGAAGCCGCCAGCCAGCGCCTCGCCGGCCACGCCCACCGCACGCCGGTAATGACCTCGCGCACGATGAACGCCGAACTCGGCGCCGAGCTGTTCTTCAAGTGCGAGAACCTGCAGCGCATGGGCGCCTTCAAGTTCCGCGGCGCCTTCAACGCCCTCTCGCGCTTTGATGAACGCCAGCGCCGGGCCGGCGTGGTCACGTTTTCCTCGGGCAACCACGCGCAAGCGATCGCCTTATCGGCCGCGTTGCTGGGGATGCCGGCCACCATCGTCATGCCCAACGACGCGCCGGCGATGAAAGTCGCCGCGACCCGCGGCTACGGCGGCAAGGTCGTGCTCTACGACCGCTACACCGCAGACCGCGAAGCCATCGGCCGCAAACTGGCGGAGGAACAGGGGCTGACACTGATCCCGCCCTACGACCATCCGGACGTCATCGCCGGCCAGGGCACGGCGGTCAAGGAACTGATCGAGGAGGTCGGTGAGCTCGACGCCCTTTTCGTCTGCCTCGGCGGCGGCGGCCTGCTCTCCGGATCGGCGCTCGCCGCGCGCGCGCTGTCGCCGCGCTGCCGCATCTACGGCGTCGAACCCGAGGCCGGCAACGACGGCCAGCGCTCGTTCCGCAGCGGCGAAATCGTGCACATCGACACCCCGGTGACAATCGCCGACGGCGCCCAGACCCAACACCTCGGCCAATACACTTTCGCCCTCATCCGGCGCGACGTCGACGACATTCTCACCGCTTCCGACCTCCAGCTCGTCGAGGCCATGCGTTTCTTCGCCAGCCGCATGAAGCTGATCGTCGAACCGACGGGTTGCCTCGGCCTGGCCGCCGCGCGGACCCTGCCGGAGGCGCTGCGCGGCCAGCGCGTCGGCGTCGTAATCAGCGGCGGCAACGTCGACCTGCAGCGCTTCTGCGCCTTAACCGGCAACGGTGGCTGCTGAACATGAACGAGAAACTCCAAGCCCTCGACACGCCCGCGGCCATCATCGACCACGCCCGCATGCAGGCCAACGTCCGTCGCCTGCAGCGGCGCATGGATGCGCTCGGCGTGGGCTTCCGGCCGCACGTCAAGACCAGCAAATGCACCCCCGTGGCGCTCGCCCAACTCGCCGCCGGCGCGCGCGGGATCACCGTATCGACGCTCAAGGAAGCGCGCCATTTCTTCGCCGCCGGCGTCACCGACATCCTCTACGCCGTCGGCATCAGCCCGGACAAGCTGCCGCAAGCACTTGCGCTGCGCGAAGCGGGCTGCGAACTCAAGATCATCACCGACAACGCGCTCACGGCGCAGACCATCGTCGACTTCTGCCAGGCACACGCCTGCAGCCTCGAGGTGTGGATCGAAATCGACTGCGACGGCCACCGCTCGGGCCTCCGCCCCGACGATCCGCAACTGCTCGAAGTCGGCCGCCGACTCGCGGCGGGGCCTGCCCGACTGGGCGGCGTGCTCACCCACGCGGGATCGAGCTACGCCTGCCGCACGCCCACCGCGTTGGCGGCGATCGCCGAACAGGAACGCGCCGCCTGCGTACAGGCCGCAGCCCGCCTGCGCGCCGCCGGGCTGCCCTGCGCCAACGTCAGCATCGGCTCGACCCCCACCGCGCTCGGCGCGGAAGCGCTCGACGGCGTCACCGAGGTCCGTGCGGGCGTCTATGTCTTCTTCGACCTGGTCATGCACAACGTCGGCGTCTGCCGCCAGGACGAAATCGCCCTGTCCGTGCTGACCACGGTGATCGGCCACCAGACGGAAAAGGGCTGGGCCATCGTCGATGCCGGCTGGATGGCGCTGAGTCGCGACCGCGGGACGCAAAAACAGGGCCGCGACTTCGGCTACGGACAGGTCTGCACCCTCGACGGCACCCCGCTCGAAGGCTACACGGTCTGCGACGCCAACCAGGAACACGGCATCGTTGCCCGCGTCGACGGCCCCCTGCCCGACGCCGACATTGCCACCCGCTTCCCGATCGGCAGCCGGCTGCGCATCCTCCCCAACCACGCCTGTGCCACCGGGGCCCAGTTCCCGGAATACCACTGTCGTATGGAAAACGGCGAATGCCAAACCTGGCCGCGCCTGCACGGGTGGTAGGCAGGACCGGGCTTGCCAGCCAGAGCGCAAGGCGCTATCGTCGATAGTATCTCCACGGCGTGTAAACACACGCCGCTGGCCGACCGCCGACCTGAAGCGCAAAGGCCGGCGCCGAGTGCGACTTACGAGGGAAACGCATGCGCTTCAAGCTCAACCTGCTGTTGTTCCTGGTCGTCACCGTAGTGCTCCTTGTGTCGTCGATGTTCTCGTATTTCTCGTTGCGTGCCGACCTCACCGAAGGCTACGAGAGCCGCAAGCTCGAGCTGGCCAAGCGCCTGCAGGTCAACCTCGCCAACGCCCTGTGGAACTACGACGAAAACCAGGCCGCCAGCGTCATCGAAGCCGAGCTCGACTCGCCCGACGTGATGGCCATCTACGTTTTCCAGAAAGTCGGCGAAGGCGGTGACAGCGCAGCCGGCAGCCTGCTCGCCTTCCGCAGCAAGCTGACGGCCGATCCGAATGCCCGCGGCGGCGGAGGCGGCCAGTTGCAGAACGAGGAGACGGTGCGCGTGCCCTTGCACGAAACCTTCCCCACGACCTTCGCCAACCGCCCCAAAGCGCCCGAAGCCGAAGCCGGGCACGCCCTGATCACCTTCTCCCGCGCTCGCCTCAACGATCTGCTCGGCCGGCAGTTGCTCAACCTGCTGATCGAGATCATCGTCCTCAACCTGGTCATCGGTTTCGCGCTTTTCTCGGTGGTCAGCCGCCTGGTCATCGCACCGCTGGCCCAGCTTTCGCTGGCGTTCAAGGACCTGGCCAAGAACCCGCAGGGGGGCGAGCTTGAAATCAAGTGCGAAGACGAATTCGGCGAGATCGTCGAGGCCTTCAACCAGATCGAGCGCCGCCTGACTTCGGACATCGAACGCCGCGATGCGGCGGAAAAAGAGCTGATTGAAACCAACTCCGAACTGACCCGCACCCTCGATACCCTCACCCTGGCGCAGGAAAGCCTCGTCCAGTCGGAAAAATTCGCCTCGCTCGGATCGCTCGTCGCCGGCGTCGCACACGAAATCAACACCCCGGTCGGTGTCGCCGTGACCGGCGCCTCCTTCCTGCTTGAGGAATCGAAGAAGATCGAGGGCAAGGTCAACGACGGCACGATCAAGAAGTCCGAATTCCTCAATTTCATCGATTCGGTCAACGAAGGCGCCCGGCTGGTACTCAGCAACACCGAACGCGCCGCCCACCTGATCCAGAGTTTCAAGCAGGTCGCCGCCGACGAGACTTCGGAAGCCCGGCGCAGCTTCGAACTCGACGCCTACCTGAGCGAAGTGCTCACCAGCCTGCGGCCCAAATTCAAGAAAACGGGGATCGCCGTCGATTGCAACTGCCCGGCGGACATCCAGATGGACACCTACCCCGGGCTGCTCGCCCAGGTGCTCACCAACCTGATCACCAACGCCCTGCGCCACGGCTACAATGAAGGCGACCGCGGGCGAATCGAGATCCGGGCGCGCCGGGAGAACGAATGGGTGATCATCGAATGCGCCAACGACGGTAAGCCCATTCCTCCTGAACACCTGAGCAAGATTTTCGAGCCCTTCTTCACCACCAAGCGCTCGGAAGGCGGCACCGGCCTCGGCCTCAACATCGTCTTCAACATCGTGACCCAACGCTTGGGCGGAACCGTCCGTGTCCGCAGCGACGCCGCCACCGGCACCTGCTTCACCCTGCGGATTCCGCAAACGCTGGCTGAAAAATCGAAAAAGGACCACTGAGCCATGACCACGACCGCGCCGGCCGAAGACAACTGGATGACCGACGACATTGGCGTCGCCAGCACCATCGAAGAATGGTCGCAGCAGCACCCGTGGAAGATCCTGATCGTCGACGACGAACCCGACGTGCACTCGATGACTCGCCTCGCCCTGCGTGACGTCACCTACCGCGGCCGGCCGCTGGCGCTGTATTCGGCCTACACCGCCGCCGAAGGCTACACGTTGCTGCAAAAGCACCCGGATACGGCCATCGTCCTGCTCGACGTGGTCATGGAGAGCGACGACGCCGGCTTGAAGCTCGCCCGCCAGATCCGCAAGGACCTCGCCAACCCGCTGGTGCGCATCGTCCTGCGCACCGGGCAGCCGGGCCACGCGCCGGAAGAGCAGGTGATCGTCGACTACGACATCAACGACTACAAGTCGAAGACCGAGCTGACCACGCGCAAGCTGTTCGTCGTCGTCCTCGCCTCGCTGCGCACCTACGAGAGCCTGCTGGTCATCGACCAGTCCCGGCTCGGGCTGCGGCGCATCCTCAAAGGCACCGAGAACCTCTACCGCTACAGCTCGCTGCAGGAGTTCTCCTCCGGCGTCCTGGCGCAGATCAACGCCATTCTCGACGTTGGCGCCGACGGCGTCCTCTGCGCCCAGCGCATCCACCGCGCCAGCGACGCTCCGGTCGCCGGCTACGAGGTCGTCGCCGCCACCGGACAGTACGCCGACCTGCCCGGGCGCGGCAACCTTGGCGACGATCACGTCTTCGCGCCCCTCGTCCGCCGCGCTTTCGACCTCGGACACAGCTTCTTCGAGCATCCGTACGACGTCCTTCATTTCGCCGCTCGCAACGGCTATCGCTTCGTCATCGTCTTCACCCCACCCTGGCCGCTCGAGGACTTCCAGAAGGACCTGCTCGGCGTGTTCTGCGACCGCATGGCCTCCGCCTTCGACAACCTCTTCCTTTACCAGCAACTGCGCGCCTCGAACGAAGCCACGGTGATCGCCCTCGCCGACCTCGCCGAATTCCGCGACGAGAGCACGGGTGCGCACATCGTCCGCGTCAAGAAGCTGACCAACGCCCTGGTGGCCGAACTTGTCCATCAGGGGAAATTCCCCGGCATCATCACCGAGACCTTCCGCGCCATGATCGGCACTGCAGCCATCCTGCACGATGTGGGCAAGGTCGCCACGCCGGATCACATCCTGCTCAAGCCCGGCAAGCACACCCCGGAAGAGCGCGAGGTCATGAAGGAACACGCCCGCCACGGCGAGCTCATCCTCGAAAAGGCCGCCGCCTTGATCAGCGGCGAGAGCTACCTCGCCTACGGCGCCCAGATCGCCGGCGGCCACCACGAATGCTTCGACGGCAGCGGCTATCCGCGCGGCCTTTCCGGGCAGGAAATCCCGCTCGCGGCACGGATCGTGGCGGCCGTCGACGTCTTCGACGCGCTCATCCACCGCCGTCCCTACAAGGATCCCTGGCCGCTCGACCAGGCCCTCGCCTACATGCGCGCCGGGGCCGGCAGCCAGTTCGACCCGGACGTCCTCGGCGCCCTGCTCGCTGTCGTCGAGCCCGACCCGCAGGCCTGGGTCGACCCTAACGAACTGTAGGCCCCGCCGCAAGAACAAATGCGACGAATGAGCCGAATACGCCCGCCGGCGCCCGTGCCCGGCGGGCGGGTTCCGCCGCCCCTGCCGTTGCGCTAGCGACGACGCGCAAAACCTACCGCCGCCGGTCCGGCAAGGCCGCCAATGAGGCGCTCGCGACGGAATTACAAACTTTTACATGCTTGCCGCAGGCTGCTTACACAATCGGACTACACTGCGCTGGCGATCTGATCGCAACACTCTCTCGGAACCACCCTCTAGGATGTTGATCATGGCCACCAAGAAAAAAACGAAGGGCAAGAAACCCGCCCCGAAGTAAAGCAGCAAGAAGGCCCCAGCCTTCCCGCAGCACCAAAAAAGCAGGCCTCGGTCTGCTTTTTTGCGCTTGAGCGCCGCAACCGCGCCTTGCGGGTCACGCCCCTCTAACGCCACCTGAAACCCGGTTTCTCCGCCCGCCCCTTCCTCATGTCGCGCCGCCCCTTCACGCCCCGGGATTTCCTGCGCTTCCTGCTCGGCCCGGCGATCTTCGCCATGCTGGCGATGATCCTGATCCAGGAAGCCTGCAGCGCCGCAACGACCTGGCTGGTGATCATCATCGCGCGCGAAATCGGCGAGAACACGCTGGTTCCGCTCAATTTCGCCTGGATCGTCCTGGCCCAGACCCTCGCCTACCTGGCCGGCGCGGTCAGCTGGATCTTCGCCGAGCGCGCCGGTTTCGGCGCCTACGCCCGCTACATGCTGCACTTCGCGCGCAGCAACCGACACCAGACCGAACTGCTCGGCGACGCCGAGGCGCGCGAAGCCACCGAACCCTTCCTGACCAGCGAGACCTTCCACGTCGGCTTCGAGCTGATCTTCACCCTGCAATTTCATCTGCGCCTGTTCTTCCAGCTGCTGTTCAACGCCCTGGTGCTCGGTCTTGAGATCGACGCCGGCCTGCCGGCCGCTTTCGCCGTCGCCTTCGTCGTCCTCGCCGCGCTGCAGTGGTCGCTCCGCAAACCTCTGGCCGCGGCCTACCTCGCCAACCAGAAAATGACCAACCGCATGACGGCGCGCACCTACAACGCCTGGGACAACATCTTCAGCGGCAACCGCTACAACTTCACCCTCTGGCACCGCGACTTCAAGCAGCGCCTGCAGGCCGCCCTGGTCGCCCAGGTCCGCGCCATCCTGATGCGCGAAGGCTGGAGCGCCGTGAGCGGACTGATCGCGCTCGGGCTGGTGCTCGGCACGACCGCCTGGATCGCCTTCGACAGTGCCGGCAACACCGCCCTGCTCATCGCCCTGGCGGCGACGCTGCCGCGCCAGATCGAGATGACGCTCGACATGCACCAGCTCACGGCCGGCGTCACCGACCTCGTCGCCCTCTGGACGCGCATCCAAGGCATCTGCAGCCATCACCGTCCAACACCCGACGCCGGCTTCGTCGCCCGCGTCGATTTCGGCCGGCTCGAACTGCGCGAACCGGCAAGCCACCCGCCTAGCACCGACCTCGATGACGCCGTCGCACGCATCTTGTCTGCCCCGACGGGGCTCGTTTCCGTGCGCGGCTGCAACGGCAGCGGCAAGTCCACCCTGCTGGCCGCGCTCAAGGCCCGACTCCAGGGCCGGGCTTACTACTGGCCGACCCAGGATCGCCTGGCCTTCGCCTTCAACGGGCCGGCCGGCGAGGTCGCCCCGGAGGACACGGAGGACGCCCCGCCCGACGAGCCCGAAGCCCTCTCCGCAGCCGAGGAAGCGGCCCAGAAAACCGGCTATTCTTCGGGCGAACGGCAACTGCAAGTGTTGCGCGAAATCGTGGCCAACACCGACAGTCCGCTCTACCTGCTCGACGAATGGGACGCCAACCTCGACGCGCCGAACCGCGCTGCGGCCCTCGCCCTCGTCGAAACACTGGCGCGCCGTGCGCGCGTCGTTGAAATCTCGCACCGCGACCGTCGCTGACCCGACGCCCGGAGAAACTGCCATGCTCGACGCCGGTTTCCGCAGCACACGCCAAGGGCTCGCGGCCCTTCTTCTGGCCCTGGGCATGGGGTGGCCCGGAGTGCGCGCGCAAGAGTTGCCGGACATTCAGGTCCGGGTCGACAAACGGGAAGGGGTGTTCATCGTCGAGGCCTATGGGCGTCTGCCGGTCAGCGTCGCCACCGCCTGGTCGGTGCTCACCGACTTCGAACGCATGCCCGAGATCATGAACAACCTCGCCGAGAGCCGCATCGTCGCGCGCGCCGGCAACACGCTGACAGTCTTGCAACGCGGCACCGCGCACTACGGTCCGTTCAGCTACGACTTCGAATCGGTGCGCGAAATCACGCTCGATGCGCCGCGGCGCATCGACTCGCGCCAAGTGTCCGGACGCGCGAGAAGCTTTTCCAGCGTCGCCCGCCTCAAGCCCGACGGTGACACCACCGAGCTGCGCTACCACGCCGAGATCGAGCCCGACGGCCGCCTGGCCCAACTGGTCGGGCGCCCCTTCGTACGCGACGAGATCGACGAACAACTGACGCTGATGGCGCGCGAGATGCTCCGCCGCGAAGGGAAGGCGCGCCCGACGGACGGGCCGCCGGCCCGCGCAAAGACCGCGAGATAACGTCAGGAACCGAGGGGCTGGAAAGACGGTGGGATGCGCCCTCCAGCGCCGCTGGACGGCCGTTTGGGCGCGCTTTCAGCCGGCCGCTCAGGCCACCCCGGCGCCGCAGGTGGCGCGACGCAGGCGATCGGCGACCGCAGCCCAGCGAAGGTCGGATGGGATCGCCTCGACGACGATCAGTTCGTTGCCCGCCTGATCGAGTTCGCGCAAGGCGGCATAAACGCCGTGCGCATAACCGTCGGGGTCGGCCGGCAAGCAGCGCAAGGCGTGCGGCGGCACGGCCTGGCCGGCGTGCTCGCTGTAGGCCAGCAGGCCGAAACTGCGCCCTTCGGCGACCAGGCCGGCGAGCGCGGCATCGAGTTCGGCGGTCGTCACCACACGCATCGGGGTGAGCGGCGCGTAATGCGCGTCGAGCGCGCCCGACACGCGCGGTGCCTGCCCGGGCGTCTGAGGCGCTTCCGGGCGGACGCCGATCACGGCTTCGATCTGCTCCGGCGTGATGCGCCCCGGACGCAAGAGGCGCGGCGGCGCGTCTGCCCCGCGCGAGAGGTCGACGATGGTCGATTCGATGCCCACCGCGCAGCGTCCACCGTCGAGCACCAGCGCCACCGCGGCGCCCAACTCCTCGCGCACATGCGCCGCGTCGGTCGGGCTGATGCGCCCGAAACGGTTGGCCGACGGCGCGGCGACGCCGCACAGTCCGCCCTGCCCCCCGCCCGCCTGGGCGTAGGCCCGCAGCAGGTCGAGCGCCACCGGATGCGCCGGCACGCGCACGCCGACGGTGTCCTGTCCGCCGGTCACCGCCAGGGGCACTCCGGGCGCTTTCTTGAGGATCAGGGTCAGCGGCCCGGGCCAGAAGGCTTCGGCCAATTCCCACGCCGCCGCCGGCACGTCGACGGCCCACTGTTCGAGGAATGCGGCGCCAGGCAGATGCACGATGAGCGGATGGTCGGCCGGGCGGCCCTTGGCGGCAAAAATTTTCGCCATCGCGTCGGGGTTGGCGGCATCGGCGCCAAGACCGTAGACGGTCTCGGTCGGGAAGGCCACGAGTTCGCCGGCCTGTAACAGGCGCACGGCGTCGGCAAAGGAATCGCTCATCGTCGGGTCGATCAAAATAAAACGGCCGGCCCCGTGGCCGGCCTGCAGACCGTACTATCGCCCAAGACCACGACATCGGCAAGCCGACGCCGTCAGGTGGCCCGGGCGGCCCGCGCCCGATTTAGGGCAGGTCGGTCAGTTTCTTGGCCAGCACCTTCTCGGTCTGGCTGGCGCGGAAGGCCGACAGCTTCTTGGCCGTTTCGGCGTCATTGAGGGCCAGCATGGCGACCGCAAACAGCGCCGAGTTGACCGCGCCGGCCTCACCGATGGCGAAGGTGGCGACC
>RRZU012755309.1_pt1 | contig 11248 bp, 7 predicted proteins | sample 2165561 | NCBI WGS metagenome assembly RRZU01 (sample SAMN10456909, study PRJNA506462) | wastewater metagenome | isolation source: wastewater sludge | place: USA: Moscow, Idaho | reverse complement strand
TTCAAGGGACTGCCGGGTGACGTGAGCCCCGGCGACCTCCTCCTCATCGACGACGGCAAGATCACCCTGCGCGCCCTGGAGGTCACCCCGACCGAGGTGCGCACCGAGGTCGTCGAGGGGGGCGTCATCTCCAACAACAAGGGCATCAACCTGCCCGGCGTCGCCGTCTCGGTGCCCGCCCTCTCCGAGAAGGACGAGGAGGACCTGCGCTGGGGGCTGCGCGAGGGTGCCGACTGGATCGCCCTCTCCTTCGTCCGCGACGCGGCCGACATCGACCGCTGCCACGAAATCATGGAGGAGGAGGGCATCCGCCGCCCGGTCATCGCCAAGATCGAGAAGCCGCAGGCGGTCGCCAACCTCGGCGAGATCGTCGCCGCATTCGACGGGATCATGGTCGCCCGCGGTGACCTCGGCGTCGAGATGCCGCTCGAAGAGGTGCCACTCGTGCAGAAGCGCGCCGTCGAGCTCGCCCGCCGCGAGGCCAAGCCCGTCATCGTCGCGACCCAGGTGCTCGAGTCGATGATCGAGAACTCCCGCCCGACGCGCGCCGAGGCGAGCGACTGCGCCAACGCCGTGCTCGACGGCGCCGACGCGATCATGCTCTCGGGTGAGACCTCCGTCGGCCGTTGGCCAATCATCGCCGTGCGGACCATGGCCCGGATCATCGAGAACACCGAGGACCACGGTCTGGCCCGGATCCGGCCGCTCGACAGCCGCCCGTCGACGACCGGGGGCGCGGTGACGCGTGCCGCCGCCCAGATCGGCGAGCTGCTCTTCGCGAAGTACCTCCTCGTCTTCACCACGTCTGGCGACTCGGCGCGTCGGATGTCGCGTGTCCGGCCGCCGATCCCCATGCTCGCCTTCTCCCAGGACCCGCAGACGCGGCGCCGGCTCGCCCTCACGTGGGGCGTCACGACCTACGGCGTGCCGGACATCGACGACATCGACGAGCTCGTCCGCAAGGTCGACGAGACTCTCATCTCGCAGGGTCGCTGCGAGCCCGGTGACGTCGTCGTCGTCGTGGGCGGCACGTCGGCCGGGGTGAGCGGCACGACGAACATGCTCCAGGTGCACCGCGTCGGCACGCCGGAGACCCTCTCCTCGAACGTCTGATCACGCAGCCGCTCCGGCGACGGCCCCATCGGCCCTCGCCGGAGCGGCTCGCGCGCGGGGCCGGGTTATGCTGGCTCCCGGTCGAGGTCGTGCCGTCGCCGGTGCGGCCTCGAATTCCCCTGCCGGGGTGGTGGAATGGCAGACACGGAGCACTCAAAATGCTCTGACCTCACGGTCGTGCGGGTTCGAGTCCCGCTCCCGGCACTGACGTGGGATCCCGGTTCTGGGGCCCACATCGGCAGATTTCTCGCAAAAGTTTCACCCGCCGGTAGCAGCGGTTCGGCCACGGCGTCCTAGGGTGTGTCCGTGACCAACGAGCAGACGCCGACCCCCAGCAGCACCGGACCCGATGCGGTCGGTACCGACGACGTGACCCCGGCGCCCACCCCGCGCCGCGGCGGCACCGTCTCTCGGGGGGCCCGCGCGACCGGCGACGCCGAGGCCGGCCCGGGCGCGACGCCGAAGCCCGCCAAGCCCGCCAAGCATCGCAAGGCGGCCAAGGAGCCCAAGGCCGAGAAGACGCCGAAGGCCGTCAAGGAGGCCAAGGCAGAGAAGGAGGCCAAGCCGGCGAAGGAGGCGAAGACTTCCAAGCCGAAGGCGCCGGCCGCGGCGCCGGACGGCGCGAGCGACGTCCCCGCCGGATCCGCAGCCGCGACGGCCGCCGCAGTCCCGCAGGGCGATGGCGCCCCGATGCCGGGCGACCTGGGCGACCCGGGCGACTCAGGCGCGGTGACCGCGACCGACGGCAGCGCCGAGGCGACCGGCGCCGGCCTGCGCGTCGTCGTCGCCGAGGACGAGGCCCTCATCCGCCTCGACCTCGCCGAGATGCTCCAGGGCGCGGGCTACGACGTCGTGGGGCAGGCCCCCGACGGCGAGCAGGCGATCGCGCTCGTCCGCGAACACCGCCCCGACCTCGTCGTGCTCGACGTCAAGATGCCGGTGCTCGACGGCATCAGCGCCGCGGAGGCGATCGGCAAGGAGCGCATCGCGCCCGTCGTCATGCTCACCGCCTTCAGCGACAAGGACCTCGTCGAGCGGGCCCGCGACGCCGGCGTCATGGCCTACGTCGTCAAGCCCTTCACGATCGACGACCTGCGCCCCGCCCTCGACATCGCGCGCTCGCGCTGGACAGAGCTCACGGCACTGGAGAGCGAGATCGCCGACCTGGGCGAGCGCCTCGAGACCCGCAAGGCCGTCGACCGCGCCAAGGGCGTCCTCATGTCGCAGCTCAAGCTGAGCGAGGCCGACGCCTTCCGCTGGATCCAGAAGACGGCGATGGACCGCCGTCTGGGCATGCGCGAGGTCGCCGAGGCCGTCATCACCGGGTTGCCCTCCAAGCGCTGACCCGCCGTCGTCGACCGCGCCCACCCGAACGCCTCGCTGCGATCGGGTGGGCGCGGTCGTCGTGCAGGGCGGGCCGGAGGAGGTGCCCGGCGGCCGGCGCCGGTGCCGGCCGAGGTCAGTGCAGGGCGGTGAGAAGCGCCGTGAGCAGCGGTGCGACGACGAGTGCCGGCAGCAGGTCGCCGACCGGCACATCGCGGATGCGCAGCAGTCGCAAGGCGATTCCGACGAGGAGCAGGCCCCCGGTGGCGGTGAGCGCCGAGATCTGGGCCGCGGGCATGACTGCGCCGAGGAAGAAGCCGGTGAGCGTCAGCCCGCCCTGGATGACGAGCACCGACACGGCGGAGAAGAGGACGCCGACCCCGAAGGTGGAGGCGAAGGCGATCGCGGCGAAGAAGTCGAGCGCCGACTTCACCGCGAGCTGATCGATCCCACGCCCGAGCCCGTCGTTGAGCGATCCGAGGATCGTCAGCGGCCCGACGCAGAAGAGCAGCGTCGCCGTGAGCCATCCCTCGATGAAGCGCTCGCGCGCGCTGATCTGCGGCGGCCCGTCCGTCGGGCTCTCTGGCCTCTCGGCGACGGGATTTGCTGCTGAACCGAGGCGGCGGGCGAGCCACGCCTGCAGATCACCGGCGAGGGACTCCAGGCGCTCCTCGATCCGCAGCATCGACCCGACGATCCCGCCGATGAGCAGGCTGCCGAGGACGATGAGCACGGGCGCCGAGCTGCCCACCGCGGCCGAGAACTCCGCGTCGGTCACCGCCATCGCCGAGAGGGCGGCCATGAGGAGGGTGACGAGGCCGAGGCAGTCGGTGACGACGTCGCGCGTCCGGTGGGGCAGCCGATGCCCGATGAGCATGCCGAGGCAGGCGCCGCCGACGACCGCGACGGCGTTGATGACGGTCCCCACTCCGGGGAAATCGAGACTCACCACGTCACCCTAGAACGCGCCGACGACATGCCTCTCCAGGTGACCCTCTCAGCGCCTGTCGAGGTGCTCGTCGTGCCGCGGGGCGCGTTGTCGACCGCGGCCTGGGGGATCCCCTTCCCGCTGCGGGCTCCGGCGTCCTATGCTCGGGGTCGGCAGGCGTCCCCTGGCCTGCCGACGGCACGACGCAGCGCGCTCACCCGTCCCTCTTCGGTGTCCCCCGATCCGTGGTGGTGCGCGCAGAGCCTGCTGCGGTCGCTGGGCGACCGCATGCGCTCTCGGCGGGTGACGTACAGTCGGCGACGCGGTGACCCCATGACACCGCCGAAACGGAGATCAGCATGAGTGGCCCCACGGCACACGTGACGGTCGAACCCCTGAGCGCGGACGGCCTCGACAGCTTCGCGGACGTGTGGATCGAGCGTCGGGAGGAGTCCGGGCTGTCCCGCGAGGCCGCGCAGCGTGCCGCCGCCGACGGGCGCCTGGCTCGCGCGGTGCAGCGCGACGGCGTCGTCGTCTTCGTCGCCACGGTCGAGGGCCTGCCGGTGGGCTACGCCTGGGTCTACGACCAGGCGACCTCGATCCTGCTCGACGCGCCGTCGATGGCGATCGAGGAGATCTTCGTCCGCCCCGAGTGGCGCCGACGCGGGGTGGCGCGCTCGCTCCTGCTGTCGGTCGGTTCCCACGCGCAGCGCCTCGGCGCCGAGCACATCACCTCATCGGTGCCGACCCACGCCCGGGACGCGAACCGCACCTTCGCCCGCCTCGGCTTCGCGCCGCAGACGACCCGACGGGTCGCCCCGACGAGCCTGCTCATGCGACGCCTGCGCGGCGGGCAGTCCTCGCCGCTGGAGAACCTCATGCTCAACCGCCGCCGGTCGCTGCGCGCCCGCATCCGCCGCGAGGACGCCGCCCTCACCTCGACGCTCACGGCGTCGCACTGAGAGGTTAAGGACCCGACGCCCGCGGACGGGCGCGCTCAGGCGGGCGCGTCGCGGATCATGCACGTGAGGCGAGCCGTGCAAACGAGTCGCCCCTCGTCGTCGGTGATCCGGATGTCGTAGGTCGCCAGGCTCCCGCCGAGGTGGATCGCCTCGGCGACCGCGTGCACGGATCCGGTGCGCGCCGAGCGGTGGTGGCTGCAGCTCAGCTCGACGCCGACGGCGATCCGCTCCTGACCCGTGCCGGCGGCGTGGGTGGCGGCGGCGACGGAGCCGACGGTCTCGGCGAGGACGGCGCTCGCGCCGCCGTGGAGGAGTCCGTAAGGCTGGGTGTTGCCAGCGACCGGCATCGAGGCGGTGACCCGTCGCGCGTCGACCTCGCCGAGCTCGATCTCCATCCGCTCGATGAGCGTGCCCGTGATGTCCATGTCGGCCAGGGCCGTGGAGGTCGCGGGATTCGCCGTGCTCGAGGGTGTGGCGTCGGTGCGGGGCGCGTCGGTGCGGGTCATGGTGCTCCTGTCGGTCGCTGAAATAGAGGACGGCGGCGCACTCGTGGGTCGTCTTCCACCCGGGCGCCCGTGCCTGTCGGTGCCGCCCCCTAGGCTGCCATCTGTGAGCCGACTGATGCTTCTCGACGGACATTCCCTCGCCTACCGGGCGTTCTTCGCGCTGCCCGCGGAGAACTTCTCGACGAGCACGGGGCAGTACACGAATGCGGTGTACGGCTTCACGTCGATGCTCATCAATGTGCTGCGCGACGAGGAGCCGACGCACATCGGCGTGGCGTTCGACCTGTCGCGCCAGACGTTCCGCACGCAGGAGTACGCGGAGTACAAGGCGACGCGCTCGGCGACGCCGGAGCCCTTCCGCGGGCAGGTGGCGCTCGTGCAGGAGGTGCTCGACGCCCTGCGGATCCGGCACCTCTCCGTCGAGGGCTTCGAGGCCGACGACATCATCGCGACGCTGACGACCCAGGCGAGCGCGGCCGGGCTCGAGGTGCTCATCGTCTCCGGCGACCGCGACGCGTTCCAGCTCGTGTCGCCGACGACGACCCTGCTCTACCCGGTCAAGGGGGTCTCGGAGCTGGCGCGGATGACCCCGGAGGCGGTCGAGGCCAAGTACGGCGTGCGCCCGGAGCGCTACAGCGACCTCGCGGCCCTCGTCGGCGAGACCTCCGACAACCTGCCCGGCGTGCCCGGCGTCGGCCCGAAGACGGCGGCCAAGTGGCTCGGTCAGTACGGCGACCTGCAGATGCTCGTCGCGCAGGCCGACCAGATCAAGGGCAAGGCGGGGGAGTCGCTGCGCGCGCACCTGGGCCAGGTGCTGCAGAACCGCCACCTCAACCAGCTCGTCTCCGACGTCGACCTGCCGCTCACCGTGCCGGAGCTGGAGTGGGAGGGGTGGGATCGCGACGCGGTCCACACGGTCTTCGACGGGCTGCAGATCGGCGCGCAGATGCGCGAGCGGCTCTTCGCGCTGCGCGCCGAGGAGCCGGAGGCGCAGGAGGGCTTCCAGGTCGCGGGGGAGTCCCTCGCCGCCGGGGAGCTCGCGCCGTGGCTCGCGACGCATGCGCCGGCCGGGGTGCGGGCCGGGCTGCACACGATCGGCCGGTGGGCCCGAGGGCAGGGCGACGTCGAGGCCCTGGCCGTCGCCGTCGAGGGTGACGCGGCCTACGTCGAGGTCGCGGACCTCACCCCGGCGGACGAGGATGCCCTCGCGGCCTGGCTCGGCGATCCGGACCGCCCCAAGGTCCTCCACGACGCCAAGGGGCAGCTGCACGCCCTCCAGGCGCGCGGCTGGGACGTGCGCGGCGTCGTCGGTGACACTGCCCTGGCCGCCTACATCGCGCGCCCGGACCAGCGCACCTACGAGCTCGCCGACCTCGCGCTGAGCTACCTCAAGCGGGAGCTGCGCACCGAGCCGGCCGGGGGCGGCCAGGCGATGCTCGACATCGGCGTCGCCGATGACGAGCAGGCCGAGGCTGCGATGCTGCGCGCGAGCGCGGTGCTCGACCTCTCGCTCGTCCTGGACGAGTCCCTGGCGCAGACGGGCCAGAGCGACCTACTCACCGACGTGGAGATGCCGCTCGTCGGCATCCTCGCGCAGATGGAGCAGACGGGCATCGCCGTCGACACCGAGCGGCTCGCGGCGCTGGAGTCCGACTTCGCCGGCAAGGTCGCGCAGGCCCAGGCCGACGCGTGGGAAGCGATCGGTGGGGAGCAGGTCAACCTCGGCTCGCCCAAGCAGCTCCAGGTCGTCCTCTTCGACACCCTCGGCCTGCCCAAGACGCGGCGGACCAAGACCGGGTATACGACCGACGCCGAGGCCCTCGCCGACCTCTACGCCAAGACCGAGCACCCCTTCCTCGAGGCGCTGCTGCGTCACCGCGACGCGACGCGGCTGCGGGTCACCGTCGAGGGGCTCATCAAGTCCGTCGCCGACGACGGCCGGATCCACACGACGTACGTGCAGAACATCGCGGCGACCGGCCGGCTCTCCTCGACGGACCCGAACCTGCAGAACATCCCGATCCGCACCGAGGAGGGGCGCCGGATCCGCGACGTCTTCGTCGTCGGCCCAGGCTACGAGACGCTCATGTCGGCCGACTACAGCCAGATCGAGATGCGGATCATGGCGCACCTGTCCGGCGACCCCGGCCTCATCGAGGCCTTCCGGTCGGGGGAGGACCTGCACTCCTTCGTCGGCTCGCGAGTCTTCGAGGTCGAGCCGGAGGACGTGTCGCCGGCGCAGCGCGCCAAGATCAAGGCGATGTCCTACGGACTCGCGTACGGACTGTCCGCTTTCGGGCTGTCCCGCCAGCTGGGGATCTCGACCGGCGAGGCGAAAGGGCTCATGGAGGGCTACTTCGAGCGCTTCGGCGGGGTGCGCGACTACCTCCAGGAGGTCGTCGCCACGGCCCGGCAGACCGGCTACACCCAGACGATGCTCGGCCGAAGGCGCTACCTGCCCGACCTCAACAGCGAGAACCGGCAGCGGCGCGACATGGCCGAGCGGATGGCACTCAACGCGCCGATCCAGGGCTCGGCCGCCGACAGCATGCAGGTCGCGATGCTCCTCGTCGACACCGCGCTGCGCGAGGCCGGTGCCCGCAGCCGGGTGTTGCTCCAGGTCCACGACGAGCTCGTCATCGAGGTCGCGGCCGGTGAGGTCGAGCAGGTCGAGGCGATCGTCCGCGAGCAGCTCGGCCGTGCCGTCGAGATGGACGTGCCGCTCGAGGTGCACATCGGCCTCGGTCGCAGCTGGCACGACGCCGAGCACTGAGTCGGCGCGGCGTCAGGACCGCATGAACGTGCCGATGAACGTGCCGACACGCGGGTGATCACCGGCGTGTCGGCACGTTCTCGCGCACGTTCATCCGCGACCCGTGGGCCCCGGGCTCCGAGGGAGACGCGTCGTCAGGAGAGGCCGACGATCTGGCCGTCCTCGTCGATGTCGATCCGCTCGGCGGCGGGGTGCTTGCCGAGGCCGGGCATCGTCCGCATCGTCCCGGCGATCGCGTAGACGTAGCCTGCGCCGGCGGCGAGGCGCACCTCGCGGACGGGCAGCCGCCAGCCGGTCGGGGAGCCGAGCAGCGTGGGGTCCGAGGAGATCGACAGGTGCGTCTTGGCGATGACGACCGGCAGGTCGCCGTAGCCGAGCTCGGTGATCCGCGCGAGGTCGCGGCGGGCAGCGGGGGTGTAGTCGACCCCGTCGGCGCCGTAGACCTTCGTCGCGACGGCCTCGATCTTCTCGGCGAGCGGCCGGTCCCACTCGTAGGTGAACTGCAGCTCGCTCGGGTGCTCGCAGGCGCGGCGGACGGCCTCGGCGAGCGCCTCGGCGCCCTTGCCGCCGTCGCGGACGTGCGTGCTCACGGCGACCTCGGCGCCCGCCTCGTGAGCGAGCTGGGCTATCGCCTCGTGCTCGCTGTCGTGGTCGCCGGGGAAGGCGTTGATCGCGACGACCGGGCTGATCCCGAAGCCCTTGAGGATCCGCAGGTGGGCGCGCAGGTTCTGCGCGCCGGCGAGGACGTCGTCGACGTTCTCCGCGAGCATTTCCGGCGGCAGCGGCTTGCCGGGCACGATCCGGAAGCGGCCCGAGTGCGCCTTGAGGGCGCGGACCGTCACGACGAGGACCGCGGCGTCGGGCTGCAGGCCGGAGAGTCGGCACTTGACGTTGACGAAGCGCTCGGCGCCCATGTCCGAGCCGAAGCCCGCCTCGGTGATGACGTAGTCGCTGCCCTCGATGACGGCGAGGTCGGCCATGATCGAGGAGTTGCCCGTCGCGATATTGCCGAACGGCCCGCAGTGCACGAGCGCGGATGTGCCCTCGAGGGTCTGCAGCAGGTTCGGGTTGATCGCGTCGCGGAGCATGACGGTCATCGCCCCCGCCGCGCCGAGCTGCTCGGCCGTGACGGGGGCGCCGTCGACGTCGTAGCCGATGACGATCCGGCCCATCCGCTCCCGCAGATCCTTGAGCGAGGTCGCGAGGGCGAGTGCGACGCCGACTTCGCTCGCTGCGGTGATATCGAAGCCGGTCTCCCGCGGCACCCCGTCGAGGCGTTCGCCGAGCCCGACGACGACATTGCGCAGACTGCGGTCGTTGACGTCGAGGACCCGCCGCCACGAGATCGAGCGGCTGTCGATGCGCAGCTCGTTGCCCTGGTGGAGGTGGTTGTCGATCATCGCGGCGAGCAGGTTGTGCGCGGCGGTGATCGCGTGGAAATCGCCGGTGAGGTGGAGGTTCATCTGCTCCATCGGCACGACCTGGGCGTAGCCGGCGCCGGCCGCGCCGCCCTTGATCCCGAACGTCGGGCCCATCGACGGCTGCCGCAGCGTGAGCGTGGCCCGGTCACCGCGGCGCGCGAGCCCGTCGGCCAGCCCGATCGCCGTCGTCGTCTTGCCCTCCCCGAGCGGGGTCGGCGTCACGGCGGTGACGACGATGTACTTGCCGCGCGGCCCGATCGTGCCGTCGGGCGGCCCGTCGAGCGCGTCCATCGCGTGGACCGAGCGCGTCGGCTCGACCTTGGCGATATGCCGGCCGTAGGGGATGAGCCGGTCGGGGTTGATCCCCGCGCGCCGGGCGACATCCTGCGGCGATCGCATCGTCACAGCGCGCGCGATCTGCAGGTCGGTCAGGGTCTGGTTCTCGGAGGCGGCCACGGCCACATGATCTTCCTCACGCGCGGTCCGCGCCCGCGAATCCGCATCCGATGTGAGCGGCACCACCCTCGCGTGAGGGGGATCGGGCCATTGGTCCCGGCAGTTTCGGGGCTCGGCGCGACGCTCGTCGAGCCGCTCGTCGGGCCGCTCGTCGGGCCGCTCGTCGAGGCGCCCGGCGAGCTCAGGACGGGCGCTGGACGACCCAGATGGCGCTGCCGGGGATGTACTGGCCGCGCAGGGGGCTCCAACCGCCCCACGTCGCCGGGTTGTGATCGGGCCACTCGGGTTCGACGAGGCGCTGCACGATGAGTCCGGCGCCGACGATCTGCGCCAGGCGCGAGCCGATCGTCGGGTGGGTCTCGGCGTAGACGAGCCGGCCGGCGGCGTCGCGCTCGGTGTAGGCGCGGCGGTCCCAGTAGGGGAGGGTCACGGTGAGGCCGGTGTAGTCGGGTTCGTCGGGGAAGCACCAGCGGATCGGGTGCGGCTCGGCCGCGACGAGCCGGCCGCCGGGCCGCAGGACGCGCGCGCACTCGGCGAAGAAGGCCGGCGCGTCGACGACGAACGGCAGCACGCCGTAGGCGGTGAAGACGATGTCGAAGGCCGTGTCGGGGAAGGGCAGGACGCACCCGTCGCACTGGACGAGCGGGACCGGTCCGGAGCTGTCGGGCAGGTGCGTGTCGATCGCTCGCGACTGCCGGAGCATCCCCATCGACACGTCGGAGGCGACGACCCGAGCGCCGTTGCGGCGCAGGAAGCGCGACCCCTGGGCCGCGCCGGCACCGACCTCGAGGATGTCGCGCCCCGCAACGTCGCCGAGGAGGTCGAGCTCGTCCTCGGTCCAGCCTTCGGGCCCCCAGACGAGCCGCTCGTCGCCGAGGAACTCGCCGTGCTCGGCGTAGTACTCGCTCGCCTGGGCGTCCCACCAGGCACGATTGGCGGTGACGACCTCGCGCGCCTCGACCTCGGCGCGGTCCGCGACCGGCTCGTCGGCGACCGCGAAGCCGTGGTCGGCAGAGGGTGAGGAGGCGTCCGGCGAAGCTGACATGTCAGGCAGTCTCGCGGACAGGGCAGCTTTGCGTGCAGCTGGGGCCGCTCGGTAAGGTGGTCAAGAGCACACGTCTGTCGACAGGCCATCACCGATGGCCGCCACCCGGCCTCCGGCCGGCGTCGATGTGCGTGCGTCGGATCGGCCTCAGCGTGCGTGACGGGGTCGACCCGCATCTGCTCACCACTTATGTCCAACCGGGGTCGTGCATCGATCGTGTAGCACGAGCGGCGCACCCCCCTGACCACAACTGTCCACAATCGGAGCCCCCACTACATGACTGCCACCACGGCTACAGCTGAGATCGCGATCAACGACATCGGTTCTGAGGAAGACCTCCTCGCCGCGATCGATCTGACGATCAAGCATTTCAATGACGGAGACATCGTCGAAGGTGTCATCGTCAAGGTCGACCGGGACGAGGTCCTGCTCGACATCGGTTACAAGACCGAGGGCGTCATCCCCTCGCGTGAGCTGTCCATCAAGCACGACGTCGACCCCGGTGAGGTCGTCACCGTCGGTGACGAGGTCGGGGCGCGCGGCCTCCAGAAGGGGGACAAGGAGGGCCGCCTCATCGTGGCCAAGAGGCGCGCGCAGTACGAGCGCGCCTGGGGCACGATCGAGAAGGTCAAGGAGGAGGACGGCGTCGTCACCGGCACCGTCATCGAGGTCGTCAAGGGCGGCCTCATCCTCGACATCGGCCTGCGCGGCTTCCTGCCCG
>RRZU012287870.1_pt1 | contig 11248 bp, 10 predicted proteins | sample 2165561 | NCBI WGS metagenome assembly RRZU01 (sample SAMN10456909, study PRJNA506462) | wastewater metagenome | isolation source: wastewater sludge | place: USA: Moscow, Idaho | reverse complement strand
AGGAATATCAAAAAGGAAAATCAGTAAAAATATTAATACTAAAATCAAGACAGCAGGGCTTTACAACCTTAATAACAGCAATTCAGTTATGCATGCTCTTATGCAAAAAAGGATTTAAGGGAACAACAGTGGCCCATTTAAATGAAGCCACAAAATACATATTTAACAGTAAAGCTAAAGATATGTACGAAGAAATACCGGATACCTTAAAATATGAACCTAAAAGAAGTAATGCCAAGGAAATAGTGATTCAGAATACAGGGAGTTTCTGGAACTGTTTTACAGCAGGAAGTAAAGATTCAGCAAGATCATCTACATTTAACTTCATTCATGGAAGTGAGCGGGCTTTCTGGAAAAATGCTCTTGCTAATAAAGCCTCAATAACATCAGCTCTAGCTCCTAATAGTATTGAAATATATGAGACAACAGCCAATGGTTACAATGACTTTAAAGATGAGTGGGATGATGCATCAAAAGGTAACACAGACTTTATTCCATATTTTTCCTACTGGTTCAGACAAAAAGAATATACATCAGAATTTGAAAGTGTAGACTTAAAAAGTGAGTTCATATCAGCAGTAAAGTCAGGGGAGAGATACAAGAATGTAGACAGTAAATTTATGAAATTTCTAAATGAAATCCTAATAAATGAAAATTTAGAGTATGAACAAATATACTGGTATTTTAAGAAAAAACAGGAACTAAAAGACTTACTCTATCAGGAATATCCAACAAATCCGGAGCAGGCTTTTCTAGCAAGTGGTACACCATACTTTGATATTCAGTTACTCTACATAGAAAAAGAAAAACTAAATAACACATTACCACTGGAAAATATAAGAGATGAGATACATATATATGAATATCCACAAAAAGGACATGAATATATAGTAGGAAGTGATGTAGCAGAAGGACTGGAAGAAGGAGATAAGTCAACCTTCGTAATAATAGACAGAGAAACAAAAAAGACAGTAGTAACAGCAGAGTATACAGTAAAACCGGATGAACATGGGAATATTCTGTATAAGTATGCATCAGAATATAATAATGCCTTACTTGGAGTAGAGAGAAATAACCACGGTCACAGTACACTAAACACACTGGAAAAGACACTTGAATACGATAATCTATTCCATATGATAAGATACAACACCAAAACAAAAGAGGAAACGGAGAAACTAGGCTGGGAAACGACAGCACAATCAAAATTTTTAATGCTTGATGAATTAGATACAGCTCACAGAAATGAAGCTCTAATTATCCTGGATAAAAGAATAATAGATCAGATGATGACAGTACAAAAGGAAGACGGAAAAGTAAGTGTAAACGGAAAAGATTTAGTAGTAGCTCTTGCCATTGCAAATCAGTTACTAAAATATGAACCAAGACTAACAGGAATAGATATAAGAAGAAAAATAATAGGAGTATAAATTATGGCCAAAAAGAAAAAGCCAAGAGAACCTTCATATGTTGAGGACAGGGCAGTATTAAGGAATTATGCAAGGGAAATGATAAATATATACAGCCATGAACTTGAATATAAGAATGCATATGAAGCACATGAACTACAGGAAATATATGAGTACATAGACATAAATACAGCAATATCCACACTGGTAAGAGGAGTGACTTCAAGAGAGTTAATATTTACAAGTGAAAACGGAAAAGTCAATAATCCGGAAGAAAATATATTAATAGAAGAAGGTCAAAAGCGGATAAATAACATAAAGGGAAAAATCAATTTTATCAGGGAGCTCGCTAAAACAGCCTTCCTAAAAATAACGGTCCATGAAGTAATCTACAATGATAAGTTTGAAATAGAAAGACTGGATTTTATCCCAAGGGAATTAATCAGATATGATAAGGAAAAAAAGGAATTCTACATTCAGAATAAGTTATCGGAAAAGATATATTTAAATAATCCAATGAAGTGGCATGTATCCATATACAACGAGGATGTAACTAAACCATACGGGGAAACCTTACTAAAACCGATACTAAGAACCTATGAGGAAATAAAATATATCAAAGGAAAGATGAACGGGATAATAGAAAAGTATGGAGGAACGATCGTATTATTCGGATATAACTCTAAATTAAGTGACGAAGATGTAATGAAGACAGCGACAGAGCTAAAACAAATGATGGATAAAAATACAGTAGGGATGCCAACAAAGGATGGGAATATAAAGGATAACATAGTACTTCTGAGATTAGCGGACCTGAATGTAGAAATTCATGCACTCCTTATGGAAAAACTAGAAAGGAAAATATTCCAGAATATCTTGGGAAGTACACTAACCTTAAATGACGGTAGTGCAAGCGGAAAAGGAACACAGGCACTGGGAACAATTCATCAGGAAGAAAAAGAAAAAATAGAAGATGAGATTGCTCTTTTTGTAAGGGAGGAACTGGACAAACTTGTAGATATAGACGGCTTAATCCACGGATATGACCCAAATCAGTATTACATAGAAATAAACAGACAGCAAGACCGTAAGAAAGAACTTGAGATAAAGAACCTGGAGCAGGACGAGGTAAATAAAAAGGCAGACCTGATAGTAAAACTGTCACAGGCAGGATATGAGATAGAAGATAAAGAATTACAGGAAGTATTTGGATATGAGAGCCTCAAAAAGAAAGAAGAAAGAGAAATACCAGGTAATCCATTTATAGAATTTTCCAAGAAGAATACCGAAGATAGTAATAAAAAGACACTTGAATATCTGGAGAGACTCAGGAAAAGAATAGTGCCTGAAATAAGTAAAAAGATAGCGGACCAATTAAAAAACATTACTTCTATAGAAGATATCCGGAATATAGATACAGGAATAAAAGAGCATGAAAATAGCTTAATCTTATCAGAATTATGGGGACAATATCTCGCAATAAAAGATAGAAGTAAGATATCTGAATATAAAAAGAAAAGTGAATTTGCCACATACTCTGAAATAGACCTGCAGGATATATTTAACATGACTTTCAATGAGGCAATAAACTGGCTACTTAACAGAGAACCCCAAATGTATGATCAGATTCAAAGAGTAATGGAAAGATACAGGACAAATTACTTCTGGATAAAAAGAAGTACTGACTTAGAAGTAACAAAAATATTGTATGCAGAATTACTAAAGAATCTGGAACTTGGTCAGACGTTCGATGATTTTAAAAAGAATCTTGATATAGAGAGTTTAGGCTTTGGAGAAGACGGATATTATCTAAGGCAGGTATTTGACCAGACAATGATAAATGCCCAGGCAGTAGGACAGTGGGAACAGCTACAGGAAGGTATGCAGTATGGATTTATCTACGGTTTGTATGATGCCATATTAGATGGAAGGGAGACAGACTTATGTAGAATGTTAGATGGGAAGATATATAGATTAGACAGTCCTTTCTGGGAAGTATATTATCCTCCGAATCATTTTAGATGTAGAAGCAGAGTAACAGCATTAAGTGAAGATGATATGACAAATTACGGATATAGAGCAGAAAGCGGGGATATAGGAACAGAACCTCAAAAAGGCTTTGATAAGAATATAGGGAGTAATTACATATCAGGTATAAAAAGGTATGTGAACCAAAAGGAAAAAGAATCAGAGGAACTGTACAAGAAGGTATCTAACTATGAAGGCTAAACTAAGAGTTGTAAGGAATCTCAAAAATCTTGATAAAAGAGTAAAAGCAGTAAAGAGTATGTATGATATTACTTATCTAACAGGAAAAATATCAAGAGATATGAAAAAAGAAGTTGATATGAGGTTTAGAAATGAAGTAGACACTGACGGCAGACCATGGAAAGGGTTAAAAGGAAGTAGCATAATATCAAGATATAACTCGGGTCTTAAAAAGAAAAGGGGAAAAAGAGCTGTAAAAGGCAGAAGTAGAATACTAAGTAATACAGGAAGATTAAGAAACTCTATAAGAGCAAGGAATACAAGAACAGAGGCTATTGTTGGAACAAATACAAAGTATGCAGCTATACATAATTTTGGATATCCCAAAAGGAATATCCCCCAAAGAAGATTTATGGGACTTAACAGAGGTCAGAGGATAAAGTATAAGGATTGGATAATAAAGTGGAAGAAAGGCCAGTTAAGATAGGAAACGAGGTGAAAAAGTGAAGATAAAAGTATTTAAAAGTGGTAAATACCCACAGGGGGAGTATGATAAGGAAAAAGTAAAGAATATATTTTCCAAAGCAAAAGAAACAGATGCAATATTTCTACACACATCATTGTGGGCAAAAGATGAAAAGCCTTTAAATTTGGGAAAGTTCAATAATTATGAGTTTAAGGAATCTAATGGAGAAGTGGAAGTATTTGCAGATTTGGAATTAAATGAAACAGGAAAGAAGTTTTATCAGGGAAAAGTATTAAACGGAGTATCGGTAGAACTTCCTAATGATGAGTTGACTAAAATAGCAATACTGCCCAATAAAGTAAATCCTGCAGTAGAAGGAGCAGAGTTTCAGGAAACACCGATATTTATGGAATTTCAGGAAATAGAACCGGAAAAGAAACCAAAAGAAAAAGGAGAAGATAATAAAATGGATAGAAAAGAAGTGTTGGATACACTAACAAAAACAGAAATAGAAGCACAGGCAGAAAGATTGAATATAACAGTAGCAGAAAAGTTAAAACCGAAAACACCTGAGGAACTGGAAAAAGAAATAACGGCAAGAATAACCAAAGAAGCAGAAGATAAAGCCAAAGTTCAGGAATTCATGAAAGAACATGATAAAAAGATAGTTCCTGCTTTCAAACCGTTCTTTGAAAAGATAGTGGAAGAGAGCCTTAAAAGTGAAGTGAACTGGGAATTTAACAAAAAAGATACATCACTTTATGACGGGTTACAGGAATTTATGAAAAAGCTGCCGGAGTTTTCAGGATTTACAAATTATTCAGAAAATATAGAGTTTGATGATCAGACGGGTATAAGTTCAAATAGTCCGTTTTCACAAGGACAAAAAGTAATAGAAGGAGGAAATTAATATGTCAAAAATGGGGATAGAATCAGTAGAGAAAAAACCAGATTATAGAATAATAGAAACAACAAGAACAGGAACGTATAAGGCAGTAGCCAATATAACAGTTCCTGACGGAAAGTTAGTAATAGTAGCAATAGATAATTCCGATCCTGCTATTGCTCAGATAAAAGAATATGACGGAACAGCCGGAGATATAGTAGTAGGAGTAATAAGAGAGAATGCTGTTGCCGGAGAAAATTCAGTGGTAGTAAAAAGAGGAAAGCTAAATATAGATACAATTGATACTTCAAATATATCAGGTCTTGAAGATTATGAAGTATTTGAATTACTGGAACATCAAAATATGTTTGTAGAAAAAACATCAGAAAGACAAGAATTTTAGGAGGAAATAATAATGGATAAAAAAATAGCACAGATATTGTACTTTGTAGGAATACTAAGCAGGATAGAACCAACAGAAAAGACCTTTTATCTTGATATGTTAAAAGGAAGCAAAATAACAACACCGGCATCAACAATAATTTATGATGCGTATGTATCAAAGTATGTGAGAGCGCAGTTAATAGGGAATGATGATAAGACAAAAGGAAATTATGCCGGAAGAGAAGGTTACAATAAATTCAGGGTAACGCCGGGAAAAATAAGAGAATATTACCAGCTTACAGCAGATGATGCGGCATATATAAGAGCAGGAGATATAGCATATTTCAATGGAAAAGAGAGAAAAGCAGAGGACTCATTGTATGAAAATGTGGCTACCTATTTGAAAAATGCCATAACATCAAGAATGGATCTGATAGTAGCAGAACTGTTGTCAGAAGGAAAATATTTAGCTGATACAGGAGAAGAAATAAAGTTCGACATACCAAATGTGCAGACAGTAAAGAAAAACGATGTATCGGATTTTAAAAGCTTTCTGAGAATAATGAAAGAAAAAATAACAGAATATAAAAGAAAATCCTTTGATACACCAGACAGAATACTCGTAGGTGAAGAAATAGTAAATGATCTGATAGATGACGAATTTTTCATGAATCAGATAGATAAGTTAGGTTTGGCGAATGTAATGGTAGATGACAAGTACGTGGCTATTGCAAAGGTATTCAATCATTTACTGATAGAATCAGACCCAATAGTAGATATGAAGGGAGCAGACATAAGTATAGCCAAAGGAAACAGAATGACAATGCTTGCGACAAAAAGATTACATCCGGCATTTGCAGGAGTAGATGTACTGGATTCATCGGGAATGCCAAAGAAAATAGCCTCAGAATACATAATGAGAAATGATTCAGATGTATTAAATGCAACAGCTATATTTGTTGGCGAATCATGCTTTACACCAATAATATCAAATCCAAACTCGGTAGTAAGAATAGATGTAACTAAGTAGGAGGACAGCTAATGGGAGCAGATTACGAGCTCCCTCAGGCTCTGAAACTAAGACTGAATAAACTGGGATATACGGATGAGAAGATAACAGAAAAAATAGCAGATTATTCAGAGGAAGCAAGGGTATATATAGGATTAGAGCTTGAGGGATTTGAATTAAAGGAAGAGGAAACAGTACTGCTAAGAAATAATTATGTACAGTATAAACTATTCGCAGATGTAGAAATGGAATCCCTTGTGGAAGACAAGAGGATATTCATAAGGGAACTCATTGCAAATATAAAGAAAAATAAATTAAGACTTCAAAATGAAGAGCGGGAAAAAGCCAAGAGGACAAAGGTGTTTTAATGAAAACAGTGGACATATTTTTAAAAAGAGTAAAGGAATTAAGCGGGAAAGAATGTGAATTTGGGTTTATCAATGATTATACATTCAAATCAATGGTACTGGCAGAAGGTAGATTCATTTTAGAGCCACAAAGCGTAGACTCGAGAACAATAGGATTAAATCACAGGAAAGAAAGAAACAGGAAGCTGACTTTGTATTATGTGATTCAGAATGATGCAATAACCAATTCAAGGGAAGTAGTAGGGGAAATTGAGGAATTACTAAAAATAATGGAACAGGACAGAGAAATACTATCATCGGGAATATTGAATTTTGATTACTACTATACAGTAAATAACGAGAAGAATGACGAGGGAGATTCGACGGGATTGATAATATTTGAAATAAGTTTAGATATAAAGGAGAGATAATAAATGGAAGTAAGAGTATTAGTAGGAGTCCAAAGTGCCAGAGGAACAGCAGAGACGTCGAATATGTACAGATTAGCAAGTACAGATTTTGGAATGTCACCAACAGTAGATAAAACAACATCAGAAGCATTAGGCTCTGGGAGATGGGAGCGAGATGGATTTGTATCAAAAATAGCAGTTGAAGGAGACCTTCCAGTAGAAGCAACAAGAGAACAGTTAGAATTACTTTTTTACGGAGCAGGATTTGACGGAGTAGCCGATTTAGTTGATCCGGATAAATGGGTAATAAGCCCATCTAGTGCAACGAAAAACTGGCTGACAGTAGGAATGGATGATATAGATAACAATATGTTTGAATATTCAAAAGACTGTCTCATATCATCAATAGGAATAAGTACGTCAATAGGGGCATATGTAACAGCAACAGCCAGTATGATAGGAATGGACTTTACAACAAATAGTACAGGCTACACAGGAATAGAAATAGCTCCTGCAGGAGAACCTCTGATTTGTTTAGGTACAACAATAAAACAGGCAGGAACAGATATAACTTCCAAAGTGGAAAGTATAGATATAACAATAGATAATAAGCTTGAAGGAAAACAATCATTAAATTCAGAGTACTACAAGGCAATAAGACAGGGAGAACGTGGAAGTGTAGGAATATCCATGACATTCAATGAATTTGACAAACCAACATATATACAGGATTTAAGTGATATAAAATCAAATTCATCTTATGAAATAATAACTGAATTTGCAGAAAGAAAAAATCCTGCCAAAATATTCAGAATGACTTTCCCGAATTGTAAAGTAACAAAGTCAGAGAGAACAGATATAGGAGGAGCTGGAGGACTTACAAAAGAAGTATCGGCTTACTATGATGAAACAGAAAAAACACCGGTAAAAATAGAAATATTAGATTACGCAAGTATTCTGTAATAAGGTGATGATATGGCTAAAAAGAATATAAATGTAATAGACAGAAGTAAGGAAAAACCTGCTTCTGTCTCAGATAAAAAAGTAAATACTGAAAAGAAATATGATAATGAAAAGCTGAAGGTAGATAATAAAAATCCTGATAATAAGGATCTAAGAAATACAGGTCAGCATATAAAAGAAGAACTGAAAAAGAATGAATCACCAGTAATACCAGAGCAGAAAATAACAGATATAAGGACTTATGGGTCAGATAAGGATTACATAGTAGTAGAATTAGTCGGAAAATACAGAAATATGTGGAACTATCTTACAAAGCCTGAAGTAATAAGAAGAATAAAGGAAAACAGTAAGGATATAGAGATAATACCAATAGAATACAGTTTTACAGAAAGTAAGGAAGTTGAATTCCTGTTCTCGCAGTTAAATGAGATATTTTTGGATGGTGTGAGTACTGAGGTAAGTATGGAAAACTTACAGACATTTGCGGACAGGCATGGAGAAATATTAAATAAGGCATTACTGGAATTAATGACAGAAAACATGGTACAGCTAAAAAAGTATCAGGCCGGAATTTTGACAATCCATATGCTAGGGCGTGTCTGAATATAGTAAAAGGACATGAGACAACAGATGAAGGATTACAAAAAGTAATAAGTGATATTCAGAGATATGTAATATATTTAGGAGTAGCCGGTATGGGAGGCTCATATGAGATAAGGCATTTACCACTAAGTAAATCAATAGATGAACATCCCTACTGGATGATAGTAAAACTAAAATATATAAAAGATAGACTAAATACAGCATATCAGGAGAAAAAACCAAAGTAAGGAGGCACAAATTGGAACAGGATAGAATAGAGACGGTCTTAAGTGTAGTAGATAACTATACAAGAGAGATTGAAAGATACAGAAATGAACTTAATTCTGTAACCCGTCAGATAAATAACATGGGAAATACTTCAGGAGGAGCAAGTTCCGGAGTCCAGAAATTGGTAGCCTCCTTAGGAGGAATAAAAGGAATTCTGGCCGGTCTTGGAATAGCAGTAGGAATAAAAGAAATAGGTAAATTAGGAATGAGCTGTATAGATGCAGCATCGGAAATAAAAGAACTGGATAATGTCCTGGAACAGGTATTTGAACGTGGAAGCCAAGAAGTAGTTAAATGGGCAGATAGTATAAGTACGAATGTAGGAAGAGCAAGTTTTGAATTACAACAACAGGCAGCCATATTCGGAAGTATATTTAAGGCATCAGGAATAAAAACAGATGATTTACATGATATGTCAATGGTATTATCCCAATTAGCAGCCGACTTTAGTTCATTTTATGATAATGATATGAGTGAAGTATTTACAGCGCTAAAAGCAGGGATATCAGGAGAGTCAGAACCGTTAAAAAGATACGGAATAATATTAAATGAAACAACAGCGGCAGAATATGCCTTATCACAGGGAATAAAAACCAAGTGGCGAGAAATGTCAGAAGCGCAAAAACAAATAATAAGATATAACTTTTTAATGGAAAAGACAAAGTTTGTTCAGGGAGATGCAGAACGAACAATAGACAGTTATGCAAATCAGGTAAAAGTACTGGATGCATATTGGGATAGTATATCAAGAACTTTAGGACAGAAATTTATTCCTGCCGGCGAAGATACCCTGCATGTAATTAATAGTTTAATGGGAACTATAGATGGCTGGTTGAATAAACCAACAGCAGGAGGATATATAGGAGAATTTTTAGGAGAAGCATCAGAAATCCAGAATCTTGCAGCAGAATATGAAGCATTATCTAAAAAAGCAAGCCTTACAAATGATGAAGAATCAAGGAGAGTACAGATATTTTCAGAATTACAGTCAAAATATCCGGATATATTATCAGGAATAAGTGGAGAGAAAAGTGCATATAAGGATGTAATAACAGCTCTTGATGATGTGATAGAAAGATTAAAAGAAAAGATAAAACTTCAAATACTGGAAGGCTTTTCAGATGAAATGGCAAAAGAAGTGAAGAAATTTACAGATAAAATAAATAAAGCCATGGAAACAGCAAATAATATAAAAATAAAGATAGCAGCAGATTACAATATAGATGCCGATTCCTTTGTAACTCCTCAAATGGTAGAAGAACTGAAAAAGTCAATGGATAAGGGTATGGCAGAGCGAATGGCGGCAACTGGAAAGATGACAGCAGAATTTGAAGATATGCTGATACAACAGGGAGTAAATGATAAAAATGCCATATACATAGCCAGAATGTTAACAGATTATGCAGCTAACCAAGTAGAAGTAATGCAAAAACAAGAACAGGGATATACAAAACTTGAGGATAATCTGACAAAAATAGCTCAAAAACGGGATAATACAATAGAAATATTTGATAAGTTTGCAAGTAATATAGAAGCAGGGAATAATCAGATACTACAGGGTATATTTTCAACAAAACATGACATAAAAAGTAATGCAAATAATATAATCTCAAATTCGAAAATAGCACAATTGGAATCAGACAAATATATAGCCGGAGTGGTAAGAGATTCCAAAGGAGAAGTAGTAGGAAGAATAGACGGAAGTGAAAAAGCTTTGTCAATGGATATGATACAGGGATTTTTAGAAACAAATGACCATATCACAATAATGGGAAGTGAACTTCACACAACAATATCCAAAGGATTAAATGGAATGTATAACATAGTCCAGAGAAGTGCACAAAATGGAGTAATAGTAAATGAAACTGATAAAAATGCCCAGAACCTTGAAAAAGCAATAAGAGGATTAAGTAAAAATATAAGTAAGCCAAATCTTGGAGATTATAATAAAGCGAGTGGAGGAAGCAGAAAAAATAAAGGTGGGAAAGGAAAAAGTCCAGAAAAAGATAAATGGGATCAGATGCTTGAGAGTCTAAATAAACAGATAAAAGATTTTAGTATTAACAGTGAAGTATTGGCAGGAAAAATAAAAAATGCCAGAAATGAACTTGATAAACTGGAAATAAGTAAAATAATAGATTTTAGAGATGCCCTAGACTGGTCAAATGCCGAAGTATTACAATCCTTCATAAAAATAAAAGAAACATCAAGGGATTTAGCAAGGACTCTGGGAGATAAAGGAGCAGTAGAGCAATATACACAGGAAATAAAGAAACTGAATGAACAGCTGTATTTT
>RRZU010846717.1_pt1 | contig 11249 bp, 9 predicted proteins | sample 2165561 | NCBI WGS metagenome assembly RRZU01 (sample SAMN10456909, study PRJNA506462) | wastewater metagenome | isolation source: wastewater sludge | place: USA: Moscow, Idaho | reverse complement strand
GAAGATATGACCAAAAGAACAAAACTAAATAAAACAGTTACAGAATTACTAAAACATTATAATTGTTTACCGAAACTAGCGTTAACAAATCAACAAACATTATTTTAATAAAATAAAATTAGAAAGTGACAGAGTGATGATAAAAACGTTATATGTAGAAAATGTAAAAAATGAAGAAATAAGTGGAAATTATAAAAGTAATAATGTAATTCTTGCATCAAATCTAAATGCAGAAGATTATGAGATTTTATCTCAAAAATTAAATATAAAAAAACAAAGATTAAAAGATACTGTGAATGAAGAAGTATTTACACCACGTATGGTAAAATCAGATTGGTCAATATATAAAGTATATTATCCTAAAATAAACACACAAAAAGAAGATAAAAGTTCATTTAATATGAGAATTAAAGCAGAAATAATACCAATAATTATACTTTATAGAGAAGAGCAAATTGTTATTTTAGAAGAAAAATATACACAAGAATTAGAAACATTTATAATTTCATATTTAGAATCACAATCAAATTATATAGATAATAGAAATTTGTTACTTGTGCTTTTTCATCACACAGTTCAAAATTTATATAAACATGTTAGATTTTTAATGTCTGAGCATGATATGTTAGAAGATTTACTTCAAACTTCAAAAAATAATGATAAGTTGATAGATCTAGTAGAAATAGAACAAGGATTTGCTATTTTCAACTTAGCGCTTAGAAATATTAATTTTATAATTGATAATTTATATGAAATAGAAGATTTTAGTAATTATTTAGATTATTTAACAAGGATACAACAAGAGATTAGCTTTACAGCAGATTTATCATCGACACATGTAGAAATATGTAAAACAACTAGAGAAACATATTCTTCTTATATCGCAAATGATATGAATGTAACAATGAAGATATTAGCAGTTGTTACAATATTAGTTACAATTCCAAATGCAGTTTTTGGATTTTATGGAATGAATGTAAAACTACCATTTCAAGATAAAGGATATTTTACATTGATATTTATCTTTATAATAATCATTATTGGAATATGGGGAGTAAGAAAATATCTTAAAAATAAAAAAATGTTTTAATAAGGAGGCAATATGACAGATATCGAAATAGCACAGCTATCAAAAATGAAAAGTATTAGCGAAATAGCAAAAGGATTAGGATTAACAGAAGATGACTATGAACAATATGGAAAGTACAAAGCCAAATTAGAATTAAGTGTTTTAGAACAGAATAAAGATAAAAAAGATGGGAAACTAATATTAGTAACCGCAATAACACCAACACCAGCAGGTGAAGGTAAATCAACAGTGAGTGTTGGATTAACACAAGCATTTAATAAATATGGATATAGTTCTATTGCAGCATTAAGAGAACCATCATTAGGCCCAGTTTTTGGGATGAAGGGAGGTGCAACTGGAGGTGGTTATTCACAAGTACTTCCAATGGAAGATATAAATTTACATTTTACAGGAGACTTACACGCAATATCAACAGCACATAATTTAATTTCAGCATGTATAGATAACCATATAACGCATGGAAATGAATTAAATATAGATATGACACGAATAACTTGGAAACGTGTAGTAGATATGAATGATAGATCACTAAGAGATATAATTGTAGGTTTAGGAGGTAAAATAAATGGAATGCCTCGAGAATCATCATTTCAAATAACAGTAGCATCAGAAATAATGGCGATATTTTGTCTATCTGAATCAATTATAGATTTGAAAAATAGAATAGGTAAAATAGTATTTGCATATAATAGAAATGGAGAAGCACTTAAAGTATCTGATTTAAAAATAGAAGGTGCAGTGGCATCACTTCTAAAAGATGCAATAAAACCAAATTTAGTACAAACAATAGAAAATACACCAGTAATAATGCATGGTGGTCCATTTGCAAATATAGCACATGGGTGTAATTCAATATTAGCAACAAAAATGGCACTAAAATTATCTGATTATGTTGTAACAGAAGCAGGATTTGCAGCAGACTTAGGAGCAGAAAAATTTTTAAATATAAAATCAAGAGCGGCAAATCTTAATCCAAATGTTGTAGTAATAGTTGCAACAGTTCGAGCACTTAAACATCATGGCGGAAAAGAAGAAAATGCATTAGAAAAAGGACTACCAAATTTAGGAAAACATATAGAAAATATGAGAAAATTTAATTTGCCAGTAGTTGTTGCGATAAATAAATTTATCACTGATACAGATGAAGAATTAGAAATAATTAAAAAATATTGTAAATCAATAAATACAAATGTTGCACTATGTGAAATTTGGGAAAAAGGTGGTGCAGGTGGTAAGGATTTAGTAGATGAAGTTATAAATGCAATAAATGAAAATGAAAAATCAGAATTAAAATATAAGCCGTTATACCCACTAGAAATAACAATAGAAAATAAAATAGAAACTATTGCAAAGGAAATATATGGAGCAATTGAAGTTAAATTTACAACGAAAGCAAAAAAAGATATAGAGAATTATATTTCATTAGGTTATGATAATTTGCCAATATGCATGTCAAAGACACAAAAATCATTATCAGATAATCCTATGTTAATAGGAAGACCAGAAAATTTCGATATAACAATAAATGAAATAAGACTTTCGGCAGGAGCTGGATTTTTAGTTGCAATGGCAGGAGATATAATAGATATGCCAGGATTACCTAAAAAACCAGCTGCTGAACTAATAGATATAGATGAAAATGGAGTAATTAGTGGATTATTTTAGTGAATGAGGTGTTTAATGAAAAAAGATGAAAAAAAAGAGAATGAAGTTTTAATTAATGAAGAAGCATTTAAAGCACTTAGAAATAAGAAAATAGTATCAAATTTATTAACAATATCAGTAATTTTTATGTTTATGGCATATAGATCAATGCAGTTTAAAGAAAAAGTAAGTACATATATATTTTCATTTGCAACAATAGTAAGTTTTTGTTATGCTATATACATAAAAAAAAAGAATAATGTAAATAAAAATAAGTGAATCGAAGGGTGTGTTTATTATGAATGCATTTAATAAAATAATATTAGCAGGTGGATGTTTTTGGGGAGTTGAAGCATATTTTAAAAAACTTAATGGAATAGAGTACACAGAGGTCGGTTACGTTGATGGAAATACTGAAAATCCTACTTATAGAGAAGTATGTTATGAAAAAACAAATCATGCAGAAGCTGTTTATATCGAATACACTGAAAGTAAAATCTCTTTAAAAAAAATATTACTAGAATACTTCAAAATTATAGATCCAACATCTATAAATAGGCAAGGAAATGATAGAGGAACACAATATAGAACAGGAATCTATTATTATGTTAAAGAAGATAAAGAAAAAATAGTTGAATTTATCGAAAGTATTAAAAATAAATATACTCATCCAATCGTTGTTGAAGTAAAAGAACTTAATGAAAATAATAAATTTTGGAAAGCCGAAGAATACCATCAAAATTATTTACAAAAAAATCCAGATGGATATTGTCATATTAATTTAAAATTAATAGATGAAAAAGATAAGAAAAAATAAAAAAAAGAGTGTTTACAAATATTTGTAAGCATTCTTTTTTAGTTTATTTAGTATTTTCATTGAATTTAGTTAAAAGAAATTTATAAAGTTTATTTAATTCAATTTCTAATTTTGAAGTAAAAGTGTCTGTATCAATGTTTTGATTTTTCAATTGTGACTTAACTTGATTTTCAATTGATCTTTCAGTTTTAGAAATTTTAGACTCTAAGTTAGGATTAGTAATATTTAACACGACAGTTGTATTTTTTTCTTTTCCTTTATTTTTATGACTTTCTTTTAATTGTTCATTCAACAATTCAACTTTCATTTTTTCTTTTTCTAATTCTAACTCATGATCAGATTTAAGACGAGATATTTTTTGATTTGAAATAAAAGACATAATGATCATTGTTACTACAACTAATAAAATTGAAGATGTACAAATTATTACTTTAGATTTCATATTTTTTCTTTTCATTTCAAGATCCTCCTATTTGATTTACATCATTATAACATAATATAATTAATTATTTTAATTATAATTATTAAAAAAAGATAAAAAAATGTTGCAAAAAATTAAAAATAAGTTATAATAATATTAAAAATAATATAAGTTCGATATATTAGGAGGAATATGAGTAAATCATTAAAAAATAAGTCATATCAATATATTTGGTATTTTTTATATTCGAATAAGATTAAAAAAGAAAAAATTAAATATATATATAGTGATCAAATATCTCCATATTTTGAAACAAATGATGAAACAATAAATAATATAATTACAAATATTATAAAAGTTAATCCATATTATAGATTCAGTAATATTTATGACATATTTTTTGATGTAGATAATATTTCAAAAAATGAAAATAATAAATTTAGTGATATTTTTTTTAATTTGAGCATGCATTTATTAGGAAATTTAGATTTACACATATCAAAAAATAAAAAGGATATATATTGTAAAAAAATAATAAATGAATTAGAAACTAATAATTATAGTAATAAAATATCAAAAATGTACAACAAATTAAAATATGAAGATAAATTTATAATAGCAGATTCTCTTTATAATCACTATAAAAATACAGAAATGATATCATCATTAGAGTATTCTATAAAAAAATTATTTCCAGATTCAGTTATATACAATTATATTATATCTGAAAATAGAATAGCAATGTACATAAATGCAGAAAAAAAAGATATACATTATTATAAAATAAAAATAGTAACTAAATTATTTTGTCCAATTAGACTTAAAATAAATATTTATTGGAGTAATAATTTCATTATATTAGGAAATAAGAATAGTTCTCTAATAAATGAAAATTGTATTTTTTAATATACTTAAATAATGAGAGGAGGATAAATTTAACACTAAAAATATTTTGTGGGGGGAAAAATGAAATATAGAGTGAGTTTTTTTAATATGAAAAATGAAAATGAAAATAATGGAGTGATATTAACATCAGACGAGATTAATTATATTGAATATTATTATGTTCAAAATCACGATATGGAATATAAGCAAAATTATGCAAATAGAAATAGTCAAATTAAATTGAAGATATCAGGTAAATTAATATCACATATAGATAATGAAGATAAAAATAATGACGAATTTAATTATAATTCATTATTTTCAAATAACAAATCACAAGTATTAAAAGGTCCAATATCAAAATTGGATACTAACTATATAAATTCTTTTAAAGGAATAAATAATAAGATATTTAAAGAAATAGAAAACATTAATGAAAATAATTTTTATAAACAAAACAAGGAAAATATTAAATTTATAAATGAATTTGCATTTCAATATAAAAAAGAAAATGATTATATGGATATTGTAGTTGAAATAGATTTAGGAAATAATGAAATGCAAGTATTATTATTTAAAAATATGTATGCAGAAAAATTCTATCAATCATTTAGTACAAATAAAGGAAGTAGTACATTTGTATTAGATTTAAAACAGAAATATTATGAAAATGCAAAAGTTGAGATTCATTAATTGAAATAAATTATATATTTAATCTGGGGGGACAATGAAAAGTTTAATATATGAAGAAAAAGATATTCAACTTAAAATTAATAATGAAATTATGCAAAATTATTCAATTCATGATTTTCATATTTATTCATCACCTAATACTCACACTTATTTAAATATGAGTATTGAAATTTCAGAAGAGGAAAAAGAAAAATATGAAGTGATAAATCAAATAGAAAATTGTATTATAGAAATAAATTTTATTGATGATAATAATACAAAAAATAAAATCAATATATTTAATGGCATAATAGAAAGATCAGAATTTAAAACATATGGAAACAACGGTTATAAATTTATATTAATAGGATATAGTAAAAGTATTTTACTTGATAGAAATAAAAAGTATAGAGTATTTCAAGATATAAAAATGTCATATGAAGAAATAATAAATGAAATTCTATTAGATTATAAAAATGAAAAAATAAAAATAATGAACTGTGAAAAATCTAAAAATAAAATTAATGGATTAATTGTTCAATTTAATGAGACGGATTTTGAATTCTTAGTTAGAATAGCATCTCGTATTCAATCTTGTATATTGATAACAAATTTATCAATTATTGATTTTGGATTTATTAATAATACAGATATAATTGAAGATGATATGAAGTATAGTGATTATTCTATAATTAGAAACAGAAATAATATTATTTATAACATAAAATCTCCAAATATTATGAATACAGGAAATAATGTAGTAATAAAAACAACTGATGGTGAAAATACCTTTACAATAATAAAATCAAGAATAGATTTGATAGGTGGACATTTCTTTGGTGAGTACGATTTAGTAAAAGATAATTATCAATTTGATGAAATAAAAAATAATAAAATAAAAGGAAATGTAATTGAATGTAAAGTAGAAAAAGTTTTTGAAAAAAATAATATAGCTTATATGAATGTACTTTTTTATGATGGTTTAAAAAAATATGGAATAGCATATAAAGATTATGGTATTAGTAGATTTGATATTCCATATTCAACATTTTATTCACAAACAAATACAGGGTTCTTTTGTACTCCTGAAATAAATGATATAGTTGATGCATTATTTTTAAATGAAGAAGAAGATTTTGTAAGAATAAATGGGAGTATTAATAATCCGGGAAATGGAAGATTTAGTGATTATACAAAAAGAAATTTTCATATAAATACTGGAGATTTCAATATGAATATTGACTTAAATAAAATTAATATTGTTGTAAAAAAAGATTATAAATTGAGTGCTGAAAATATTAGTTGTGATGCAAATAATATAATTAGTCAATCATATAAAACTACAGCGATAGCATCTGATGATTATATGGGGGTAGAGTCATTAGGTGACATGTCTATATATGCAAATAAAATAGATATTATAGGAAAAGAAGAAGAAGTTGTCATAGAGTCCAGTAAATCTATAAGGTTAAAAGGAGAAAAAATACATAATAATTAAAGATTGAATTGAGGTTTCAATATGAAAATTAGAAAATATAAAGGAAAAGACATAGGAGACAGTGCTGTTGCATTTTTTGAAAAACTAGCATTTCATGAAAGTGCAGGAAAATATAGTTTAAGTGGAGATACATACATAGGCAGGTACCAAATAGGAGTAGATATATTAAAAGATATGGGATGGTGTACTAAAAGTACAACATCTTGGAAAAATATAAAATTTATAGGTGAAGCATTAAAATATAATTTGAGTGATAAAAAATCATTTTTAGATAATTATGAAGCACAAGATATAGCAATAATGGAGTCAATAAAAAAACGTTGGAATTATGTAAAGTCATTAGAAGCATATATATGTAAAGAAATTTATATTTCAAATAATGCAAATTTTAAAACAATGAAAAAGGTGATAAATGATTCTAACGTAAACAAAGTAATTAATGCAAAAAATGTAATAGCAAATAAAATGTATATAAATATAAAATGTAAAAATCCAAAAAATAGACATATCCGTGTAACATCATCAGGTTTGCTAGGTAGTTCACATTTATGTGGTCAAGGAGCAGTGGCAGATGCATTAAAAAATAAATGTATGGGTGTATATGGAATACCGACAGATGGAAATTCATTACCATTCAGTGTATATATGGAAGATCTAGGCGGGTATGATTTAAGTATAATAATAGGATATAAAGATTTGTGTCAAACAATAGAAAGTAAACCAATATTAAAAAATGAAAGTAAAAAAGATACAGATATTATTGATATAAGTACAATCATAAAAAAAAAAGTAAAAAATAAAGCAACAGAAATAAAAGAAAAATCTAAAAATGAAGATAAAAGTGGTGTATATGAATCAAATAATAGTGAAAAATTTGAAGAAATTAATGAAAACAATGAATACAATAAAGAGATTTACGATAATAAACGACCACCTAAAAGAGTATTCATAGATGAAACTGAAATAGTAATTAAAAGATTAGAAGAAAAATTTAATGCAAATGAATATTATAAATCAGATTATATAAAATATGTAGAAGAAAAAACAAAACGAAAAATATACAGTAAACATAAAAAATATATAGATTTGATACTTAAATGTTATGATAAAGAAACACAAAATGAAAATGATAATAAAATAGGAAGAGTAATTAGGCAATACGGATTTGATAAATTGAGAGGATTGAATTATGAAAAAATAGAAATAACAATTGATGAAATAGTGTATTACATGTATTTTTACCCTATTAGAAATAAAAGTGGAATAGAAACATTAGAGATAATATTCAATAAATTTTCTGCCAAATATGTTCATTATCCAGCTATAAAACCAATAGAAATAGAAGAAAATAATAAAGTATACATAAATACAAAAATAAAAGAATATACAAATAAAAATGAGAAACAAAGAAAAATAATAAAAAATGAATTATCGAAAGAATACGATAAATATAAAGAAGGTATGTACGATATAGACGAAATAGAATTTTTAATAGATAGTAATATAAAATCTAGATGTGAATATTTATTAAAAGCTATTAAAATGACAAAAGAACACGGTAAAAGCTACTCATTAGATGAAAATAATATTTATAAATATCCAAAAGCAAGAAGATTTCTAAATAATATGCTAGAAGAATTAGTAATGGTAAAAACATCGTTCAAAAAATATGATGAAAAAAAATATTTTGATAATCATAAATATAAAGATAGTAATATTATTAGAAATTATTTAATCTGGTATGATGAGAAATATGGAATACAATTTGATAAGGGAATCGATGATGGAATATTTGATAAATTATTAAAACTATCTTCAGAAATTAGGGTAACTACATTATTGAATGAATGGATAAATTCCAAATCAAATAGAAAAAAAGAACAAATAAAAAAAATGCATATTCTCTCGTATATAAATTATACAGAATATACAGATACAGAAAAATTATCAATTGATAAAAGTATTGTACAAAGTCATTTTAAGACATTAAAAGAACTACGCGATTACTTTGCAAATATTGATGCAATAAATATATATTCATTTTATAAAGAATTTTATTCTATTGATATGAATTTAAAAGAAAATGAAGAATATTATGTAAATTCAAATGGAATACTAATTTGTACATTCGGTAATGGGACAAGTAATTTAATAATAAATGAAAGAAAAGAAACTTTACATGGAGCAAAAAAAGCAAATATTTCAGATATTAATATAAAACCATTTAAAAGATGCCAAGATAAAGGATGTACACCTAAATTAATAGGAAATTGGCAAAAAATGACAAATACAAATGTAGAAGGTGTCCCAGCATTATTAGATACATCAACTGTTAAATGTATAAAAGGTGGCATTATAAGTGTTGATGATCCTGGTCAAAAACAAGTTAAAACAGCAGTTACAACAAACCAAAATATAACTAAAACAAAAAGAGAGTATGAATGTGAATATAAATCATTTGAAGAAATATGTTGTTTTGTAAATAATAATTTTATGCAGACAAACTTAAAAAATAAATGTGTAGAATTTAGTATAAATAAAACTAAATATGAAAAATATAAATTTGATATGAATAACATGATAAAACGAAAAGAAGAATTAGAAAAAATAAAAACAAAATCAGAAAATTCATTTGATTTTTCCTTTTCAAATGGAATAAATAAATTAAAAAATTCAAGTATAGAAAATGAAATACGTGCACTAGATGAAAAAATAAAAAACTCATCGGAAAAAGATGAAAAGAAAATAGTAGAGTTATATAACAAAACAACAGAAGAAAAAGAAAAACAATTATATTATCAAATATTAAATACCAGAATTGAAGCATTATCCTATGCTATAAATATGTCAAAGCCACTAAAAGATAATAAATTATTGTATAAAAATTATGGAACAATTGCTTGTGATACTGAAAATTCATCATTTTATAATGTTTCTATTTTAAGTGGAATAGTATATGGGTATCTAATGGAAGCTGCAGGGATATATGATAAATATAATAAAGACAATAATAGTTCGAATTTAAAAAATAAAAATAATGAGGAAAGATTATTTGATAAATTTATAAATTTAAATAAATATACAATTGAAGCAATAGTGAATTTAAAGAATAAGAAAGAAAATAAAGAAGGAGAATCAAAATTAATATTAGAGGACAATAGAAAAATAGAACAAATAGGAGTGAAACTATATAGAAATATAAAAGGAACACCATTACCTAATGATATATTAAAAGAAATAAGAAAAGAAATAAAATCTGAATTAACTTGTCCTTTTATAAAATTAGATGATAAAAAGAATGAATTATGTCCAAGAAAAAGTTCGTCAGCTTTTATATTTTATGTTGAAAGAATAAAAGTTTATGGAGATTCAACACTATCTAAGTTTTATATAAAAGATAGTTATGGTATACAGTATAGCGAATATGATGGATATATAATAGAACCAGGGGGCCCTGACACTTTAGCATCAGGTAGAAATAAAAGAATAGTTGAAGGCGAACACAAATTAATGTGGCATTATAGATCAAAAAAGAAACATCTATATTTTGCCCCATTAATATATAGTTCCAAAATTTCAAAAGAGAGATACATATTAATTCATCCAGGTACAAGTCGAGGATATTCACTAGGATGTTTAATTGTAGCTCCTAATTATACGAAAGATGTATCTGGTAAATATGGAAATGTGTTTTTTGTATCAGGAGAGGATAAATATGGAAGTTCAAAAAGAAGATTTGAATTAATATGTAATAAAATAATAGAAATAGAAGGGAAATCTCCTAAAAGTGGGAGATTAATAAATAATATAATTTTGAAAGTAATCAATAATATAAATAATTAAAAAGAAAAATAGGAGGATATATGAAGAAAATAGTTATATTTTTCATATTATTTTATATCACAATATCGTGTAAAGGAGCTAATAATCCAATGAAATATGAAAACATATTAAGTAAATATAGTTTTATTAAAGAAATGTATGAAGAATATGAAAGAGTAAATAGATTTAATGAGCAAAATAATAATTTAATAAGTTATATAGAGTATTTAGAGCAAAATAGAAAATCTATAGAAAATTTCAAAATGATTGATTTCAACAAAAAAAATGTAGAATATAAACTAGAATTTTTAAGTAGAGAAATTATAAGGTTAGAGAATGAAGGATTTTATTATAAAGATAGAGATATATGGAATTTTTATAAAAATGAAATTTTAAATTT
>RRZU011243594.1_pt1 | contig 11250 bp, 9 predicted proteins | sample 2165561 | NCBI WGS metagenome assembly RRZU01 (sample SAMN10456909, study PRJNA506462) | wastewater metagenome | isolation source: wastewater sludge | place: USA: Moscow, Idaho | reverse complement strand
CGGAACATTTGTTCCGCGCTGAACATCACCAGGGCACTGCGAGTAATACGGGGCATGGGCTTTCCTCATCCAATCGGGCCGATTTTATCACCTTGCCAGCCAAAATCACCGCCGAAACTGCGCCGCGGACCGCCACGCGCGCAATTGTCGTCCCCTGGTGACCACCTTTACCTCACCTTGCCGCTCAAAAACATCACCGAACTGCTCACAAAGCCGCCACTCGAGTGGTTGCGCGTTTTACAGCCGCCGCCACCCACGTATAATGCGCCTTCCTAAACATTGCCGAAGGCCCCCGTCATGAGCAAAAAGAACAGTAAAAACAAAGCCGGGTCCAGCACCATTGCACTCAACAGAACCGCCCGTCACGAATACTTCATCGAAGAGCGCGTGGAAGCCGGTCTGTCCCTGCAAGGGTGGGAAGTGAAGTCCCTGCGGGCGGGCAAGGCCAACATCAGCGAAGCCTATGTCATCTTCATGCAGGGGGAAGCCTTCCTGTTCGGCTCCAGCTTCCTGCCGCTGAACGCCGCCTCCAGCCACGTGGTATGCGATCCGACCCGCACCCGCAAATTGCTGCTCAGTCGCCGTGAACTCGACAAGCTCGAGAGCCTGACCGCTCGTCAGGGCTACACCATAGTGCCGCTGGCCCTCTACTGGAAAGCGTGCTGGGTCAAGGTCGAGATCGGCCTGGTGAAAGGCAAGAAAGAGCACGACAAGCGGGAAGACACCAAGGCACGGGAATGGGACCGTGAGAAGGCCCGCATCATGAAGAACAAGCACCGCGGTTGATTGTGCGCCGCCGGCCCCCATGCGGCGACCAATAAACCAGCAATCGACCGGCCAAGGCCGGTCGATTGCCATCAACGCCTTGCCATGACAGGATTTTTGCGTACAATCCCTTTTGACAACTTGGGGCTGATTCTGGATTCGACAAGATTCACGAAACCCAAGGTGCATGCCGAGGTGCGGTAGGCCTCGTTAATAAACCGCAAAAAAATAGTCGCAAACGACGAAAACTACGCACTCGCAGCTTAATAACCTGCGCTGAGCCCTTCTCCCCTAGCTTGCCTGTGTCCTAGGGAATTGGAAGGTCATCCTTCACAGGATCGTGTGGAAGTCCTGCTCGGGGCGGAAGCATTAAAACCAATCGAGCTAGTCAATTCGTGGCGTGTCTCTCCGCAGCGGGTTGGCGAATGTAAAGAGTGACTAAGCATGTAGTACCGAGGATGTAGTAATTTTGGACGGGGGTTCAAATCCCCCCAGCTCCACCAAACAATGTTCCGAGTAGGAACGAAGAAGACCGAAAACCCGCATCGCCAAAGGCTTTGCGGGTTTTTTGTTGTCCGATAGCGTCCGCGACAGTCGATAAGAACCAGCCTATTTAGTACCATCATCTGTACCACAAACGCGGTGGTACTAAATTTGGTGGTACAAGGGGCCAGAATGGAAAAGAAGGTACGAGAAGCGGGCACAAACAAGCTGACGGATCCGAAGGTGAAGAACGCCAAAGCGTCGGACAAGGAAATCACCCTCTCAGATGGAGAAGGGCTAGAGCTCAGGATTAAGCCAAACGGTGGCAAGCGGTGGGTGTTCAAGTATCAGAAGCCTGCCGACAAAAAACGCACCAACATCGGATTTGGTACATACCCAGACGTGACCCTTGCCGCCGCCCGTGAACGTCGCCGAGAGGCCCGCACCCTGCTGGCCCAAGGCATAGACCCCCAAGAGCACAAGCAAGAGCTGGCCGCCGTGGCCCAAGCCGAGCAAGAGGCCAGCGCCAACACCTTCGAGCGAATGGCCGCCATGTGGCTAGACCTCAAGCGCCATGACGTATCAGAAGCCTATGCTGCCGACTCGTGGCGATCGCTTGAGCTGTATGTCCTGCCGTTCATGGGCGCCGTGCCCATCGACCAGATCCGCGCCCCCAAGGTGATCGAGCTGCTGCGCCCGCTAGAGGCTGACGGCAAACTAGAGACCGTGCGCCGCCTCTGCCAGCGCATCAACGAGATCCTCGACTACAGCGTGAATCATGGCTTGCTCGACGCGAACCCCTGCGCCGCCATTCGCAAGGTGTTCAAGAAGCCCCCCAAGAAGCACATGCCCACCCTCAAGCCGGATGAACTGCCTGGCCTGATGGCCGATATTGCCAATGGACGGCTAGACCCAACCACCCGTTGCCAAATTGAATGGAGCCTTCACACCTTGGTTCGGCCCGGTGAGTCGGCGGGCACCCGCTGGGATGAAATCGACCTTGAGGCCAAGGTGTGGAACATCCCCGCCGATCGGATGAAGATGGACAGGCCCCACCGCGTACCACTCACCCCGCAAGCCGTTGCCCTGCTGGAGCGGATGAAGCCTATCAGCGGACACCGCCCCTTTGTGTTCCCCGGCTATCGCGACCCGCTGGGCCACATCAACGACCAGAGCGCCAACGCGGCCCTGAAACGGCTGGGCTACGGTGGGCGACTGGTGGCCCACGGCCTGCGCTCGCTAGGCAGCACCACCCTGAACGAGCAGGGATTCAACCCGGACGCCATAGAAGCGGCCCTATCTCATGCCGACGAGAACGAGATCCGCCGCGCCTATAACCGGTCGGACTACTTCGAGCAGCGGGTGATCATGATGGGCTGGTGGAGCGACCATATTGAGAACGCTTGCCAAGGGAATCTCTCTTTGGCGAGTGGTTTTAAAGCATTGACGGTAGTGTGCGAATAGATCAAGCCTAACAATTTGCCGGAACTAGATCACGGGAAAGCCTTGCCCGCTGCTCCGGCCCCTATTCAAGGCGTGTGAAAAGGTGACGCCATGCAGAAACGACAACCAGCAAAAAGCTCTGAGCCACCCCCGTTGCTTCCACTTGAATACTGCCGACCAGAACGAGCCGCCAAGCTACTGAACTGTGAGATAGAGGATCTGTTCCACTGGGCCGCAGTTGGGGCGATTAAATTCTATGTCAATGCAGCGAAGGCTAAGGATGGAATTAAGGCCGGAGGCACCCGTCTTCCCAAGGAGATTCCACCCACGTTTCTGACAGAGCTTGATGACTTGGAAGGTGAGTTTAAATTTGGTGCTGCTTTTAACCTTGTGCCGCTCAGTGGGGTCGGCCCCAAATATGAATGTACCAATGACGGTTTTTGTCATCTTAAATTTTCTCGTCTCAGTGGTTTCTGGGCCATTGCACCCATTCAATTTTGGGTCTGGGAACAGCGAGGTGGGATTCCGGAGAGCGATGAATATCAGCTCTGTCTTTATTCGAGCTTTGATTTTAGTGAGTCGGCTTATTTCACTGACATACCGAATATAGATCTAACATTGGAGGTGTATGCATCATTTTCAAACCTCGCTGATAACCTTTGGCTAATGCGTGAAGATTTGGAAAAAATTCACCAGCACAGTCATACCGGCCAACCATTCCCTATCAGAGAGAATGATAGAAGGCAGAGGCGGGACACGATGAGGCGTGCTTTTGGGCTCCAACCTCTGCAACCATCGCTTACGCTCGAAACTCAGCAGCCATCACCGGTTGCTGTAAGTTGGGATAATGCGAGGGCCGGAATTCTTGCCGCTGCACTCCACCTACTCGTCAAACAATATCCCGACATATGTAAAACCAAGGGCCTGTTGGCCGCAGATGCTTTTGAGCTCGCAGAAGGCATACGTAAAAAGCTGGGTGGCCACCCGCTGACCCTAGATGGGGCTCAATCATTGATTGAACAATCAATAAAGGATGGGAGCGTTCATAAGCGACAAAAGTAAGGTTACTTCCCTAGGAAGTAACCTTACTTTCAGTCTGTTCCCTTCGTCGCGCCCTTTCTATGTGTTTCCATAACCTCCTCGAAAACAACGACCATAGAGGACATTTATGGAAGCACATACCTTACCCACGCCCCCTCAGCTACGTCTAATCCGTATGAAGGAAGTGATCCAAAAAACCGGTTTGAGCAAGAGCAGCATTTACGACTTGATCGCTCGTGACCAATTGCCAAGACCAGTCCGTTTATCACCAACCGGGGGGCGATCTGTAGCTTTTGTCGAATCCGAGATAGACACTTGGATTGCGGAGCGCATTGCAGCTCGCCATGCGGAATAAAGGGGCTAAACACGTGCAGTATCGCTGCCACATATACAAGAACATGGCGACCTATGTACTAGGGCACCCCGAATGGTCGCCCCCTTCCACTCTGACAGCAGCGCAACCAGCCAACCTCGCGAGAGACTGACACCATGAAGATGAACATCAATGGGCGTAACGCTCAGGGCGAAGCCTTGCCAAAATTCGGCAAACATAGCCTCAGAACCCTCCAGATGAAGACGAATTTTGATGCCAGGGCCTGCAATGAGCTGGTGGCCGTTCTGACTAGGGGTGAGGAATGAACAATACAAGGTTCGTATCGGATGTGGTCGCAGCGGCTACCGGTCATTGGCCCGATCTGCTGACTGCTATGGGTATCGACACCCCGCGCCGTGGTAAACATGGTCCCTGCCCTGCCTGTGGTGGCAAAGACCGCTTTCGACTCGATGACAAGGGAGGGCGCGGCACTTGGATTTGTAACAAGTGCGGTGCCGGTGATGGGTTGACACTGGTAGGTAAGGTAACTGGCAAGCCGATCAAGGAAGCCGCAGTGCTGATGGCCCCGCTGGTAGGGATGTCTGCCGTTGGCCTAGATACTGCTGAACGGGAGCGCATCCACCAGCAACAAAAGGCCAAAGTTGAACAAGAAAGCAGGCAGGTCGAGCAACAACGCCACAAGGCCGCCCGCCATGCCGTTGCAATCATGCAGGACAGTGAGAAGGCTCACGCCCCCTATCTAGCCCGCAAGAGCTTAGGCGTATGTCTATGCGCAGTGAGCCGCATCCAGATCCGTGAGGGGGGTGAAAACTTCCCTCCTGGCAGCTTGATGATTCCGTTAACCAATGAGGCCGCTGAACTGGTGAACGTTCAACTGATAAGAAATGACGGCACTAAGCGGTATCTGGCTGGTGGCCAGAAGGCCGGAGCCTATTGCCTTATCAAAGGTGGGGAGCTGGTGGCCGTGGTGGAAGGCTATGCCACTGGGCAGTCTGTGTTTCTGGCTACTGGGGCAACTGTCTATTGCGCCATGGATTGCGGCAACCTGCCAGCGGTGGCTGCCATTGCTCGCCGTCAGCATCCAGAAGCACAGATCTTAATCTGTGGGGACAATGACGAGGATAACCCCCGTAACCCTGGAAAATCCAAAGCAGAGCAAGCCGCTGTAGCTGTGGAGGGGTTGGTAGCTCTTCCACCAGCAGCATGTGACTGGAACGATTACCACCAAGCCCATGGGCTAGAAAAGACTCGGGAAGCCATCATGAACGCCAGCACTAAGCCATTCAGCATTCAACAACAAGCCGCCAGCCAGCAGGATGGCGCAGAGGTGATCCCTCTTCACCCAATGCCTATGGTAGAGACGCATGAGCACTCGTCGCCAGCCCCCATGATCGACAAGATGAGCGCCAGCCAACGTGCAACCCTACTGGTGGAACGGCTGGGACAGGTCGCGATCAACATCAGGACCGATCGCGTCTACCGCTATGACGGCAGCCTGTGGCTGCCGTTGGCTGATGCTGAACTGCGCCGCGAGATGGCCGCGATCTTTACCCTGCACGAAGCCCCTTTTAGTGATCGGGCCGCTGCAGCAGCGGTTGCCACCATGAAGCTAATGATCCCGACTCTGGCCGACACCTCTAAAGACCTGATCGGCTTTGCCAATGGAATCTATGACTTGTCTACCCGCCAGTTCCGGTCGCACTCCCCCGCCGATGGTCTGCTGACCCACAACGGGATCACCTATGGAGAACCTCAATTAGGGGAGAGTATCGAGCGACACGCGCCCAACTTCTTCCGCTGGTTGACCCATGCTGCCAACAGTGAGGCGGGCAGGATGGATCGGATCAAAGCGGCATTGTATATGGTGCTTACGAACCGATATGAGTGGCAGATGTTCCTCGAAGTGACTGGCGAAGGGGGCAGCGGCAAATCGGTCATGGCTAATCTGTGCGAGCTGCTGGTTGGCAGTAAGAACGTGGGTAGTAGTTCCATGAAACGGCTGGAAAGCGATTTTGGTCTTGAAAGTGTCTGGGATAAGCGCCTCATTCTGCTACCAGACCAGCCCAAATACGCTGGGGATGGCGCTCTGCTCAAGGCCATCACGGGTGGAGATGAGGTGCCCGTCAACCCCAAGGGCAAGGCGATGTTTAGCACTAAAGTGAAAGCCGTGGTACTGGCGACTAACAATGAGCCCATGGTGTTGACCGAGCGTAACGGCGGCATAGCACGTCGCCGGGTGATCTTCACTTTCAGCCGGGTAGTGACCGAGGCAGATAAAGACCCTCTTCTGGGGGAGAAGATCGCCGCTGAGCTGCCCGTGGTGATCCGTCATCTGCTGACCCTGTTCATCGAGCCGGAACAGGCCCGCCAGTTGCTGTTGGTGCAACGCAACTCCGATGATGCATTGAGCGTGAAACGACAAACAGATCCCGTTATCGACCTGTGCGCCATGCTGATGTTTCTGGATGAACCCAAGGGAATGATGATGGGGGGGAATCCCGACCTTAAGCGGGAGCCAAGGCGCTACTTCTATCACCTCTATCTCACTTACATGGGCTTTTACGGCTTGGGTCGCCCGTTGGCTGTGAGAGCATTTAGTCAGGCGGTAAATAACGCAGCTAAGGAGCTGGGTAGAGAGTATCTGACACGTAAGATAAAGGGCTATACCCAGACCAATGCTGGGTTGACGGAGCTTGTCGAAGCATTTATGCCGCAAGCGAATCCGCTCGAGTAAAAATAATGCCAGCCAGATGGCTCGATGCGCCCCTTTCAGGATGCTGGGACATGGTGTTTATACAACTGCATTTATGGTCTACCTACTCTACCCAAACGGCTGACAGCCCAGCTGTATATGGGGCGGCGCTGGTAGACCATTCATTTATATGGTCTACCCATGATCTACCTTATCTACCTCACTTGGGTGTTGATTTGTTGTTATTGGTCAAGCGAGTAGTGGAGAGTTAAAAGATGGAGATGGCGAGACGAACGTGGAAAAGGTAGAGGACGGGTAGCGTTTCAAAAAAAATGATCTACCCACCGAAAGCCACTAATAGCGCGGCCTATTGCAGAGGTAGACCAGGTAGACCTATTACATGGGGCAATTGGCAACCCGTGGGGAACGTGAATCTGCGCCTAAAAATGCCACAAAATAATAACAAAAATGGCTGGAGTGCGGCTCTCTCTTTGGCTGGTCAGTTTTACCTGATAAATGGGGTACGAGCATGGCCCAGATGGAGTAGCCAAGCCAGAGGTATCACTGACCTTATAGCCCCATTTTCGATGAGATAGGAGGGTAGCATTGCCCCCACACACACAAGACATAGAGCAACTAATAGCCAAATTGGAAGCAGAAGAACTCAAAGAACTGGAACATGAGAGAAGACAGCTGCGGCAGAACATACGGCTTCACAAACAGCTAATCAGGTTATGCAAGCAACCCCCCTATGTGGAGGAAATTCAGGAGTCAAAGAGATTGTGGAATTACGTTTTTGAAAAGCCAAGAGTTCGCGGGCAGCGTGAACGGCGCCAAAATGAATGGTTCATGCGCATGGCACACCTCAGATTGATAGGGTCTTGTGAGCATCTGGCAAAACTGCTCTATGTGATGAACTGGCATCCTGATCATATCTACGTCGTGATCGTGGCAACCCACCCGGGGGTGACCACTACCGAATTATCCGAAGTCTATGACCTGCAGCACAGCAATCACCGCATGGTCCTCCGGCGTCTGAACAAGTCACTACAGCATCTGAGATGGCGTTTTGTTGCACGACAGGTAGGGGCACAAAATGAGCCGTGGGGCTGGTGGTTGGAAAAATTAGTGAAGTGATCACAGGTTAGTGATCACTTCACTGAAGTTACGGGCGATCCAATCGCCCTTCATCGCTTAAATTTGCCAAAATCCCTGTAATAGCACGGGGTTGCGGCCATCTATCTATGAAAACCAGGATCACTGTTCCTGTGGATGTGATCGAAAACTAGGGCAGTGATCTCGGCGAATGATCGCTATTTTTTGGAGATTCGATCATGTTTTCTTTCTTGTCCGGCAGGAGTTGAACGCCGCTATTTCAAGGTGAAACTCAACTATAGCGCGGCTAGGACGCTGATTAAGCGTCGAACCGTCGTGGCCCTAGCGGCACAGGAGCGTAGTCACCAGAAATTTTAAAAAATTTCTTTGTCTCGTTACAGGTGATCCGAGATCACTAATCTCCCTAAAAGGCTTCCACCTTGAGCTGCCTCCCTCTGCACCATGAAGCATCCATAACGGTTTATGGCATCCGAGGTAGACGGTACAATGGTCGCCAACTCAATCCATTAGCAGCAGGTGCCAGCCCTGGCTCGCACCGGCCACATGCCTTATCCGGATGCCATTCATGTTTGAACAAACCTTCAAGAATATCGACGATGCCCTGCACAAAGAGTCGGGCTGCAGCTCCGAACTGGACTACACAGAGCAGACCTCCTGGCTGCTGTTCCTCAAGTACCTCGATGCCTTGGAGCAGGACAAAGAGAACGAGGCGCTATTGGAAGGCAAGCCCTATACCCCGATCCTGCTGCCTCGCTATCGCTGGTCGAGCTGGGCAGCCCCCAAAGATGCCGATGGCAAGATTGATCACAACGTGGCCATGACTGGTGACGATCTGGTGGAGTTTGTCGATAAAGACCTGTTCGCCTACCTGGAAGGGTTCAAGCAGCGAGCCAGCGGGCCGGATACCATCGAATACAAGATTGGCGAGATCTTCGGCGAGATTAAGAACAAGATCCGCAGCGGCTACACCTTGCGCGATATCATCGACTATATCGACGAGCTGCGCTTTCGCTCCCAGGTGGAGAAACACGAACTGTCGGCGCTCTATGAAGAGAAGATCAAGCGGATGGGCAACGCCGGGCGCAATGGCGGCGAATACTACACCCCACGCCCGTTGATCCGCGCCATGATTGCGGTGACCAAGCCACGCATTGGCGAGCGCATCTATGACGGTGCCTGTGGCTCGGCGGGATTCCTGTGTGAAGCCCACGACTACCTGAGCGCCAAGACGGGTCTGACCACCGACGATCTGGCCACCCTGCAAACTCGCACCTTCTACGGCAAGGAGAAGAAGAGCCTCGCCTATGTCATTGCCATCATGAACCTGATCCTGCATGGCATCGAAGCGCCCAATATCCAGCACACCAACACCCTGGCCGAGAACCTTGGCGATATTCAGGACAAGGATCGGATGGATGTGATCCTCGCCAACCCACCCTTTGGCGGCAAGGAGCGCAAGGAAGTGCAACAGAACTTCCCCATTCGCACCGGCGAGACGGCGTTTCTGTTTATGCAGCATTTTATCAAGATGTTGAAAGTGGGCGGCCGCGCCGCCATCGTTATCAAGAACACCTTCCTCTCCAACTCCGACAACGCCTCGGTGGCGCTGCGCAAGCTGCTGCTGGAGAGCTGCAACCTTCATACCGTGCTGGATTGCCCCGGTGGCACTTTCCAGGGGGCCGGGGTCAAGACCGTGGTGCTGTTCTTTACCAAGGGCGAGCCGACCCAAAAGGTGTGGTTCTATCAGCTCGATCCGGGCCGCAATATGGGCAAGACCAATCCGCTCAATGACGACGACCTGAAAGAGTTTGTCGAGCTGCAGGCCAATTTTGCTGACTCGGATAAGAGCTGGAGCCTGGATATTGCCGCTATCGACACTGGCAGCTATGACCTCTCAGTCAAACACCCCAACGGCGTGACAGAAGTGGTACATCGCAGCCCGAGCGACATTATGGACGAGATTGCTGCACTTGATGCCGAAAGCACTGAGCTGCTGGCCACTATTCGGGGGCTGGTATGAAGGCTGGGTGGACAACCAAAACCATCGCGGACGTTTGCAGCGTCGTGAATGGCGGAACTCCGAAGACTGGGGTTTCTGAGTATTGGGATGGGGCACATCAGTGGATCACCCCGGCAGAGATGGGTAAGCGAAGCACTCCGTATGTAGCGAAGACTGAGCGATCCATCACCGATGCCGGAATACAGAACAGTTCGGCACGTTTGCTTCCGCCACTCTCGGTAATTCTGTCTTCACGCGCCCCTATCGGCCATTTGGTAATCAACACCGAACCGATGGCCACAAATCAAGGCTGCAAGGGTCTGGTACCGAGCGATGACCTGAATCATAAGTACCTTTACTACTACCTGAGCAGCATTGTTCAGCTGCTGAACGACCTTGGAGCAGGTGCCACATTCAAAGAGCTTTCCGGCGGAAAGCTCAAGGAAGTACCAATCCCGCTGCCGCAACTCGCCGAACAACAACGCATCGTTGCCATCCTCGACGAGGCGTTTGAGGCGATCGCGGCGGCCCGCGCTAATGCCGATAAAAACCGCCAGAATGCCCGCGCCCTGTTTGAAAGCTATCTCCAGTCGGTGTTTAGCCAACGCGGTGAGGGGTGGGTGGAAAGGAAGCTCGGAGACCAGACTCTCCTGCGCATGATCGATGGTGACAGAGGTACGAACTACCCCAAAGCCACAGATTTTCTTGATCATGGCCCATGCCTTTTTTTGAATACAAAGAACGTCAGACCAAATGGATTCGAGTTCGATTCGACCATGTTCATCTCTGCCGAAAAAGACGCGCAGCTGCGCAAGGGGAAACTTCAGCGCAACGACGTTGTTATGACAACACGCGGCACAATTGGCAATATCGGGTTGTACTCAGAGGAAGTACCTTTCGACAGTGTTCGAATCAATTCAGGCATGTTGATCTTCCGAGCAAATCAGACAGAAATATTACCCGCTTACCTGTTTGAGATCCTTCGCTCAGGAATCGTTAAAGAGCAGATTAACAAATACACCACGGGGGCAGCGCAGCCACAATTGCCAATAAAAACTTTGGTGAATTTCAGTATTCCTGTTCCAACAACCCTTGCAGGGCAATCAGAGTTAGTTAAGCGAATTCGTGATTTTGAGCCCGAAACTCAGCGCCTCGAATCCCTCTACCAAAGCAAAATTGCAGCACTGGATGAACTAAAGCAGTCGCTATTGCAGCACGCCTTTAGCGGTCAGTTGGATACCACACGAGTTGAGGTATTAACGCCATGACCCAACCCCGTGATGTGGCGCTGGTGGATGAACTGCGCAGCCAGAGCGATGAGACACCCTGGCTGGAGTTTAAGCACAACAACACTGACCCCGAAATGATCGGCAAGCG
>RRZU013613404.1_pt1 | contig 11251 bp, 11 predicted proteins | sample 2165561 | NCBI WGS metagenome assembly RRZU01 (sample SAMN10456909, study PRJNA506462) | wastewater metagenome | isolation source: wastewater sludge | place: USA: Moscow, Idaho | reverse complement strand
CAAAGCATCCCCCATCACCGCACCTCTTGCGTGCCCTATGTGTAAAGGTCCTGTTGGGTTTGCACTAACATATTCAAGTAAAATCGTCTCTTTATGCTCTTCTCTACCAAAAGCATCTTCATTTTCAAGTGCCCATGAAGCGTAGGTATCTAAAAATTTCGGACTGAGCTTAAAGTTAATATACCCTTTGAGGGCACTGACTTCTTGAAAAATTTCATGGGCATTAAAGCGTGCGCTTATCTCTTCTGCAATGGCAATGGGAGATTTTCGAAGCTCTTTTGCTAATGAAAAAGCAAGGGGTGTTGCATAGTGTCCAAAAGAGAGATTGGCAGGCTTTTCTAAAACAAACTCTCTTTGTAACTCTTGCGTAATTGCATTAATAACCAATTTTTTCAATCGTTACCCTTAAACAGATTTTTTATCATCTGTGACAGGAGTTGCAGGTGTAGCCGTAGGAGCAGAAGTTGTTTCAGATTTAGCTTCTACTTTATCAACATTCGCTGTTGCTTCTTCATCTTCTTTGACCGCTTTTTTAAAGTTCTTAATACCTGAACCAATACCTTTTGCAAGTTCTGGAATTTTCTTCGCTCCAAAAAGCAACACAACGATGAGTAAAATTATCAGCAATTGCTGAACACTTGGACCCATTTTTTCTCCTTTTTATTGTTTACATGTAAAAATTTTGTCTGTGCATTATAGCATTTTTTTATAAACGAAAGATGAGGCAGTTTTTTAATCGATATTCGCCCACTGACTTAAAAAATCACCACTGTCTATGAGTGTCATTTTTGTACGTGAAGTACGAGCCACACACAAAAGCTGCATCAATGTCTTTTCGAAATTGTCGTTGATAAGTAAAAAATCATACTCTCGCATACGGGTCATCTCCGAAACAGCATTGAGCAATCGCTTATGTATCACCTCTGATGAATCTGTTCCACGCTTGTTAAGTCTATCTTTAAGGCTTTTTTGGTCCGGTGTTGTAATAAAAACTGAAGTGATGAAATTGCCTAATTTTTCACGCGCAATTTTGTGACCTTGTACATCAATATCACAAATAACCAATTTTCCCTCATGAAGCTCTTTCAAAATAGGCTTTAAAGAAGTACCATAATAATGATCGTGCACTTTAGCCCACTCTAAAAAAAATCCTGCATCAATATCTTGTTCAAATTCTTCTTTTGAAATAAAATGATAATTAACCCCATCCACTTCTCCCTCTCTTGGGGCTCGTGTTGTGCTAGAAATTGAAAAATAAGTATCAGGAATTTGCGTTAACACCTCTTTCATTAAAGAGCTCTTTCCTGAACCGCTAGGCCCTGAAATGACTAAAATATTACCTTTCACAGCTAGTTTTTCTCATCAAAAGTAATGGAAATATTAATGCGCATTCCTTTAAGTGCCTCTCGTAAAATATCGCTTTGTGCAAGACCTGAAAGACTTCGAGCAATGGTATTTTCTATCTCTCCACGAATCACGGCAACATCTTCATTTTTCTTTGTTGATACTTCTTCAACCTCTTCACCAAAAGCACGTTTGATGGCATTTTCATTCAAATCATCTAACGAGTCAAAATCACTCGAATGCATTTGAGATAACACTGCGATCTCATCATCCATAGCCATTTCTATCTCTTCTTCGATTTTTTCTTCAATAACCTCTTCAAAATCATCTATCATTTCTTCTTGTGTTGGAATCATCAGTTCTTCCTCTTCTAATCCAACATCTTCTACTTCTAAGCTATCTTCGTCGATCTCTTCAAAAGTAAGTTCTTTGCCGTCTTCTAATGAGCCTTGCGCAAAGATGTCATCTAAGGCAAATTCTTTTTCTTCATCCTCGTCTTCCATTGTCAAAGCTGTTTCTTGAAGCAAGAGTTCTCCATCTTCTTGCTCCAAAACATCTTCTCCTAAAGGCTCTTTTCCTGATACTTCAAAATCCCTTTCTAAATCAAAAGGCTCTTCATCACTCTCATCTAAGAGTTGCTTAACCTCATTAATCTCATCTTTATCTAATATAGATGTTGCATTAAACGCTTCTTCGATTTTTTCTTCTGCCTCATGAGATGCAGCATTCGTGGCTATCGTCTCTTCAGAAATGAAAATATCATCATCGTCGCTGTTTTCATCATTAACTTCTTTGTTCATGAAAGGTATCGAAAGTTCTTCTTCATGCGCATCTAAATCAAATGTTGGTAAATCTAAAGCGTCATCTTCCTCTTGCAGTTCAGGCATATCCATCGAAACCTCTTCTTCAGTTAAGAGTTCTTCTTTCTCCAATAAAATATCATTTTGAAGAGGAATTTCTTCTTCAACACCGAAAGTATCGATACCATCAATATCAAAAACCGTTCCATTTTGAAGAGCCACTTCAGGTTCATCTTCAGATAAGTCAATCTCTTCTTCAACACTCTTTGACTCTTCTGGCTTTAGGCTCGCTAGAACATTTTTAATTTTTTCCAAAAGAGTTAAAAAATCCGTTGGTAAAAACGGTTTTTCCAATGCCATGTTTGCAAATTCTGGTTTTTTAGATCCACGTTGGCAAATATAAAGAACATACTGACAATGACTCTGTTCGCACAGTGTTGCAAGTTCTGCCTCATCGTAACACTCATTATCCACCATAATAAGATCGTAGTGATTTAGGGGCACAATTCCATAGTCCTCAAACTCATCCAATTCATAGCCGACTTTATCGACACTTAGTTTGATTAATCGTGAAACTGCGGGGTTATTGTTGAGTAGAAGCAGGCGCATTGTTACTCCTAAGAGAATTTATAGCTGATTGTAGTATAAAAAAAATTATGATTGCTTTAATGCGCAAAAAGAAGGGTCAAATGATTCATCGCCTCCAAAAATTCTTTTTTAAAAATAAGCATCATTGAAGCGAGTGTAGCCATTAAAACAACAAAAGAAACACCTATCTTGATAGGAAATCCTACGACCAAAAGGTTAAATTGTGGCATCGTTTTCATCAGCATTCCAAAAACAACATCTAATAGAAGTGAAAAAGCCACTACAGGGAAAGAGAGAATAAATCCATAAACAAACATACCCGTAACCGCTTTTGCCAAATAGAGTATGATATTTTCTTGAGGATAAAAAGTTCCTAACGGTAAAACGTGCAGGGATTCTGAGATAAACAAGAGCATTTGGTGGTGACCATTGAAGGCTAAAATAATCATCAAACCAATCAACGAAAGTAATTGCGACATCAATGGAATTGCTGTACTTGTTTGAGGGTCAATGACATTTGCCATCGTAAATCCCATAATAAACGATATTTGCATCCCCGCAAGCTGTAAAATAGCAAAAACAATACTCAAAAAAAGCCCAGCAATAAATCCTATAAGCAGTTCACTACTGATGGCTAAAGCTAGAAAGGCGAGTGTCGGTTTTACATGTAAAGGAGGTAATAAGGGAAAAAGAAATATCACCATAAAAAGAGTAATCGCCGTTTTGAGTGAAATTGGAATATTTCCATGTGAAAAAAAAGGGAAAAATGCAAAAAGACCACTTAAGCGAGCAAAGAGAAGAAAGAAAAGAATGACTTGATCTTCACCGATCATTTTGATGAGTGATTCCATCTTAAGCCTCTTCTTTTAAACCATCCAAATGCAAATGCCTTACGTACGTGCATGCTTTTGCTAAATTTTGATTGTGCGTTACCAACAATAAAGCACCACTATTTTCCTCAGTGTATTCAAGTAAAACATCCATCACTTCATGCGCCGTTTTATCGTCCAAGTTACCTGTGGGCTCATCTGCAAAAATAATTTTAGGTTTTTTAGCCAATACTCTAGCAATAGAGATTCTTTGTTGTTGTCCACCTGAGAGGTCACCAATTTTTTGATGCATCAACTTTTCGATACCAAGCTTTTTTAAAATGCGTTCATCCATCTCTTCTCCACTAATTAAAGAAGCAAGTTCAATGTTTTCATTGGCAAAAAAACCTTTAAAAAGATAGTGGGATTGAAAAATAATACCAACATCATACCGTCTTAAAGAAAGTCTGCGCTCTTCGTTTTGTTGATAGATATTTTGATTTAAAATCGTCACAATACCTTGTTTAGGTTGTAGTAAGGTTGCTCCGATATGTAAAAGTGTTGACTTACCACAGCCACTTACACCTAAAATGGCCATAGACTCTTTTACATGTAAAGCAATAGAAACATTTTCAAATAAGGGATACTCAAAAGAATGGGCGATATTGTCAAGTCGAAGTAAAGGCATTACTGTCCTTTAAAGATTAAGCAGCGGTGAAGAGTAAAATACTCTTCACCTTAATAGCTAAGTAAAAAATTATTTGAGTTGTTCAGCAACTTCACTAGCAAAATCACATGCTTTTTTCTCTAGGCCTTCGCCTAGTTCAAAACGCACATAACTCACAAGCTCAATTTTACCGCCAATCTCTTTTGCTTTTTCTTCAACCACTTGAGCAATGGTCTTTTTATCGTCCATAACATAGAATTGACTTAAAAGCGTGTATTGTTGGTCAAGTTGTGTATTATCAGCAATAAATCTTTCCAATTGACCTGGAATGATTTTATCCCAAATCTGCTCAGGTTTTCCCTGCGCTTTGAGTTCAGCTTCCATCTCTTTTTTAGCATTTTCTAAAACAGCATCGGTCAACTGTACACGAGAAACAAATAAAGGCATACGCTTCAATGGTTTTTTCAAACGTGCTAGCTCTTCATTTTCTTTTTCAATGTCTGCTTTAATACCTATCGTTTCTTGTTCAACAAACGCAGGATCAAGTTCTGTATAGCTTAAAAACGATGGTTTCATCGCTGCGGCGTGCATACAAAGGTTACGGATAAACTCGCCTGCTTTTTGAGCTGTTGCTTCACTGTCGCACTCTGCTGCAATTAAAACTCCCACTCGACCGTTTGAATGGACATAGCCATTCACAACGCCATTCGCACCCACTTTTAATGTTGCAAAACGTCTTACAACGAGGTTTTCACCAATTGTCGCTACTTTTGTTGCAAAATACTCTTCAAAAACAGTTCCATTAATAGTCGTTTTCATCAATTCTTCTGTTGATTCAACATTGGTTGCTTGAATATGTGCTGTGGTATCTTTGGTTAAGTTAATAAAACCTTCGTTTTTTGCAACGAAGTCTGTCTCAGCGTTGATTTCACTCACCGTTGCCATTTTTAGGCTTGCATCAACGTGAACGTTAACCAATCCTTCACTTGCCAATCTGTCAGCTTTTTTAGCCGCTTTACCCAAACCTTTTTCTCTTAAAAGGGCTGTTGCCGCTTCAAAATCACCGTCTGTGTCCACCAATGCTTTCTTACAATCCATCATGCCAGCCCCAGTGGACTCGCGTAATTCTTTTACTAAAGCAGCAGTAATCTCAGCCATTATTCGCCTTCCTCTGCTACGAAGTCTTCTTCACTTACTACTTCACTGATAAGCTCTTTTTTCTCTTCTTCAGTGATATCTGCTGCTTCTTCAGCTGCTGGAGCATCTTTTGAACGGATTTCATACCCTTCTGTCATTGCTTCACACATCTCTTTACAGAAAAGTTGAATGGAACGGATCGCATCATCATTTCCAGGAATTGGAAGATCAACAACGTCTGGATCACAGTTGGTATCAAGTGGAGCTACAACGGTAATGCCAAGACGTCTAGCTTCTTGAACTGCAATTTTCTCTTTTACCGTATCAATAACAAAAATCATATCTGGTAAGTTCTTCATGTTTCTGATACCACCAAGGTAATCAAGAAGTTTTTCTTTTTTACGGCGGAGCATCAAGGCTTCTTTTTTAGTAAGAAGGTCGATTTGTCCATCTTCTTCCATTTTCTCAATAATGTCAAGTTTACGGATTGATTGTCTGATGGTTTGGTAGTTTGTAAGCATTCCGCCTAACCATCTGTGATTAACATATGGCATGCCGCATTTTTCTGCGTATTCTTTAATCGCTTGACTTGCTTGTTTTTTTGTTCCAACGAACAACATTGTTTTACCTTCAGCTGCTGCATCTTTTACAACATTGTAGGTATATCTAAAATAACGTAGTGTTTTTTGTAAATCTACGATATAGATGTTTTTTCGTTCTCCGAAGATGAATTTTTTCATCTTTGGATTCCAACGTCTTGTTTGGTGTCCGAAGTGTACACCACATTCTAATAGGTCTTTCATGGTTACCATGAATATGCTCCTTGTGTTTTTTTGGTTTTGCCTCCACACCCATCAACAGCGTAAACTGCAACCGTAAAGGATTGGTGTGTGTGAGATTTGGAGGGTGATTATATTCAAAAAAAGATTAAATTTTGCTTGTTTTTATGCAAAAGTACTCTCTTTAGTTTCTTCTTTTATTTACTTTAAATGAAAAAAATCCTATAATCTTGAAATTTTTCACTATTGACAAGGTTATCAAATATGCGCTTTTTGCTCTCTTTTGTGTTTGCCTGTTCATTGATGCTAGCATCTTCTCCCTCTGATATAGAAAATGAGTTTTCTGCAGATAAAGAAGAAACGCTTTTTGATCCTTTGAGCGGCTATAATAGAATCATGACAACATTTAATGACAACGTTTATGAATATGTGCTCAAGCCAACTGCACAAGGATACGCCTATATTGTACCTCAACCTGCACGAGAAGGTATCGCTAATGTTGCGGACAATTTATTATTCCCTATCCGTTTTATCAATAACATTCTTCAATTAAAATTTCAAAACAGTATGGAAGAATTAGGACGATTTGTCATTAACTCTACCTTAGGTCTTGTTGGATTTATGGATGTTGCGAGCAGTGATTTTGGTTTAAAGCAACACAGCGAAGATTTAGGGCAAACCTTAGGATTTTATGGCGTTGGCAGTGGCTTTCATATTGTTATTCCTTTATTAGGTCCATCAAATGCACGTGATGTTGTAGGTCTTTTTGGTGATTCTTGGGCAAATCCTCTGGCTTACGTTGAAGCACGCAATGCTAATCTTCTAGACAGTTTCGAAGAAGAGTTACTTCTCAAAGGGTTTTTAGCTGTCAATCGAACCTCTTTACATTTTGAGGAATATGATTCTTTCAAAAAAGATGCGATTGATTTATATCCTTTTTTAAGAAATCTTTATGAATCTCGTCGAAATAAACGTATAAGTGAATAGTATCGTGAAATATTTTTTAACACTTTTAACCTTATGTCTCCTTGTCTCCCTTCCATTAAATGCATTAGAAGAAAAAGAAATCACCCCTTTTATGCAAACTAATATTGACCTTGCAACAACTATCCTAAGGGATTCTAAGATTCAAAAAGCAGATAAAGCACAAAAAATATTTACTATTTTTGATGCTATTTTTGATTATGCACTGATGTCCAAACTTGCCCTTGGTGGCAAACAATGGGAAAGTATCGGTGCTGAAAAACAAGCCCGTTTTACAAAAGCCTTTGAAATAAAACTCAAAAATTCGTATATGGAAAAATTAGACCTTTATACCGATGAGAAAATTGTTATTAAAAATCTTGAAAAAATCAAAGATGCTCGTATTCATCTCACAACACACCTCATTAAAAATAGTGAAGTGTATGAAATTATTTATAAGTTTTATAAAGATAAAAATGACCAGTGGCTTATCTATGATGTTGATATTTTAGGGGTTAGTATCATTCAAACGTATCGTACACAGTTTGCAGATATACTCGCTAAAGAATCTTTTGAAAAACTTCTTGAAAAACTTCACTAATCTTTTGAAATTTTCATGTTAAAGTACCTTTACACACAGATTGTACTTGCGTTTCCTCGAACAGTATTGTGTGTTCTTTTTACATGTATTCTTATTTTATCGTATGGAGCAACGAAGCTTGAGATTGATGCATCTGCTGAAACACTCCTTTTGGAACACGATGCGGATTTAAATTATGCTAAGCGTGTATCCAAGCGCTATAAGGGTGATGATTTTTTAGTGATTGCCTATTCACCAAAAGATGACCTCTTTTCACCTCAAACACTGAGCACCATCGAATCTTTAAGTCAAGAACTCTTAAAAATTGACCGTATCCAAAGGATTACCTCCATTCTAACAGTTCCTCTCTTGCAAAGCCCTCCAAGACCTATCAAAGAGCTTGTGGACGAGGTGTTAACCCTTCGTTCTTCAACGGTGGATTTAGCCTTAGCCAAACAAGAATTTTTAAAGAGCCCTTTATATAAAGACAATTTAGTCAGTTCTGATTTCACGACAACGGCACTTCTTTTACATCTCAAACCAGACCTTGAAGCCGAAGCGATGAAAGATGAAAGAACAGCACTCAAAGATAAAAAAGCTCTTGAGCCTTTAAGTCTTGAAGAAGAGACTCGCTTAAGTGAACTCGATAAAGCTTTCAAACTATACAGAGACAAACAACGTCAAAAAGAACATGATGCTATCGAACAAATCCGAGCTGTGATGTCAGACTATACAGCCAGTGGAGACCTCTTTTTAGGAGGGGTTAATATGATTGCTGATGATCTTGTCAGTTTTGTCAAGAAAGATCTTTCTATTTTTGGAACACTCCTTCTTAGCCTTGTAATTTTCACACTTTGGCTCATTTTTAGACAACTACGGTGGATATTTATTCCTGTTATTATCAGTATCTTCTCAGTCATTGCAACCACAGGAATTTTAGGTTTTATGGGATGGGAAGTAACGGTTATCTCTTCTAACTTTGTCTCTTTACAGCTCATTATAACACTTTCGGTTATTTTGCATTTGATGGTCCGCTACCGTGAACTGGCACTCAAATACAGACGTTCTAATCAATACAAACTGATCCTCAACACCGTTTTATCCAAAGCAAACCCTTCTTTTTTTGCTATTATCACAACTATTGCAGGCTTTTCATCTTTATTGCTCTCGGGTATTTTGCCTATTATTAATCTAGGATGGATGATGAGCGTAGGCATTGCTTTATCGTTAATCATCGCTTTTTTGGTCTTTCCTGCCATCATGATATTACTGCCTAAAAAGCAACCGATAAAAAGCTTTGAACTCCGTTTTTCTCCTATAACACTGTGCGCTTCTTTAACAGAACATCATGGTAAAAAAGTACTTATTATAAGCTTGTTCATTTTCATGATTGGAATAACAGGAAGTTCTCGTCTCATTGTTGAAAATAGCTTTATCAACTATTTTAAAGAAAATACCGCGATTTATCAAGGTATGAAAGTTATTGACCAACATTTAGGAGGCACCACTCCTTTAGATATCATCTTATCTTTTAAGGAGGAGCCTAAAACTATTCTTCCAGAAACACTTGATGAATTTGAAGCTGAGTTTGAAGAAGAGAAGAGTGCTGCACAGTATTGGTTTACACCTCGTAAAATTGAAGCTATTCAACGTGTCCATGATTATTTAAAAAGTATTGGTGAAATTGGCAATGTTCAATCCCTCTCAACCATGTTAGAAATTGGAAAAAGCCTCAATGAAAATAAAGAACTAGACAGCTTTCAGCTGGCTCTTTTATACAACAAACTTCCATCCAATTATCGTAAGTTTATCTTAGATCCTTACGTCAATGTCGAAGCCAATGAAGCACGTTTTACAACACGTATCGTCGATTCTAATGAACATTTACGCCGTAATGAACTCTTAGCTCGTATGAACCAAGACCTTTCATCTTTAATTCCCTCAGACATTGGAGAAACAAAACTTTCAGGATTGATGGTTTTATATAACAACATGCTCCAAAGCCTTTTCTTCTCGCAAATCGTGACACTGAGTGTGGTGGTTTTGATTATTTGGGGAATGTTTATTCTTTTGTTTCGCTCTTTACATGTAGCTACCATTGCGATTGTCTCTAATATCGTTCCAATGAGCACTATCTTTGGGTTTATGGGGTGGCTTGGTATTCCTTTAGATATGATGACTATTACGATTGCAGCTATTAGTATAGGTATTGGCGTGGATGATACGATTCATTATATTCATCGCTTTCAACACGAATTAAAACTGGTGCAAGGAAATTATTTAGAAGCGATGTTACGCTCTCATGCAAGCATTGGGTATGGGATGTATTATACGTCTTTAGCCATTATGATGGGATTTTTGATTTTAGTCGTCTCAAACTTTATACCGACAATCTATTTTGGACTGCTCACGGTACTCGTGATGTTTTCATCGCTTTTGGCAGCACTTTTATTACTGCCAAAACTATTAATACTCTTCAAACCCTTTAAGAATTGATTTTCTCTTTAATCGTTTTAGCACGAAGGGCAATTTTTTTAATACGCTCACTTAAACTCAAACTCTCATCTAACATGACTTCCACTAAAGCACTTCCAACAATGACACCATCCACACCACGCGCACGCTCTTTGGCTGTTTTTTCATTGACCCCAAAACCAACAAATAATGATGTTTGGCTCTGCTCTTTAATCAAAGCTATGGTCTTTGTTAAATCCTCACTCGCATGAGCACCTGTAATGCCTGCATACGCCACAAGATAGATGAAACCTTTGGCATTGGGAACGATTTTAGCAATACGCTCTTTACTATCCGTGGGGGCAACAAACGAAATCATCGATAAATGATGCGCTTGCATCAAGGGTTCATACGCTAGTGCTTCTTCGTATGGCAGGTCTGGAATAATAAACCCTTTAACATTACATGTAAGTGCTTGCTTGACAAATGCTTCCATCCCTTTTCGATAAAATGGATTAAAATATCCCATCCAATATGTCTCAATCATAGGAGCAACTGCTGTAGAGATGTCAAACAAGGTTTGCATCTTGAATCCTCTGTTTAACGCTTCAAGATTAGCTCGCTCAATAATAGGACCATCAGCCACAGGGTCTGAGAAAGGAATACCCAACTCTAGTTTATCGACACCCGCTTCTTTTAAAGCAGCAATCGTATCTAATGAAAACGAAATATCAGGAAATCCTGCCGTGATATAGGCAACTAGTTGTTTCACTCTTTCTCCAAAACATGAGGTACTTTAATAATCAAAGGGTTTAATACTGTAAAAAAGGCGGCATCGTGTTCGACATCACGCCTATAGCGTTCAAACTGATCACTCACCAATAATAGCCAATCAATAAAAGGCTCACTCGCAGGCCCTTCTAAAAGCCTTGCTTCTTCCACAACATCTTCACATAAAACTGCTAGTTTGATAATAGGCTCTAACTTTAAAAAGCCTGCGGCTGATTTCATATTATGAAAAATACGAAAAAGTTCCCCAATATTTTCATGGTAGCGCTCTTTTTTATTTAAACCTATAATCAAAGGCTCCATGTTTTCGCACATAATAGCATAGTGGGAGATAAAATCTT
>RRZU012517767.1_pt1 | contig 11251 bp, 10 predicted proteins | sample 2165561 | NCBI WGS metagenome assembly RRZU01 (sample SAMN10456909, study PRJNA506462) | wastewater metagenome | isolation source: wastewater sludge | place: USA: Moscow, Idaho | reverse complement strand
CTGAACAAGCTAATCCACCACTAGTAGCTAGATTATCATAAAAATATTCATTTTCCATTAATTTTTCATAATTCCCCGACTCTTCAAATTTAATAAGTGGGGAATCAATTTTTATTGTACTATTTGTTACAAAACTTCTTATTCTTTGTTTAAATTCTTTTTCTTCTATTTTTCCAAAAAATTCTTGAAAAGATATACCTTCAATAATTTCTGGATAATCTTTAAATTCTTTATCCATTCTAATCGTTGTAATACTCTTTTTTTTTAATTCATGTAATATTTCAAACAAAAAACCAAAATTATCCTTTATTTTTCCATCATTTAATAAAGGTAGTGATAATTCATTAAAAACTACAAAATCTACCATAGTAATTCATCTAATTTATTATCCCACTCATCGAAGAAACCAATTGGCCACTCATCTATTTTCCCATTTTTATCAATATTTAATTTATCAATTTTTGTTTCTAATTCATTTTTTTCTTTTCTAAAATAATAAATTTGAGAACTTTCAGGTTTTAAAATTTCTTTTTTTGTTGCAACTCTAATTCCATTTAAAAAATGATCACTATGAGTTTCAATTATGATTTGAACTCCCTGAGAAGATGCAATAGCACAAAGTTCAGCTATTTTTGACTGTCCAGCAGGATGAAGATGAGATTCTGGATTTTCAATAATTAAGAGATCATCGGGTTTTGATTTCAAAACTGCAACTATAATCGGAAGAACATAAGTTATTCCAAATCCAACATTTAATGGTGTGAATTCGTTTGACTTATTATCTCCATAAATATAATTATACGTTAAATTAACTTGTTGTAATTCATTATATACTTTTGCAGAGATATCAATACCATTACTTATTTCACCAAGCCATAATGAAACATTTTCTAATAATTGATTTGTTTTACTAGATGGATGAATTAATTTATTAATTTTTAAAGATTGATGTCTATTCACAGCTAAATAATGTGCTGTATATTCTCCTTTTATACCTATTAAATTTTTTTCTATATTTAATTCTGATAAGGGATATGTAATATTTGGACTAATTCTATTTGTAGATATATATTGAAAATCTTCAGAAAAAAGATTAAAAAGTGTTTCCATCGGAACTTTAGATTCAATTTTAATCAAAGCTGTTGAACTAGAGCAAAAAACTTTATAAGACATATTATTTTGAATTATTAATTCAAATGAAATATCTTCTAAAAAAGTATCCTGATTTAGAATATCTTTTTTATTACCTAATTCAACATAATCCCCATTAAATGAAAAAGTTAATTTCTTAGTATCTTCAAGTATTTTATTATAAGCATCAAATAAAGCTTTATCTTGTTCTTTAGCAACATAAGATTTTTCAAAAATTTTACTATTACTTATTGTTTTTAATGTTTCTTGATTTTGTTTTAATAAAAGTAAAGATTGAATAAAAGTTGATTTTCCACTACTATTAACTCCCGTAATAAGTGTTAAATTACTCAATTTTAAATCAACATCTTTTAAACTTTTAAAATTTTTCACTTTTACTTCATCAATTTTCATATAACACCTCATTTATTAAAGAATTTAATATTCTAAATCTATTTTCAATCGCACTTTTACTATTAGAACCTTCAGTAATTGATTTTGAAAATTCACTTCTTTCATCTTGTATTATTTCTATAAAATTTTTTAAAAATAATTCTTTTTTGGTTAAAAATAAATTCTTATTTTCAATTCGACTAAAACAAACTGTAATTACATCAAATAAAGATCTATTTAATGTTTTTGTTTTTGTTTTTATCGCCAAAGAACGACTAAACCTATGTTTCTCTCCCAAAATATCTTCTGAAAAAATTAATGTTTCAATTAATTCTTTTTTTAATTCAATTAGTTTATTCTCATTTTTAATTTGATCTAAATTTTCCATAGATTCATCTAGGAAATCACTCATATTATTAAAATTGAATTCTTTATTATTTAATTTAAATGCAATAAATCTTAATGCTAATTCTCTGTCAATCATTCTTTTTGAACTAATGCCAACAATTTTTTTAAAATTAGGATCAGAGCAAATATTTTCTAAAAATTTAACTCCTAATCCTTCTTGATTTAATGCTTGTCTAATTTCCTGTTCATTCAAAGATAATCCACCTGTATTAATCCTATTGAAAATAGAATATCTTACTTTTTTTGGTGTTTGAGCTTCAATTTGATATGTAATGAATTCCGTATCATCTATAATTCTTTGATAACTTCTTTCTAAATCATCATAAATTTTTCCATTTAAATGAACTAAAAATTCTAAATGATTTAATCTTAATTTTTTATCAACAAAAAATCTTTTTATTGTAGATATTCGTTGTAATCCATCTACAATAATCCACTTTTCAGGATTACTAACATCAAAATAAAAAACAGGTAATGGTAGTTTTAATAAAATGGATTCAATTAATCTGCTCATCTGTTTATTTGTCCATAAATCAGCATTTCTTTGAAAATCAGGATTTACAATTTCATCATACTTTAATCTATTAATTAAAGATGGTAATAAAACAATAGCATTAGTAATTTTTATATCTTTTGTAGAAAATGGAGTTTTTAAATCAGTATTATTATCAACTAGTTCATTTTCATTTATATCTTCTTCATATTCATGCATTTCATTCTCTTCCAATTTTTATACCCTCTATTATTCTATATCATTGTATTTTATCTAACTTATTTAAAAAATTTCTTCAACAATAAGATAAAATATTTTAAATTAACTTTTAAAGACATCAAATGGAATTTTAAAAACTATTATAACTTTAAAATATCTAGTTATAATATTTCCCTAAACTTCCACAACCCGCTCAAACATCTCTTTTATCTCCATTTCATGGCTTATCAAAAATATTTGTCTATATTGTTCTTTGATTGTATGAAAGGCTTCTAGAATTTCTATTCTTCTACTATCATCTTGGCTTCCGAACACTTCATCAAAGGCTAGGAATTCTACGCTACTTGCACCACTTAGTTCACTGAGTGTTTTTGATATTGCAATTCGCAGAACCAAGTTTGCTAGGTCGATTTCACCACCACTGAATCTTTCAATTGGGTATTTTTTGCCTTCATCATAGATATAAAAGTCAAAGTCATTTGATACTTCTATGTGTTGGTATTTGCCTTTTGTGATTTGAGCGAACATATTTGAAGCTATGTCTGAAATTCGGGGAGCTACTTTTGAGTTTAGTTTTGTTTTAAACTCTGCAAGGCTTATTTTGATTTTTTCATAGTCTTGTAGGTCATCTTTTTTTGTTTGTACTTTTGCCAGCTGTATTTCGTTGTTATCTAGTGTTTCTTGGATATTTTTTATTTGCCCTTGTATTGTTGCTATTTGTACTTTTAGCTCATTTAGGAGATTTAATTCTTGCTCTTTTAAAACTTGTACCTCATCAAACTGTTTTTGCTTTTCTTTGTGTTTTACCTCATCATAGTTTATTTCTTTGTATGATAGTTCTTTTTCATTGTATTCTTTTGATAGTTTTTCTATGTTTGCATTTGTATTTGTATACTCTTGTTTTAAAGCATCTGCTCTTTTTAGTATAGTTTCAAGACTTAGAACATATTCGTATTTTACTTTTAGCTCTTTTTGTTTTTCTATTAGGTTTTGATGTATAGTATTATCATAAGTATAGATTTCTAGTTTTGCTAGTTCTTCTTTGTTTTTCATACCTTGTGCTTCTACTTTTACAAAATGCTCTTTTTCTATAAAAAGATCTCTTTTTTTGCTTTCACATAGATTTAGACTTTTTGATACTTCAAAGTATTCAGTGGCATTTTGTTTTTGTATTTGCTCTTGTGCTGTTTTTAATACACCTAGCTTTTCTAGTTCTTCTTTTGTTTTAGATATCTTTTGCTCTTGTGCTGTTTTTACTATAGCTTCAAGTGATGATATTACATTGTCATATTCATCTAGAAGTGGTCTTGTACATGTTGGGCAGTTTGAATCTCGACCTAAGTTTTTGATATTTTGTATTTTTTTATTTATATCTGCTATTAGCTTCTCTTCACCTGCTATTTCTTGAACTAACTCTTTTTCTTTTTGATTTAGTTTTATTAGCTCTTGTTTTATCTCTTCTTGTATACCTAAGAGTTCTTTCTCTTTTTTTACAAGTTCCCCATGAAGACTACTTTCTTGTTCTAGTGTGTTTATAGTATCTTTTGATTTTTTATAATGCTCTCGTAAGTTCTTTTGTTCTTCTAGAAGTCTTTCTTTTCTTATATGGTATTCTTTTAACTGCTCTTGTTCTTTTATACTATCATGTAGCTTTGTATACTCACCCTTTACGTTTTCTAAACCTTTTAACTCTTTTTGCTTTTCATTTAGAAGTTCTATTTCCCTTGCTAGTTTTGTTTGATTTGATATATGTGCATTTATAGTGTTTTTTAATAACTCTAAATTTGAAAATAGATTTTGTTTTTTCTCTTTTGTTTGTATATATACTTCTAGCTCTTTTCTTATATCTAGTTCTTGAAGTTTTATACTATCTATATGTTTTGCTTTTTCTATACTTGTATTTGTATATATGTCTAATTGCTCTTTGTGTTTTACTATATGCTCTTTTTTATCTTTTATATCATCACTACTTAGCAATATCTCTATATATGCAGATATATCTCTTTTTAAATCTCGACTTTTTTCTATTAGCTCTTTTTCTATATAGTCAATCTTTTCAAGCCCTAGAAGCTTTCTAATCATCTTTTTTCTATCTTCTGGCTTTTTAGTGCTAAGACTTGTTAGTTCTTTTTGTGAAGCAAATAGAGTATGAGAAAAGGCATCTTTATTCATCTTTGTTAGTTTTACTATATATGCAGTTGTTTCTTTAGCACCTGTTATTAGTAATTCTTCATTTTTATATAACTTTGCATTTGCACTTAAAGTCTTTCCTCTAAACTCTCTAATTATCTTATATGGTGTATTTTCAAACTCAAAGTCTAAATCTACACTTACTACGTCTTTTATAGAAGCATTTGCATTTCTTACTATCTCTTTATCGCCTTTATTCTTTAACTCTCCATATAGAGCAAAAAGAATAGCTTCAAAGATAGTTGATTTACCACTTCCGTTTTTCCCTATGATTCCTGTAAGTCCTTCTTCAAAAGAAATAGTATGAGATACATACTTCTTGAAGTTCTCTAGTTTTAGATTAGTTAATATCATCTTCAACCTCTTCATACTGTGCAAATAGTTCTTGTATCTTTGATTTTAATCTATCATACTCTTTATCATCGCTGTGTTCTTTTATATGCTCTAAGAAATACTCTTCTAAAGAGATAGCTTCCATATCTGATAGGGTTTGATTATCATCACTTTTTTTAAACTCTCTTTTTATACTTACACTCATAGCATAAGGAAATAAATCTTTTATTTGTTTATTAGGTATATCAATAGAGCCCATTGCTGTAAGATTAGTAAGCTTTACTTCTACTATAGCATCATGAGTATCACTTATATCAAGATTAGCAATAGAGTCTTGTAAGTCATCACAGTTAATCTCTTTTATTCTAATAGGTCTTATGTTTATACTCTTATACTCTATATTCAACTTATCTTCTAAAGTAACTACTATAAAACCTTTTGAATTTCTCTTATCATTTAGACTAGTTCGCTCTGTACTTCCACTATAGTAAACATTCTTATGTTTACCAACAGCTCCAAATCCATGCCAGTGACCAAGTGCTACATAATCCATCTTTTCAAATATATACTCTTTGTTAGATGGATATACCCATTCTCCAAACTCTTGCATCAAATACCAAGCCCCAACACTACAATGCATCATCATAATATTTCTTTTTGATTCTTCTATGTTCTCTTCACAAAGCTCTATTTGCCCAAGTGCAATAGTCTCATCATTCATATGTGGAAGAGTATGAAATACAACATCATCAAACTCTATTTTTTTGTACTTCTGATCATAAGAAACATATACATTTTTAAAGTTATCAAATATACGCAAGATTGGTGAGCTGAGGTTAGTTCGTGGAGTTGAGTGATTTCCAGCTATTAAAATACAAGGTATTCCTAAAGAGTCTATTTCTAAAAACTTTTCAAGGGCAAAGGTAATTGCTCTATTGCTTGGACTTGATCTGTGAAACAAGTCACCTGTGTGAATTATGAAATCAGGTTTGATTATTTTGATTTGTTCAACAACTTGAGAAAAAGCATCGTAAAAATCAGCTTCTCTTTGGTTTATATTTTCATTGTTTATTATATCTAGGTCATTAAAACCTAAGTGTGTATCACTAAAATGTAGAATCTTCAAATTAATATCTTTTTATTTTATTTTATTGGAATTATTATAGCAAACTATTATATTATTTTATACTCAATTGGTATTTGTATTTCTATACTTTGATTTGTTTTAGGAAAAGATTTTGCAGCTTCATTTATAGCTTCTATTGTGGCATTTTGTAAAAACTTATGTCCATCTAAAATAGTTATATTTTCAATATCACCATTTTCATTGATTTTAAACTTTACTAAAACGATTCCTTGAATTGATAGTTTTCTAGCACGAAATGGATATTTTATATTTTGATTTATTAGGTCTCTGATTTGTGCTAAATGCTTATCTAAATATACTTTTTTCTCATCTATTTTTGGAACATCATTTACTTGTCTTTTGTTAACAGTCTCACTTTGTATATGTTTTTGTACTATTTGTTCTTTAACAAAAACTTCTTTTTTAGGATTTTGAACTTCTTTTATCTCTTCTTTAATAGTCTGTTTTTTCTCTGCTCTTTCTTTCTTTTGTATTTTTTTAACTACCTTTTCTTTTATCTCTTTTTTGATTTTTTTTTCTAAAATTGGCTTTGGAGTTTCTTCTACTTTTTCTTCTTTGATTTCTTCTATAACTTCTTTTTTAATTTCTTGTTCTTTTAAGATTTCTTCTTTAGGAACTTCTTCAACTACTTCTTCAATTTTCTCTTGTATATTATTATCTACTATTTGTTCTTCTACAACTTCTTTTTCTATAGGTTTCATTTCAATATGATTTAATGATATTTTATGATTAACTATAGGCTCATCTAAAGTTATTTTATTGTTTTTAAAAAAATAAAATAATCCTATGTAAAATAGCACATATATTCCAAAAGCAATCAAAAAAGAGAAAAAATATCTTCTCATTTTTTGGTCACGATTGAAATACTTGAGTATTCGTATTGTTTTAACATATCTAAAACAGATACAAAAATATCAAATTTAGCATTCTTGTCACTATTGATATGAATTGGAGTATCTTTAGAAAATTGTAAAATATGCTCTTTTATATTGTCTAAACCCTCTATATCATTATTACAATAAAGCGTTCCGTCCTCTTTTATTATTATTATTATTTCTTTATTTACCTTTATATTATCAGCATTTGAAGCTCTTGGTAAAGATATTGGAATAATACCCTTTGATATAAAAGTTGAAGTCATTAAAACAATAGTTAAAAGTACAAGCAATACATCAATAAAGGGTATTACATTTATAGAATCATACTTCTTCAGTTTCATAATCACTCTCTAAAACTTCAGCATAACGTCCAAGAATATTGTAAAAAATCTGAGATGCAATAGCCACCACAAGCCCAACAGCAGTTGCTTTTAAAGCAAGTGCAAGTGAGCTCATGATTTTTGCAGCTTCAATATCACCATTACTCATAGTCATAAAAGTCAGCATAATAGCCATCACCGTTCCAAGAAGCCCAATATAAGGAGAATTTGAAGCAATTGTACCTATGATAGTAAGATGTCTAGTAAGGGCAATATCTAAAGCTTTTTTATTTTTATAAGCTTTTACATTCATCTTTTTATAAAAAATCACCCTTTCTATAAAAAACCAAAATGAGATAAAGCTCATAAATATAAGCAAGGCTATAACCCCGTAATCAACTAGATTTTTTAGTAGTTCTATACTCATTTATTTTCCATTTCTATTTAGTTATTTGAGTTTTCACAAGCATTTACAATATTTGAAGCGTAAGAATAAAATAAAACACTTACAATAATAAAATAGTTTTGTTAATTTTTTATTAATTGAGAATGTATTAATGAGTTTAAATAAAAAAAGCCCAAGGATTAACCCTTGAGCTTTTAAAAATTGTTAGTATGTATATTTATAATAAAAAGGTTTAAAAAGATTAAGCCATAATCTCTTCGATAGTAATATAATCTCCAACTCTTCCTGTCATTTGCTCTACATCTGTATTAACTGGAAGTGTTTTTTTACCTGGTACCCATCCTGCTGGACAAACTTCACCTGTTTTCTCTGCGTGTTGCCAAGCTCTTACTTGTCTTAGGAATTCATGTACATTTCTTCCTACCATTGGAGCTTGTACTTCTTGTGCTACTACTGTTCCTTCTGGATTAATTAAGAATCTTCCTCTTAGAGCAATTCCTTCTTCTTCAATCATTACACCAAATGCTCTTGAAACTGCACCTGTTGTATCAGCTCCGATTGTTAATTGTAAACCTTTTAACAATGGTTCAGTTTCAACAAATCTTTTATGAGAAAATTTTGTATCAGTTGACACTGCTAAAATTTCAACACCAAGTTCTTGGAACTCATCATATTTTGCATTCATTGCTGCAATTTCAGTTGGACAAACAAAAGTAAAGTCAGCTGGGTAAAAACAAACTACTGACCATTTACCTTTATAGTCTTCACTACTAACTGATTGATAGTGACCTGTTTTTGCGTTATACGCATCCATTTTAAACTCTGGTGCTTTTCTTAAAACTAAACTTGAACTCATATTTTTTTCCTTTTTTATTTCATTATTATTTTCGTTATTAACTACTGTTTCTTTTTCTTCAATTGGTTTTGAACCTGTATCACAAGCCATATTAACTCCTATATTTTACAAAGGATAATATTTTTCCTTTGATAAAAGAATTCTACAATAGTGAAAATTAATCCTTGCTTAATTATAAAATATATTTATAAATTTATTATAAGTTAAACTTATAGTTTAAGTCTAATGAAACAAATTGAGATTTTACATCACTTCTATTTTCTGGTAATTCGTTTGAATTTGAATAGATATATCTACTTATAATGTCTATATCTTTAAACTTTTTTCCTAGACTTAGTATATAAGTTTTACTTTGTTCAAGTGCATGATGTTCTACCTTTAATCCATCTTCTTGAACTGCAAATAATCTATCACCATTCATAAATCCAAGACCAATAATAAAGCCATTATAGTTTGCATTTAGATTTAAAAAATAGCTTGTGTAATAATTATCTTTTAAAGTATAGTTTCCATATTCACTTCCATTTATATCTATATATTTAACTCCTGTTTGTCCCATAAAGTTAATATCGTTAAATTTAAATTTCTTAACAAATGTTAAATCATATTGATTTACATTAAAATCATCATAATCACTTAAATATGTATCTACTTTTATTTCATTAGAATTATCTATACTCTTACTAAGACCTAAGCCATATATTTTTCCGTTATCCGTTGGTGCTAAATTATCTTCTATATTTATAAAAGAAGTTTTAAATGACAAATCATCACTTATATTATAAAGATATTTCATACTTAGTTTTTCAACTTCAAGGGAAGTTAATTTTGCTTTAGTTATTTCATTTTCTCTTTTTGTTAAACTATCTTCATAATTTACTGTAATTTGAGAATTTTCAAAATTATGTAAAAATCTATAATCTAATGTCTTACCTTGAGTTTTTGTTTTAGAATTTTCATAATCTTTATATGTATAGTTTGTAGATATTTCACTGTTTGCCAATAAACATGAACTTAAAAATGCACTTATTAAAAATATTCTTTTCATTTAATTCCTTAATTTTTTTGAAATTCTAACGAAAAATACTTATACGCAACTTAGTTGCATATAAGTATATTTAATAATACTTTCATAAGGAATTAATATAATTTTTTGTAATATCACAAAAAATATTATTATCAAGGATTTATATATGATTTTAAGAGAAAAATTCTCACCCATGTGTTTTTTAGCCTCTTTAGGAGCAGGAGGTTTGTCTGTTTCATTTTTTATGTATTTGATGTTTTTAGTTCCACACCCAAATACTCCAATGGCTACATATGATTTTATAATGCCAGCTTTAATAAAAGGTGATTGGTTATCGTTTGTTGTTGCTTTTTCTTTAGTTTTTATTATTGCTTTTGCTTTTTTGCACTTTAAACTATTGATTTGGAATACTAAACAATACAATTTATATAAAAAAACAGCTAGTTATCAAGAGTTAATAAATTCAAACTCTCAAATTACACTTATGACTATTCCTTTAACATTTGCCATGACTATAAATGTATGTTTTGTTTTGGGTGCTGTATTTGTTCCTGGTCTTTGGGGAATTGTTGAGTTTTTATTTCCATTTGCTTTACTTGGTTTTATTGTTGTTGGTTATTTTGCTTTAAAAATATTTTTTGAATATTTTTCTAGACTTTTAATCAAAGGTGATTTTGATTTTTCTAAAAACAATAATCTATCTCAAATGATTTCTATTTTTGCACTTTCTATGGTTGCAGTTGGATTTGCTGCACCTGGTGCTATGAGTCATAATTTAGTTATCAACTCAATTGGTATATTTGGAGCTTTATTCTTTGCATCACTTGCAATGTTATTAATGCTTATAAAACTTACAATGGGTTTTAAAAATATGTTTGAAAAAGGATTAGGTTTAGAAGCTGCTCCTTCTATTTGGATTTTAATTCCTATATTAACTCTGCTTGGAATTACTTTTATTAGAGTTTCTTTTGGATTAGAGCATAACTATGCAACACCGTTGGCTAAATCATCACTTTTTGTGTTCACATCAACTATTTTATCATTACAAATTATATTTGGAATTTTAGGATATATGGTTATGAAAAAAATGGGTTACTTTGAAAAATATATTCACTCAGAGGATAAATCATCTGTTTCATTTGCTCTTATTTGTCCAGGTGTTGCATTTTTTGTATTTGGTATGTTTTTTGTAAATTTTGGATTAGCATTTAACGGAATTGTTGCAAAATACTCTATTGCTTACTTTATAATTATGCTTCCATTTATATATGTTCAAATAAAAACTATAATTTACTTTTTCAAACTATATAAAAAATTTTCTTTCTAAAAAAAGCAGGAGTTAATACTTCTGCTTTTTATTCTATTATAAGTTTATTTAATCTATAATCCATAAGTTTTATTAATAATAGTAAAACAATTAAATATAAGGAAATATAATATGAAAAAAGGT
>RRZU010385336.1_pt1 | contig 11251 bp, 7 predicted proteins | sample 2165561 | NCBI WGS metagenome assembly RRZU01 (sample SAMN10456909, study PRJNA506462) | wastewater metagenome | isolation source: wastewater sludge | place: USA: Moscow, Idaho | reverse complement strand
TTCAAGTCCTTTTGTTGTCTTGGAAACAAGACTTATAGGCAATAAAAAAACCTACAAATCGCTGATTTGTAGGTTTTTGTCCACTTACTGTCTTGTTTTGTCCAGTAGGTTCTGCGGAGAGACAGGGATTCGAACCCCGGGTACCTCGCGGTACAACGGTTTTCAAGACCGCCGCAATCGACCACTCTGCCACCTCTCCAAAACTCCTTTATCAGAAGTGCTTTCCGTTGAAAGCGGTGCAAAGGTACGAATCATTTTTAAATCTGCAAACAATCTGACACTTTTTTCGTGAATTAATCGTATTTTTGTGCCCAGTTATAAGGAATAAAGATATGATATACCCTCAAAATTTTGAGCAAAAGATAGGATTCGACCAGATAAGGCAGTTACTGAAAGACAAGTGTCTTAGCACTTTAGGCGAAGAAAAAGTTTCAGACATGGGCTTTTCCGAACAATATGAAGTAGTAGAAGAGAATTTAAACCAGGTAACCGAGTTTGTTCGCATCATTCAAGAAGAGGACGGATTTCCCGACCAATTTTTTTTCGATGTCCGCCCTTCACTGAAACGGGTACGGATAGAAGGAATGTATCTGGACGAACAGGAATTATTCGACTTGCGCCGTTCACTAGAGACCATTCGTGATATCGTCCGTTTCCTGCATCGGAACAATGAAGACGAAGAAGAAAGTGATAGCCCCTACCCCAGTCTGAAACGACTGGCGGGAGACATTGCCGTATTCCCCCAATTGATTGGAAAAATAGACGGTATCCTCAATAAATATGGAAAGATAAAAGATAATGCTTCTACAGAACTGGCTCGTATCCGCAGGGAATTAGCCAATACAATGGGAAGTATTTCCCGCTCGTTGAACAGCATTCTGCGCAGCGCGCAATCCGAAGGATATGTAGATAAGGACGTAGCCCCTACCATGCGCGACGGTCGCCTGGTTATCCCTGTCGCTCCGGGCCTCAAACGTAAGATTAAAGGAATCGTCCACGATGAATCGGCAAGCGGAAAAACCGTATTTATCGAACCGGCGGAGGTTGTAGAAGCAAACAACCGCGTCCGCGAACTCGAAGGAGACGAAAGACGGGAAATTATCCGTATCCTGACGGAATTCTCCAATGTGTTGCGCCCGTCTATTCCGGAGATACTCCAGTCGTATGAATTTTTGGCAGAAATTGATTTTATCCGTGCGAAAAGTTATTTCGCCATACAGACCAACAGTCTGAAACCCGCCATAGAAAATGAACAGTTACTGGACTGGACTATGGCCGTACATCCCTTGTTACAACTGTCGCTAGCCAAGCATGGGAAAAAGGTCGTACCTTTGGACATAGAATTAAACAAGAAACAGCGTATTCTCATTATCTCCGGTCCGAATGCCGGAGGTAAATCAGTCTGTCTGAAAACGGTAGGCTTATTGCAATATATGTTACAATGCGGCATGTTGATTCCGATGCACGAACGCAGTCATGCAGGTATATTCAGCAGCATTTTCATAGATATCGGTGATGAACAGTCTATCGAAGACGATTTGAGTACCTACTCCTCTCACCTCACCAATATGAAGATAATGATGAAAAGTTGCAATGAACGTAGCCTCATCCTGATTGATGAGTTCGGAGGAGGTACGGAGCCGCAGATTGGAGGTGCCATTGCCGAAGCTGTACTGAAACGTTTCAACCAGAAAAGGACTTTCGGAGTGATTACCACCCACTACCAGAATCTGAAGCATTTTGCAGAAGACCATGAAGGCGTAGTCAACGGCGCCATGCTTTACGACCGCCATTTAATGCAGGCACTCTTCCAATTGCAGATCGGTAACCCGGGAAGCTCCTTTGCTGTAGAGATCGCACGGAAAATCGGATTGCCGGAAGATGTAATCGCTGACGCCTCGGAAATTGTAGGGAGCGAGTACATCAATGCCGACAAATATCTTCAGGATATCGTGCGCGACAAACGTTACTGGGAAGGGAAACGCCAAACGATCCGCCAACGGGAGAAGCACATGGAAGAAACGATCGCCCGCTATCAGACTGAAATGGAAGAACTGCAAAAATCACGGAAAGAGATTATCCGGCAGGCTAAAGAGGAAGCGGAACGAATGTTACAGGAATCGAATGCCCGTATTGAAAATACGATCCGTACCATTAAAGAGGCACAGGCAGAAAAAGAAAAGACCCGCATGGCCCGTCAGGAGCTAACTGACTTCCGTACTTCTTTGGATGCATTGGCTTCCAAGGAACAAGAAGAAAAAATGGCTCGGAAAAAGGAGAAACTGAAAGAGAAACAGGAACGGAAGAAGAATAAAAAGAACGAGCAGAAAGCGGCAAGTTCCTCAACAACCGCTACTCCTAAAGTGGCTCCTATCTCCGTTGGCGAAAATGTGAAAATTAAAGGCCAGACCAGCGTCGGGCAGGTAATGGAAATCAGTGGCAAGAATGCAATCGTCGCCTTCGGAAGTATCAAGACAACCGTCAAGTTGGACCGTCTCGAACGCTCCAACGCGGCCCCCAAGACGGAAAGCATGGCCAAAAGTACCTTTGTCAGCAGCCAGACACATGACCAGATGTACGAAAAGAAACTTAGTTTCAAACAAGATATCGATGTGCGCGGGATGCGCGGAGACGAAGCGTTGCAGGCAGTCACTTATTTTATTGACGATGCTATATTGGTCGGCATGGACCGTGTACGTATTCTTCACGGAACAGGAACAGGAATCCTTCGTACACTCATCCGCCAATATCTGTCCACCGTACCGAGTATCCGCCATTATGCCGACGAGCATGTGCAGTTCGGAGGTGCCGGAATCACAGTAGTAGATTTTGATTGACCCGGATATAAGACATATTGTAAACAAAACGTCGCAAGAACTTGTTCTCATTTAGAAAACCACTACCTTTGTTGCGGTGGTTTTCTAAAACGAGAATAAAGCATGAAAAATAACCTATTAAGCGAAAAGCTCATTTACACAGGGGACAGCCTTACTCCTACCCACATTCATCTCTGCACCTACAATGCCACTGAGATGCAGGAAAGCTCCGGCGACACCTTCCAATCCGTCAAAGCAACATTAGACAGTGCGCGAATCAACTGGTTGCAAGTGCACGGTTTAAAAGATACGGAAACAATCCGCGAGATTTGCGCTCATTTTGAAATAGACTTCCTTGTTTTGCAGGATATCCTGAACGCAGACCACCCGACTAAAATCGAAGAACATGATAAATATATCGTTCTCATCCTGAAATTATTCTATCCCAACACCCATAAGGAGGAAAACGAACTGGACGAACTGCTCCAACAGCAAGTCTGTGTCATTCTGGGAAGCAACTATGTGCTGACCTTTCTCGAACAGGAAACCGACTTCTTCGATGATATTAACGCTGCCTTACGCAATGATGTACTGAAAATACGTAGCCGTCAGACGGATTATTTGCTCAGTGTACTGCTGAACAGTATAATGACCAATTACATCTCAACAATTTCTTCTATCGACGATGCCCTCGAAGATCTTGAAGAGGAGTTGCTGACTATCACCGACGAAAATGATATAGGTATCCAGATCCAGTCACTCCGGCGTCAATATATGCTGATGAAGAAATCCATTCTCCCCCTGAAGGAACAATACGTAAAACTGTTACGGGCGGAAAACCTGCTTATCCATAAAGTAAACCGTGCGTTCTTCAATGACGTGAATGACCATTTACAATTCGTTCTCCAGACTATTGAAATCTGCCGTGAAACGCTTTCTTCATTAGTCGATCTATATATATCGAACAATGACTTACGCATGAACGACATCATGAAACGTCTGACCATTGTATCCACTATCTTCATCCCTCTCACCTTTTTAGTCGGAGTATGGGGAATGAATTACAAATGGATGCCGGAGCTTGATTGGCGATACGGATATTTATTTGCATGGATTTTAATGGGAGTTATCGGTATTGTTGTATATTTGTATTTTAGAAAAAAGAAATGGTATTAATTAAGCACACATAACTCATGAAATCAATTAAAGAGCTATATCGAATCGGTACTGGTCCTTCCAGCAGTCACACAATGGGTCCACGCAAAGCTGCAGAAATGTTCGTAGAACGTCATCCGGATGCAGCCTCTTTCAAAGTAACACTCTATGGAAGTCTCGCCGCTACCGGAAAAGGGCACATGACGGATGTAGCCATTATAGACACACTCAAAACTACCGCCCCGGTAGAAATCATCTGGCAACCGAAAGTCTTTCTTCCTTTCCACCCGAACGGAATGACATTTGCCGCTTTCGACGCTAACAACAAGATTCAGGAGAATTGGACAGTTTATAGTATCGGCGGAGGCGCACTAGCTGAAAACAACAGCAATCCGACAATTGAAAGTCCTGAAGTATATGGGATGAACAGTATGACGGAAATTCTGGAATGGTGCGAACGTACCGGAAAGAGTTACTGGGAATATGTGAAAGAGTGCGAGAATGAAGATATCTGGGATTACCTCGCTGAAGTATGGGATACAATGAAAGAAGCCATCCACCGCGGACTGGAAGCGGAAGGAGTGCTCCCCGGCCCATTGAACCTGCGACGGAAAGCTTCTACCTATTATATACGTGCTACCGGATACAAACAGTCCCTTCAATCGAGAGGACTCGTATTCTCTTATGCACTGGCGGTAAGCGAGGAGAACGCTTCGGGGGGAAAGATAGTAACTGCCCCCACCTGTGGTTCCTGCGGTGTCATGCCTGCCGTACTTTATCACCTGCAAAAGAGCCGTGATTTTAGCGATATGCGTATTTTGCGTGCATTGGCTACTGCCGGACTGATCGGAAACATCGTCAAATTCAATGCGTCTATCTCCGGCGCGGAAGTAGGTTGCCAAGGTGAAGTAGGCGTTGCCTGTGCCATGGCATCGGCAGCAGCCAACCAATTATTCGGAGGTAGTCCGGCACAAATTGAATATGCAGCAGAAATGGGATTGGAACATCACTTGGGTATGACTTGCGACCCTGTATGCGGATTGGTACAGATTCCCTGCATCGAACGGAATGCCTACGCTGCCGCCCGCGCACTCGACGCAAATCTTTATTCCGCCTTTACGGACGGTATGCATCGTGTATCTTTCGACAAGGTAGTGCAAGTGATGAAACAAACCGGACATGACCTTCCCTCACTCTACAAAGAGACGAGTGAAGGAGGATTGGCCAAAGATTACCAGCAAATGTAAACCTACAATTATAGTGACGCTATCTTATCGGAAGACCGTCACTATACTAACAAAAGAGTGACGCTATCCTGACAAGATACCGTCACTCTTTCCATTTCAGTTAAATGGATAAGAAATTATTCTGCCGGAGGCCAAATCGTATCATCCCCGTTACTGATATCCTTTTCGTGCAACAATCCACCATCCTGCGAGAAAACCAGTGAATAGCGCCGGCTTCCCTGCTTCACCTGAATGACAGATTCCGTAGGATTCTGCGGATAAACGAGTACATAGACATCGGTCACCACCCAAGAACTGTATTTGGTATTATTGAAAGCAGTATATACAGCCGGAACTAAACTATCTATACTTTCCAGTTCGTTTTCTGTCATCAGCCAATTCGCATTCCCGTCAAACCAGACTTCCAGTTCGTCATCGGCCACCCAGCAATCGGCCACATAATACACATCTTTCATTTCCCATTCTATATTCTGAGCTGCCGGATATAATTGCTTCAAGGCTTCCGTAATATTGGAAGGCGGATTGAAAGCCGGATCATCATCTTCATCGGAACAGGCGCCGAATGAAAGGGCAGCCAACATCAGAACCACCGCCCAGGCGCCAAACTTAAATCTCAACATAGTTACTTTTTTGGTTCAGGTTTATTATTATACTATCACTTATACTTAATCGTCCGCTTTAACAAACTTCCCTTTCTTGTCAAACTTGAAAGAGACGCCTGTGGACAATTCAACTTCATATCCCTTACGGTCACGCTCTACTTTCGTCACTCCTTCAGCAGCAAAATTATGTGCTTTCAGATAATCAACGGCAAAGTTCGGAACAATACTTGCAGGAATCACCTGTCCTTTTCGGGCACTTACTTCTTCCCAGTTTCCCTTGCTGTCGAATTCTATTTCCGTACCGTCTGTCAGTAACACCTCATATTTGGTAGCCTCCAGCATTTCCTTATCAATCTTGATATGAGACACTTCGGGTTTAGTAAAATGACGGTTAATAAAATTGCGTGCCGGAAGCGGTAACTGATTCATGTCTTTAGTTATCACATCAGCAGCCCATGAAAACTGTACGGCAACAATAGCCAACACGAGTAAAGATAGAATTTTCTTCATAATCATTATTTTTTTAACGTTAATACTATACTTTATTTTATACTGCAAATAACGATACAGATTTAGGAAAGATTTGGGAATAACCGGAGAACAGTCTTTTTTTTGTGTTCTTTAACTTTCAGTCCTCGGTATACAAATAAAAACAGGACAACAAATTTATCAACGGTACAAAAATATGAAAGGCAACCTTTTTCGGTTGCCTTTCGTTTGTCTCAAATGCTTTCACATTTGTACTATTCTACTAAAAAGCCTGTTCACAGGCTTAATCGGGTGTTTCTTCTTCATACGCGTCTTCCAGCATATCAACTTTCTGAATACTCATCTTTCCGTCGGCGGTTATCGTTATGGAAAGCGGGACATACAAATCCGTCTGCGGATAGCAGACACTCGCTGCATATACAATGCCTTGCGGAGTTGTTTTATCATATACGATTCCTTCGAGCACGGACTTTGCCAGGAAGTCGGCATCCACTACCGAAGAAAAATCATTCTTGGTGAAGGTCTTGTTGAACACTGATTCACCGCCGCGCGTCAGACGCAGCACGATTTTATTATCCATATACGTATCCCCCATTTCATTGGTAACATGAGGCAGGCTCTCGTCCGGTGTACGGGAAACGAAAGAACGATAATCCTTCCCTTTGAATTTGATGTCTATTTCACTTTTAGAAGTCTGCATCCGTTGTATTCCACGGGCGTCTACGCTATCCTGCGTTGCCAATACCGACTCCTTTTTCGAGTTTACTTTACCGCCACAAGCAGTCACAGCCACAACCAGCGGCAACAAAAGCAGATAAATAAGCTTTTTCATCCTGAAGTTTTCTGTTTATAAATAGACGACAAAGGAACAAAAAGACGGTGAGATTTACAAGAGTAACCGGCATTTTTCCTACATTTGCAATAAAGAACAAAGTTATTTGCAATAATTACTGATTTAAAAACCTGCAAACCTGACAATATGTGCCAACGAATGATAACGATTCTTTTTCTTGTCTGTGCATTCTGTATAGGCGGCAGTGCATACGGGCAGAAAGTGAATTATCAACAATTCGAGAATATCTACCTCGGTGCCGAAGCATCGGTCATCAGTTGCTTCCTGCAAGACAGCGAAGGGTTGATATGGATAGGTTCCAACAAAGGGTTATTCAGTTACGACGGATATTCCACACAGCAGCACTTCACTTATGGAGAACGCAATAACACGCGCATTTACTGCGGAATAATAGCAGACAATACTTATTTATATTTAGGGACAGATAACGGAATCCTCGTCTACAACTACCGGACGGACAAATACGAACAACCGGAAACGGATTTCCCGACAGATGTACGGACAATGGCGCTTCAAGGAGACACCTTATGGATAGGTTCGTTGAACGGTCTGTATACGTATCAACTCAACACAAAGAAACTGGCTTCACTCGACAGTAAGAGCAACGGACTTCCCCATCACACTATTTATTCTATCATCCGCACAACGGACAATCAGATATATGTAGGCACCTACAATGGTTTATGCCGATATATAGAGGAAAGCGGAAAGTTTGAAAATATCCCGTTGCCCGTCAACCGGAGCGTGAGCAATCTCTTTGTCAACTCTTTGTTGGAAGATACGTCCCGCCAATGTATCTGGATCGGAATGGAAGGATCTCTTTTCCAATATACTCCGGCCACGGGACTAATGAAACCGATAGATGCCTTCCACAACAATTCCATTAAATCACTGGCTTTGGACGGGGATGGAAATTTATTAGCGGGTACCGATAACGGACTTTATGTTTACCAGAACGATAATGGGACACTGCAACACATCGTACACGACTCCCGCAATATCCAGTCGCTAACCAACAATATTATCTGGAATATATTTGCCGATCAGGAACAGAACATCTGGCTGGGAACGGATTACGGCATCTCCCTTTCACGCTACAACAGTGCATTGCAATTCATTCCTATCTCGCAAATCACGGGTACAGGAGACGGAAACCAGTTTTATTCCCTGTTCCGGGATTCCAAAGGGTTCTACTGGTTCGGAGGAACTAACGGAGTCATCCGTTTTACCAACCCCACCGGTAACAAGCACGACGCTGTCTGGTACAGAATGGGAGATAAGCACCATCCGTTGTCCCACAACCGTATCCGACACATCTACGAAGACAGAGAACAACAACTCTGGATAGCCACGGACGGCAGTATTAACCGTTACGACTACAAGACTCACCAATTTGTACACTACAACATCGTAGACAGCACAGGAACAAACAACACCAACTGGGCTTATTACCTGTTTGAAGACACCGACGGAAAACTCTGGATAGCAACCTGCCTCGGAGGTATTTTTGTAGTAGACAAACAAAAACTGGTACAATCTTCCGGCGGAACCTACATAGCCGAGCAGAACTATTCCACTCGCAACGGCCTGTCAGGAATGTTCATCAACCAAATTGTTCCCGATGCGGAAGGTAATGTATGGGTATTGCTCTACAACAGCAAAGGAATAGACAAAATCAATCCGCGCACGCAGCAAGTAACCAAATTGTTTGCCGAAGAGTTGAGCGGTGAAAAGAGCCCGAATTATCTCCTACGAGATGAGGACGGTATGCTCTGGGTAGGATTTCACGGTGGGGTCATGCGCATCAATCCCCAAGATTCCGGTCAGCAAAGTATTACCTTCGGCAGCTTCAGTAACAATGAAATTCTGTCTATGACTTCCGTAAAAGAGCATATCTGGATTTCTACAACCAACGGGCTTTGGATTGTCGACCGGAAAACAATGGATGCACGCCAACAGAACATGACAGACAAGCGTTTCACAAGTCTTTTCTTTGACCCGAAAGACGAAAACATCTATTTGGGAGGTGCGGACGGATTCGGTATTTCCCGACCGGACATACAAGCTATGAATCAACCGGAACGCCCGATCCTGCTGACTGCTTTATATATCAACAACCAGTTGATGTCTCCGCACACCGGAGAAAGCATACCTAATATCCGTTATACGAACTCTATCGAACTGGCATATAACCAGAATAATCTGGCTTTCGAGCTTTCCGACCTCCCCTATTCGCTAGAGGAAAAGCATGAATTTGTCTATCGGCTGGAGGGAATGGACAAAGAATGGAATTTCCTGAAATCGAATACAAACCGCATTACATACAGCAATCTCAACTACGGAGATTATCAATTAATTATCAGTAAGGTGGAAAAGAGTGGCCACCCGTCCGAACATCCTTATATTTTGAATATCAAGATCCTGCCTCCGTGGTATTATACGGTTTGGGCAAAGGTGATTTATGTTCTTTTGTTCCTCAGCCTCATCATCTGGACAATCAATTTCTTCCGCGTCAAGAACCGGTTGAAAATGGAACGTATGGAGAAAGAGAAGATTCTGGAACAGTCACGCCAGAAAATGGCTTTCTTCAGCAACCTGTCCAATGAGCTAAAGACACCGCTTAGCCGGATTATTGCACCCGTGAGCCAGCTGCTCCCTGCGACGGAGGAAGCGCACGAGAAACAGACATTGGAAGAAGTGCAACGCAATGCGATGAAGATTAATTCGCTGATTCATCAGGTGCTCAACTTCAACCGTATAGAAGATAACGAAGATTCACTACTAATACTGTCACGTATCGAACTTGTGTCATTCAGCCACAGTCTGTTCTCCGTCTACGAAGAAGACAAGCGGCTGACTTTCCTTTTCGAGACAAACAAAGCGAAGATTTATGCCGATATGGACGCTATCAAACTGGGAGTGATACTAGACAGTCTGCTTTCAAATGCAGTGAAATTCACTCCGGACGGCGGCAGTATCCGGTTGTCTCTTTTCTATCGCGAAGAAACCGGCTTAGTGGATATCTGTGTATCGGACACAGGATCGGGAATCCCGCCGCGGGACATTCCTTACATCTTCCAACGTTTTTTCCAATCCCCCCACTCCGGCAATAAGGAAGGTACGGGTATCGGGCTTTATCTGGTAAAAACTTACACAGAACTGCACGGCGGACACATCACCGGCGTCACCTCCGAAGAAGGAAAAGGGACTTCCGTCGGATTGAATATTCCCGTCATAGCAGTGGAGGAAGAGGAAATCCCCGCGACACAGGAGAAGAAGCGACTGGAATCGTTGCCTGTACTCAAACCGATTGAAGCGGAATCGCAGGACGAGAAGTTCCTGTCGAATATAATTCGCCTGATTGAAGACCATCTTTCGGAGTCGGAACTGAATGTGAATGCTCTTTGTGAATTATCCGGTATCAGTAACAAACAGATTTACCGGAAAATTAAGCAATTGACCGGAATGTCTCCCGTAGAATACATCAAGTCAATCCGGATGAAAAAGGCTGCCATGTTATTGCAGCAAAAGAAGTTCACCGTTGCCGAAGTAATGTATATGGTGGGCTTCTCCAACCATTCTTATTTTTCCAAATGTTTTCAGGCTGAGTTCGGAAAAACGCCGAAGCAATATATGCAGCCTGCTGTTGACGAAGAAAATCACAATAAATAAAGCACTTGCGGGTGAGGATGAGGCATTAATTGCTGTGTTTTTACCTTTCATCATGTAGCGCTTTGTCCATTGCAACCTATTATCTTTCTTCCGGTCTATCGTTAGATAAATCCTGTTGCATTAGAAGTTAACTTTTTCCGGTCTAACGGTTAAGTTGTTTTTGATAGTATATAAACTATAAACGTAAGCTCTAATTATATAAACGCAAGCTTCATTTTTATAAATGCAAGTTGCGTTTATAAAAATGAAGCTTCCGTTTATAGTTTGCAGCAGACGGAAAGAAAATTTGCCGTTAGACCGGAGAAAATTTGCAAAGGAGGGAAAGAAATTTATCTATAAGTAGATTGCATGGAAGAACGGTAGCAACCTGTTCATATCCTACGGTTATTCTGTGCAAGAGGTGAAATAGACGAACCT
>RRZU010182793.1_pt1 | contig 11251 bp, 9 predicted proteins | sample 2165561 | NCBI WGS metagenome assembly RRZU01 (sample SAMN10456909, study PRJNA506462) | wastewater metagenome | isolation source: wastewater sludge | place: USA: Moscow, Idaho | reverse complement strand
TAATTATTTACGAATCCTCCTAATTGGATAATATTTCCACCTTTATCCACTTGGTTATATAATCCTCCTAATTTAAATCCATTGAAAGAACCTGTATTTTTTGCAATAAACCAGTTCCAATCAAATCCTTTCATATTTTTATTTTCAGTATATAAAATACTTAATCTAAATCCATCAACATTTGCTGTTGGCGCCCCTATTTGAATTGGAGAAACTAATCCTACCTCAGCTGTTACTGTTTCAGCAAAAGAAGCAGAAGTTACTGCTAATAATGCACAAGTTGTTATTAATAATTTTTTCATCTAAATAACCTCCTATTTTTTTAAAATCAAACATAGTAATTTTATCATATATGAATAAAAAAGTAAAGACTCATATCAGAAAATTATATAATTTATTTACCAACATTAAATATTGGTAATATAGGAAATATTGAACTATTTTTTGCATAATTTATAAGTCCTATTTGATATCCATTTAAATGTCCTGCATAATTAAATATTCCTATTTGTAGTCCATTCATTTCATTAGAAAAATTAACAACACCAATATCATAACCATTCATAACTTCAGCATAGTTTACAAAAGAAGCTACCCTAGCTCCAGTTACATTTTCTCCAATGTTAACACCATTGAACAATTGTTTTACATGCATATCCCCTTTGTAGTTATTAACTATACCTAATGCACTTTTTAAATTCCCACCATTATCAAATTGATTATATGCACCAAAATATTTAAATCCATTAAACTCTCCAGTTGTTTTAGATACTAATAAACTAGCATCGAAACCAGATACATTATTATTCTTTGCATATATTAACCCTAATCTAAATCCGTCAACATCATCTGTTTTTTCTCCCAATTGAACTGGTGGGATTATCCCTAATTCGATTTTTTTAGTTTCTCCATAAGACGTTGCACCAAATGCCCATAAAATTGAGGCTAATGCTAAAATTTTTTTCATGTATAATTCCTCCTAAATTAATTTATAAATAAAATCATCTGCTTTAATAACTTTAGATGACTTCATAAGCTCCATTTTTTTATTATTAGGTATGCACTTTGACAAAATTACCTCTTCTACCTCTTTATTTCCAATTATTTCGATGTTCTTAGGAACTTGCATTGCCCCATCTATCACACTGAACCCTTTTATTATATCATTTTTGTTAAAAAATATAAATTTTTCAGGGAATTGAGAAGGCTTTATGTCATAAAAAATATATAAATCATATCCCTCTTCTATTTTTTCTGATATTTCACAAAATTTTCTATTGAATTTATTAAAATTTTCTTTTTTTGTAATTACTATACATTTTTTTTCTTTTACTTTATAAAATAAAGCGATTGTATATATTAAAGTTTTTTCTCCTCTATGGCAACTATTTATAATTTGTATATTTTCTTCTCTTTTAAAAAATTTAGATAATACATTTTTTTGCATAGAATTATATTCTAAAGAACCGATTAAAAAATGTTTGATTTCTTTAAAAATTCCTCCATCTTTCAAACTTAAGCATGAGAACTCATTCTTTTTTTCTATTCTAATCTTTATTTGATAGTTGCTAGAACTCTTCTGAACAGAAAGTAAATCACAAGTAAATTCATATTCATAATATTCATTAAGCTTTGAAAGGGTATACGATAAAGTATCATCTAAAAAAGAGAAGGATTTCCCATTTTTTAATATATAACCTTTATTATCTTTTAATAAAACTTCAATTTTATCATTTATACTAATATCAAAATTTGAATATACAATTGTTTCCAAAGGAAAAGCTGTATTGTATAATTCCTTATAAAATATCATTTCAGAATTTGAATTATTAGACAAACAAATATCTTCAATAAACACTTTAGGATAATATTTATCTTTATACATTTCTATTTTTGGCTTAAAAGCTATATCAAAATATTCTTTATCATTTAAATTCTCTAAATTATGCGCATTCCCAAACCATACACAATTTCTAATAGATAAATTATCATAATTAATGTCTAGCATTAAATGTGTTTTGTCTTTTCCAATCTCTCTAATATTACTTAATTTTATATTTTTTACTGCAAATGTGGGATTAGCATTCCCAAATCCAAAAGGTTTTAAATCTTCTAGTCTATTAAAAAAATTATAAGATATTTTACTAAACAAAATATCCTTATCAATTTTAATCGGTTTTAATAAGTTTTCCTCTTCTATAACTTTATGTGCATATTCATTTATTTTTTCTTCAAAAATTTTAATATTTTCAATTGGTATAGAAAATCCCGCTGCTCCTGCATGTCCTCCATATTTTAAAAATAAATCCTTCATACTATTTAAGCCTTCCAAAATATGAAATCCTTCTATACTTCTACATGAAGCTACAGCAAAGCCTTCATTTTCCTTAATTTCCATAATTATTGTAGGTTTATAATATTTATCAACTATTTTAGACGCAACAATTCCAATTACCCCATGATGAAAATCTTTATTTGCAGATACAATAACACTTTTTTCATATAACTTATTTTTAGTTATTTCCTCTTCAACTGCTTCTAATATTTCTCCTTGTAGCTCTTTTCTTTTACTATTTTGTTCAATTAGTTTGATAGCTATTTTACTTGCAATTTCTTTTGAAGGAGTTACAAATAACTCTACAGCCATTTTAGCATCTTCCAATCTTCCTGCAGCATTAAAAATTGGAGCAATTAAAAATCCAACATCATAAGATGTGTATTCTTTTTCTTTATAATCTTCAAATATTAAAGGTAGCAGAACAGATAATCCAATATTTTCGGTACTTTTCAATTTGTTAAGTCCTATTTTTGAAAAAATTCTATTTTCTTCTACCAAAGGAACAATATCAGCTATTGTTCCAATAGCAACAATATCTATAAATTTATACATTTCCTGTCTTTTCTCTAAATGTTCAAAAAGAGCAACTAATAGTAAAAATATCGTTCCACAACCTGCTAAATACTCAAAAGAATAATCTTGATCTTTTCTTTTTGGATTAATTATTGCATAAGCATTTGGTAATTCTCCAATTATTTCATGGTGATCTGTTATAATCAAATCTAAGCCTATTTCTTTGGCATGTTTAGCTTCTTTTATAGAAGTTATTCCACAGTCTACAGATATAATTATCTTTGCACCTTTTTCTTTCAAAGAAGAAATCGCATCAATATTTAATCCATATCCTTCATCTCTCAAAGGAATATAGTAATCAACTTTAGCTCCTAAAGATTTTAAAGCCAAATATGCTATGGATGTAGAAGTAATTCCATCAACATCATAATCACCATAAATGTATATTAATTCTTCATTATTAATTGCTTCTAATAAACGTAAAATAGTTTTATCAACATCTTTTAATGAAAATGGCGAAATTATATTGTCTAAATCATTATTAAAAAAATTATTAATTTTCTCAACTGAATCTATTTTTCTATTTATCAAAATATTTAATATGTCATTATCAAGATTTAAACTTTTTAAATCTTCTTTTATCTCATTTTCTTTATAAATCCAACGAGTATTATTCATTAAATCCTCCTAGAAGTTTTTAAATATTTTATCATATACATCTATACTTTTCTAGTTGTAATTATTTCCACCTCTAGTTTATATTTATTTTATCCTAAAATTATTTTATATAAACTTAATAAATACAAGAAAAGAGTCGAAAATATCTTTCCCGACTCTTTTCTTGCATTTATTCTATTTCAATTGTTACAGTTTTCTCAGCTGTAATTACACCTTCTACCACTTTTCCAGACCTTGAATTTTTAACTTGTATCTTTTGTCCCATATCTCCATTAGTTAATGCAACACCTCTATCTGAAATTATCATTCCACCCATTTTTAATTCTATAAAAATTTTATCATCTTTTCTTATTATTGCATTTTCCTCTAAATCAGATTTTTGCAATTTAGTTCCTGCTAATAAATTTTTATTAAAAATAGTTTTCTCTGATATTTCCAGGTTATTTGAATTTACTGTGGAATAAATTAATTTAGTATCTACTTGAACTTTTTCTTCTGAATATTTTTCACCTTTTTGAACATCTTTTATAAGGGTATATTCTTTTATCATTTTAGCAGTATCTAAACTAAAAGGAAATTCATATACCTTTCTCTCATTCTCATATACTTCACATGTTAATTGAGTCTTTCCTAAAGTTTCCATATTCAAACCAGAAACCTTATATTTCAATTCTCCTATAGGCATTTTCAAAGTATCTCTACTTGCTATATAAACGTTATAATTAAAGTCCGTATTATCTTTTTTTAATTCTTGAAGAAGTTTTTCTTCAATTTCCTTTGTATTTATTTCAACATAACTTCTTTCCACCGTCACTAAATTTGGAATTTTTACATTTTTCATTCCTAATGCTACAAGTTCTGCATTAATTTGACTTCCCTTTATAGAAAGCTTCCCTCCGGGAATTCTGATTTTACCTAAAATTATAGTAGAACCTTTTTTCTCATTAACATATGATGGTGCAATATCCCAAAGAGTAATATTTTCATATTTAATTTTCACATAATCATTTATATTTGCAAAAATTTTGCTGTTATTAAAAAATAAGAATGACAGCATAACTGCCATTCTTATTATATTTTTAAACTTCATTTACTAACCTCTTTTTAAGTTATTTGCTGCTTGAAGCATACTATCTGCTGTATTTATTGTTTTCGTGTTTATTTCATATGCTCTTTGAGCAGCAATCATATCCACCATTTCATTAACAATTTTTACATTTGAAGTTTCTAAATAACTTTGTAGTAAAGTTCCTGTATTTCCTGTTCCTGCATTTTGTACTATTGGTTGTCCTGACGCTTCAGAAACTTGATATAAATTATTTCCTATATTCATAAGTCCATTAGGATTAACAAAATTTGCTAGAGTTATTCTACCAAATTGTTGTGTAGCATCCCCTATATTACCTGTTACAATTCCATCTTTTGAAATAGATATATTTTCTGCATTATTTGGAACATTTATTTGAGGACTCAAATAATATCCATCAGCACTCACTATATTTCCTTCTGCATCCATATTAAATGAACCATTTCTTGTATAGGCTATTGTTCCATCTGGTCTTTGAATTTGAAAAAATCCATCTCCTTCTATAGCTATATCTAAAGGATTCCCTGTATCTTTAAAATTCCCTTGACTAAATAATTTTTTAGTCCCTACAGTTTGAACTCCAGTTCCAATTTGCAATCCTGTAGGATTTCTATTTTGATCTCCCGTTGAACTTCCAGGAGCAATTTTTGTTTGATAAACTAAATCTTGAAAATCAGCTCTACTCTTTTTAAATCCATTAGTATCTACGTTTGCTAAGTTATTTGATATTACATCTAAATTTGTTTGTTGTGCATTCATACCTGTTGCTGCTGAATATAATGCTGTCATCATAATTTAATCAACTCCTTGAATTACTCTATCCTTAATAATTATCGACATTTCCTTCTAGGACTTTAACAATTATTTTTTATCTGCAAAAATTTCTTTTATACTTCCTAAAGAACTTAACATTGAACTTGTTTCAAAAGGCATAAATACTGTTTTATCCCCTTCTTTAATAGAAATATTTTTAAAGGCATCAATATATTTTGTTGCAAGTTGGTAAGCTCCCGGATTTTTTTCTCCACCTAAAGCGTCTGAAATCATTTTTATAGCTTCTGCTTCTGCTTGTGCAATTTTTAATTTTGCTTCTGCTTCTCCCTCTGCCTCTAATATTTTTGCTCTTCTTTCTCCTTCTGCTCTTGATATCTCAGCGTCTCTATACCCTTCAGCATTAAGTATTCTTGCTTGTTTATCTCCTTCAGCTTGAAGAATGCTTGCTCTCTTATCCCTCTCTGCCTTCATTTGTTTTTCCATTGATTGTCTAATTTCTACTGGAGGAACTATATCTTGTAATTCAACCCTATTTACCTTAACTCCCCATTTATCTGTAGCTTCATCTAATATAAGTCTCAATTGGTCATTTACTTTATCTCTAGAAACAAATGTTTCATCTAAAGAAAGTCCCCCAATAACATTTCTTAAAGTAGTTTGAGTTAATTTTTCAATAGCATCTGGTAAATTTTCTATTTCATAAACTGACTTTTCTGGATCTGTAATTTGAAAATATAGTAATGCATTTATTTCTATAGTAACGTTGTCACTTGTTATAACATTTTGTCTAGGAAAATCATACACAGACTCTCTTAAATCAATTCTTGTTATATTTCTTATTTGCGCAAAGTATTGACCATTTACAGTTTTAACGCTTCTCCATTTTACAGCTTTAGGAGTGTCAATTAAAGGGATAATAAAGTTTAATCCACTTTCTAATGTTCTATGATATTTACCTAATCTTTCTATTATCATTGTCTCTGCTTGTCTAACAACTATTGTACCTTGTGAAATCATTACTACTATTGCTATCAGTATAATTACTGGAAAAATAAACATTTTGTTGCCCCCTTTTATTATTTAATTTCTTTTAATATAGTAAATTTATTAATATTTTAATTGTATATTTTACTAAAAATAAAAATATAATTGGTGCCAAATCTAAATATATTCCCCCAATAGGTAGTACAGCTCTAAAAGGTTTTAACATTGGGTTTACTATACCATCTACTAGTTTTTTAAAATCATTATTAATAGGAACCCAGCTTAATAATATATGAATCATTATTAATATTTGCAATACATCAAATATTTTTAAAAGTATATATATTAACATTTATTCTTTCCTCCCCAACTCTTTTGCCTTATTATAAGTAGATTTTGCTGTTTCAATCATAGCACTTCTTATTCCCAGCTCTTCCATTTTAGCTAGTCCTTCTGCTGTTGTCCCTCCGGGAGAAGTTACCATATCCTTCAAAATTTCTGGATGAATTCCTGTTTCTAAAAACATCTTTGCAGAACCTAAAAATGTTTGAGCTACAATTTCTAAAGAATCTTTCTTAGTCAATCCTAATTTAACTCCACCATCTGCTAATGCATTTATTAGTAAAAATACATAGGCTGGTCCACTTCCTGATAATGCAGTAATTACATCTAGCTTATCTTCTTCTACCTCTATAACTACACCACAGCTTTCCAATACACTTTTCACATAAATTTGTTCTTCCTCTGAAAGTCCCTTAAAAGTAACTCCTGCTACTCCTGCTTTTACTTGAACTGGAGTATTAGGCATAACTCTAACAAGTTTTATAGTTCCCAATATTTTTTCATAAAAACCCATTTTAATTCCAGCTACTAAAGTTACAAATATTTTATTTTTATAGTCATAATCTTTTACTTCTTTTAAAACATTTTCCAATATTTGAGGCTTTACAGCAATAAATATTACATCTGATTTTTCTATTAAAGTCTTTAAATTATCTAAAGATAGAGCTTTTGATTCATTCTCAATTTCTTTAGCTCTCTCTTTATTTTTTTCATAAAAATAAACCTGATTATTCAAAGCCTTTATATAAGCTCCACCCATGTTCCCTGCACCAATAAATCCTAAAACCATAACTTACTCCTATTCTAATCGTTTATATAATTTTTACCTTCAATTATATATACAACTGCTGATATGATTGTAAAAAATACAGGAATTAACATTATATAAAAATTATATACGTTAGCACCTAATAAAATAATTAATAAAATAGCTATCATTTGCGTTGTCGTTTTTATTTTCCCTAGCATTCCTGCTGGTAATACTTTCCCTTTAGATGCAGCTAAAGACCTTATTCCATTTATTAAAAAATCTCTAGTAATTATAACTATAACCATCCATGCTGGAACATACTTTAACTCAACAAATATTAATAATGAAGAAATTACTAATATTTTATCTGCAAGAGGATCCATTAATTTCCCAAAATTAGTAACTAGATTGAATTTCCTTGCAAGATATCCATCCAAAAAATCAGTCAATGAAGCTATGGCAAATATAACAAATGCAATTAATCTATAGGAAAACTTTTCTGATTTCCATAATAAAATTAATATAAATGGAACTATTAATAAAATTCTTAAAATTGTCAATCTATTTGCTATATTCATTTTCATAATCAGTTGTCCTCGTTTCTTATTATAGGCCCTAATAGGTCGTATTCAAAATTTTGTTCAATTAATACTTTTACTATTTCTCCTGGTTTTGCTGTCCCATCATTAGTTAAAACTTTACCATCAATTTCAAGAGCTTGTCCTTGAGTTCTTCCTTCTAACATAAATTCCGACTCGCTAGAAACCCCATCTATCATTACTTCAATTTCTTTCCCTATAAATTCTCTATTTTTTCTTTCTGCTATTTCACTTTGTAAATTAACAAGTTCAGCATATCTTCTCTCTTTAATTTCTTCATCTACTTGATTAGGTAAATCAAAAGCTTCTGTATCTTCTTCTCTTGAATATTTAAAAACACCAACATAATCAAATTTAAATTCTTCTAAAAATTCTTTCAACTCTAGAAAATCTTCTTCAGTTTCTCCTGGGAATCCTACAATTACTGTAGTTCTAATAGAAACATTTGGAATTTCTTTTCTAATTTTAAATAATTTTTCTTTTATATGTGTTGCGTCTTTTGCTCTTTTCATATTTTGCAAAACATTAGATGCCACATGTTGAATTGATATATCAAAATAATTACATACTTTTGGTGTATCTCTAATTACTTCAATTAATTCATCTGTTACAGAGTTAGGAAACATATAATAGTTTCTTATCCACTCTATTCCTTCTACCTTTGCCAGTTCTTTAAGTAATTTAGGTAATGCTTTTTCCCCATAATTATCTATTCCATACTCTGAAGTTTCTTGGGCTAATATATTTAATTCTCTAACACCTTTACTCGCAAGATGCTTTGCTTCTTGAACTATATCCTCAATAGAACGACTTCTTAATTTTCCTCTAAGTTTAGGAATTATGCAATAGGTACACTTTCTGTCACAACCCTCAGCTATTTTTAAATATGCTGTATGTGGTAAAGTTGTCAAAACCCTTTCTGTATAGGCATTTGCTAAAAAATCCAATGATTTATTTTCAATAACTCTTTGCTCTTCAAATATCTCATCTATTATATTTTCTATTTTATCTATATCACCAGTTCCTATTATTGCATCAACTTCTGGCATTTCTTCCATAAGTTCTTCTGCATAACGTTGTGCTAAACACCCGGCTACTACTAATTTTTTCAATTTATTTTTCTTTAACTCTGCCATTTCAAGAATCGTATCTATTGACTCTTCCTTTGCATCGCCTATAAATCCACATGTATTTACAATTATTAAATCTGCATCTTCCAATACTTCTGTAAATTCAAATTCTTTTTTATTTATTAATGCACCCAATAAATACTCACTATCAACTAAATTCTTACTACAACCTAAACTTATTAAAGATAACTTCATCAATACCCCTCTAATTTCTTTCCTATCATGTTTTAAAAGTTGGGGAAACCCCCAACTTTTTTATTCTGCTACTTCAACTGTTAATAAAACTTTTCTACTTAAGTTTATTTTACCTTTTTCTATAGAGATAACTTTAACTTCAAATTCATCTCCTTCTTTAAGTACTGCTTCTACATTTTCAACTCTTTTTGTATCAATTTCAGAAACGTGTAATAATCCTTCTTTTCCTGGTAATATTTCCATGAAAGCACCAAATTTCATAACTTTAGTTACTTTTCCTACATATATTTGACCAATTTCTACATCTTTAACTAAGTTATCTATTAATTTAACTGTTTTCTTTAACATTTCTCCATCATTTGTAAATATTGCTACTTTACCTGAATCTTCAATATCAATTTTTGCTCCTGTTTCTTCTATGATTGCTTTGATATTTTTCCCTGCTGGTCCAATTAAAGTTGCTATTTTATCTGTTGGTATAGTTAACGTATGTATTCTTGGTGCATATGTTGAAATTTCTGCTTTAGGTTCTGCTATTACAGAATCCATTTTATCTAAAATAAATATTCTTCCTTCAAGTGCTTGTCTTAAAGCAATTTCCATTACTTCTCTACTAATACCTGTAATTTTTATATCCATTTGAAGAGCTGTAATCCCTTCTCTTGTTCCTGCTACTTTAAAGTCCATATCTCCTAAATGGTCTTCAATTCCCATTATATCTGTTAAAACAACAAAGTCGTCTCCTTCTTTTATAAGTCCCATTGCAATTCCTGCTACTGGTGCTTTTATAGGAACTCCTGCTGCCATTAACGACAATGTTCCTCCACAAATTGATGCTTGTGATGATGAACCATTTGACTCAGTTATTTCTGAAACTATTCTTACTGTATATGGGAAAACTTCATCAGAAGGCATTACATATCTTAATGCTCTTTCTGCAAGTGAACCATGTCCTAATTCTCTTCTACCCGGAGCTCTCATAAATCCAGCTTCTCCAACTGAATATGGCGGGAAGTTATAATGTAAGTAGAATTTTTTATTAATTTCTTGATCTAATCCATCAACTATTTGCTCGTCATCTTTTGTCCCAAGAGTTGTAACTACTAAAGCTTGTGTTTCTCCTCTTGTAAATAGTGCTGAACCATGTGTTCTAGGTAAAACATCTATTTCAACATCAAGTGGTCTTATTTCTTTTGTAGTTCTTCCATCTACTCTATGTTTTTCATATAATATTGACCATCTTACAACTTTTGTTAGTAAAGCTTCAAAGTATTTTTTAAATTCTCCTAATAATTCAGAATTTAATTCTTCTTCCTCTGTTCCTTCTAAAGTTTTTGTTGTAAACTCTTCCAATAAATCTTCTTCTATTTTTTCTAAAGCTTCTTCTCTTGCTTGTTTTCCTTTTGTTAAAACTGCATCTTTAATTCTTGATTCTGCAGCATCTAAAAATTCTTTTACTTCTTTTAAAGGTTCTTTTAGTTCAAAAGCATATTTTTCTTTTTCCCCAACTAATTTTACAAATTCTTCTTGGAATTCACAAATTTCTTTAATTCTATCATGTCCAAACATGATTGCACCTAACATAACATCTTCTGATACCTCTCTTGCACCAGCTTCTACCATTGTTATTGCATCTTTTGTTCCTGCTACTGATAAATGAATATCACAAATTTCTAATTGGTCTTTTGTAGGATTTAATATGTATTCTCCATTAATATATCCAACTATTACTCCTGCAACTGGCCCTTGAAAAGGTATATCTGAAATAGATAATGCTAATGAAGCTCCAACTGCTGCTATTTCTTCTGGTAAATTTTCTCCATCATATGACATTGTTGTTATAACAACATGTACATCATT
>RRZU010543488.1_pt1 | contig 11253 bp, 5 predicted proteins | sample 2165561 | NCBI WGS metagenome assembly RRZU01 (sample SAMN10456909, study PRJNA506462) | wastewater metagenome | isolation source: wastewater sludge | place: USA: Moscow, Idaho | reverse complement strand
CCATTATTTCCCATCACTGAGATAATATTGTTTGGAATGAGTGCTAAGAAGAATTCTGGAAAGCTTTGAGTTGCAATACTACTCATACGATCAAGACTTGCTTCAGATAAATTTCCTGTAAAGTTTGAACCTTGTAGGCCAAATACTTTAACCACTAAGATTCCAACTAAAGCTGAAATTGCGGTTGTTCCCAGTAAGACAAAGAATGTTTTGCCTGTGAGTGATTTAATACGATCGCCTTCAACATCAACCACAACTTTAATGATTGATAAGAATACAACGGGAATGGCCATCAGTTGGACTAGCTTAACAAAGCCACTTCCCAGTAAACTAAACCATACGGATATTTCTTTTCTTGCGAACGCGTCATAGATGTCACTTGAACTTCCAAGAATATCAATCGCAAATCCTAAGACAAGCCCAATCACAAGTGCAATAAGCATTCTATTTGAGAAGCTTACTTTTTTCTGAGTTAGATTTCGAATCACTAAGATGGATCCCAAAAGTGCTAACACAGAAATTAATGTGATAAAATTACTTATTTTTAAAAATTGTGTAAAAAATGGTGATTCTAACATGTTTTATCTCTCCTTTATTTATTTAGCGGTATTTGCGGCTACGTTTAATGCTTCCCAAGTGGATGCAAAGGGTGGTGCATAAGCATAGTCGATAAATCCGATTTCATCTGTTGTAAGTCCTGCGTGAATGGCGGTTGTAAGACCAGTCATACGTAGAACTGTTTCATTCTTACCAAATAATTGTGCGCCGTATAATACTTTCGTATTTGCATCATAGACAAGTTTAATCATCACTTTGTCTTGGGGTACATCAGTATAGTAGTTTGAATGATTGTTGGCATAGATTAAAGTTGTTTTTACATCTTTATCTAAACCTTTTGCTTCTTTTTCAGTTAAGCCTGTACTTGATGCTTCATAGTTTCCAACTTTAATGGCGCTTGACCCTAAGGCCCCCGCAAATCCAAGCCAGTCTTTTTCTTCAAGCACAATATTTGATCCAATTAAACGTCCCATCTTATTGGCATAGGTTGCCAGTGGAATGTATTTGTTTCCTGATAAGCGGTGTGGAATGGTTGCGCAGTCTCCTGCCGCAAATACATCTTTTTGTGATGTTTGACCATATTTATCAATCACAATGGCACCATTGCCTAACATTTCTAATTGGTCTTTCACAAAGTGTGTGTTGGGTCTAAATCCAACAGACATAATGACTGCATCTGCCTTGAGTGTTTGTTTATCAGTTTTAGCTGAAACAACCTTACCATCTTCAACAATAAAACGTTCTGCACGCTCACTTGTATGAACATGGGTACCAGTTTCTTCTAAAGCTTCTTTAAGCTTATCTGTAAACTCAACATCAAAGGGACCACTCATAATATGATCAAGTGCTTCAACAACGTGCACTGTTTTACCAAGTTGTGCCAGTTGTTCAGCAACTTCAACCCCAATAAACCCACCACCAATGACTACGATATCTTGATACTTATCTAAGTTATCTTTAAGTTTGTTGACAGTATATGGTTTTGTAATGGTATAAACGTTTTCACTATCCACACCCTCAATAGGTGGCACGATTGCCGTAGCACCTGTTGCGATCATGAGTTTGTCATAATCAAGTGTTTTCATTGTATCATTTTTGAGGTCTTTGACTTCAACTTTTTTATGGTCAAAATCAACAGACAGCACTTCATGTGAAAGTTCAATGTTGATGCCAGCTTCGCGCATTTGATCCGCAGTCCTGGAATACATTTCATTTTCATCATCGAATTGGCCACCTAAATAATAAGGTAATCCACAAGCACCAAATGAGACGTAATCTTCCTTTTCCAAGACAGTAATACGTGCATCTTTGTTGGTACGTGCTGCTTTAGCGGCAACACTCATTCCCGCTGCAATACCTCCTATAACAATGATTTCCATTTCATTCTCCTCCTTTAAGGTGAAGGTTTTATCTTCACTTTAATGTTAATGTTCTGCATGATTTTTGTCAACAAAAGTAACTGGAAAACCTAAAATTAGGATATTACATTTATCAATCACACGCTTCCTCTTTTTTATCAAACAAGATCTGGTATACTGATCTTAACGAGGTAAACACGATGGAAAAGCAATATATATTGAATACACAACCACAATTTGTTTCAAATAATCAAATCACGCAAACCACTGTTCTTAAAGAACTTCAAAATGAACTCTTAAAGTGTCATGGTTTTTCACTTTCTGTAGCCTTTATTACACTTCAAGGCATTACCATGATTTTAGAACAACTCAAAATCCTTCAAGAAAATAATATAAAAGGAAGAATTCTAACTTCTACTTATCAACTCTTTAATAAACCAGAAGTCTATGAAAGACTCTTACGTTTTGAAAAGATAGAAGTCAAAATCTATACAGAAGAAATCCATCATACAAAAGGATATATCTTTGATAAAGACAATAATAAAACAATTATGGTGGGTAGTTCTAATCTTACACAAGGTGCTTTAAAAGTGAACCGAGAATGGAACTTAAAACTTGAAAATGCTGAGAACACAGAAATGACCCATCATCTCATCCAAGAGTATGAAGAGATGTGGGAGAAAGCTGAAATACTTAATGAAGCTTGGATAGAAAACTATAAAAGACAATACGAACAAGCACAGGTTTTAAAAACGAGCTTTAAACCCGCAAAACAAAAGCACACACAAATTATTCCAAACGTCATGCAAACAGAAGCACTTAAAAATTTAGAAAGCCTTAGAAAACAAGGTGAAACAAAAGCGCTTTTAATCTCGGCCACAGGAACAGGTAAAACATACCTTGCGGCATTTGATGTAAGAAATGTGAATCCCAAAAGAATTCTCTTTATCATCCACCGCGAACAAATCGCGCGTGATGCCCTTCAAACCTTTCAAAAAGTCATGCCAAACAAAACGATGGGGATTTTATCTGGCACTCAAAAAGATACTCAAGCAGAAGTTTTGTTCACCACAATTCAAACACTGTCTCAAGATCACACTTTAAATCATTTCTCACCCAACCATTTCGATTATATTATCTATGATGAAGCCCATCGAAGCGGTGCACACTCTTATCTAAAAACCTTAAATCACTTTAAGCCGAACTTTACTTTAGGCATGAGCGCAACACCTGAACGCATGGATGGGTTTAATATCTATGAACTCTTTGATTATAATATTGCCTATGAAATAAGACTTCAAGGTGCATTAAAAGAAAATATGTTGACACCGTTTCACTATTTTGGGGTGAGTGATGTCAGTATTGATGGTCAAATGGTGGATGAACAAGCCAACATTGCATCACTCATCACAACCCATCGTGTTGATAAAATCTTAGAAAACATTCATTATTATGGACATAGTGGTAAGAAACTCAAAGGCCTCATGTTTTGTAGTACAACCCAAGAAGCGATGCTTTTAAGTGAGAAACTAAACAATCAAGGCCTTCACGCAATCGCCTTAACGGGTGCATCTACTCAACATGAAAGAGAAAGAGCCATTAGAAACTTAAGTGATGATAAGCATCCATTAGAATATATCATTACGGTAGATATCTTTAATGAAGGAATCGACATTCCTGATATCAATCAAATCGTGATGTTAAGACCCACACAATCATCGATTATCTTTGTTCAACAATTGGGACGTGGTTTAAGAAAATCACAAGATAAGGACTTTGTGGTTGTGATTGATTTTATTGGAAATTATAAAAATAACTTCATGATCCCAGTCGCACTCTCTGGAGATCGAAGTTTCTCTCAAAACACTTTACGTAAATACATGATGTCTTCCAATGCACAAATCCCAGGGACCTCAACCATTGAGTTTGATCAAGTATCAAAAGAAAAAATTTATGAGTCTATTGATAAAGGTACTTTTACACAGCGTAAGTTTTTAAAACAAGAATATGAAAATTTAAAATATAAATTAGGAAGAAGACCCAAACTGGTTGATTTTCTAATTTATGAATCATTAGATCCACAAGTCTTTTTTCATCAAAGATCATTAGATAACTATCATAAATTTTTAAAAGTGATGGATTCTGAGTATGATACTTCTATAACTGAAGCCATGAGTCAAACTTTAAGTTTTATTGCCTATGAGTTTTCAAGTGGTAAAAGATTGATTGAACTTTACATTCTTAAAACACTCCTTTCAAAACCAATTAAGCTTAAAGAACTGGAAACTACGTTTGGTTATGAAACAACACAAAGTGCGATAAATTACCTCTTATTAAACTTCTCAGTCTCAACTGAACTTAAGAAATATAATCAAGTGAGTTTCATTGAAGTTCGAGATGAGATGATTCGTTTAAGTCAAACGCTTAAAGAAAACCTAGAAGATGAAACATTTAGAACATATTTTGAAGATGTTTTAGCGTATGGCATGAAGCATCATGAACTTTATTATAAAGATGCAAATAAACATAACCTCGTATTGGGGGCACAATATACTAGAAAAGATGTATCATGGCTTCTTAATTATCCAACAGACCAAAAAGGAACACTTTATGGTTATAAAGTTGACCATACCACAAAGACGATTCCTTTATTTGTGACCTATCATAAATCAACGGATATCTCTGATTCAATTAACTATCATGATTACTTTATTGACCATGAGACCTTTAATTGGATGAGTCGTAATCGTTTGACTTTGGAATCTAAAGAAATCCAAAGTATTTTAGAAGCTGAAAAGTTAGGCTATACAATCATGCTCTTTGTGAAAAGAAACGATGGGGAAGAGAAGTATTTCTTCTATCTTGGGGATTTAAGTGTCATAGATGCAAAAGACACAACCATTGAAGTAAAAGGTAAAAGCTTACCCATTGTTAACTTTGTATACAAATTAAAAAATCCCCTAAGGGATGATTTATATACATACTTTACTGAAGTCCCTTAAGATAGTTTTTAAGATATTCAATAATATCAATATCAGCTGGTAGCCATTTTACCGCTTCGAGTTCATCATGTGATACCCACTTTAATTGAGCATGCTCAGTGAGAGTGGGTTTTCCTTTAATGAGTTTTGAAATATAAAGGTGCATGGTTAAATGGAAGTCAGGGTATTGGTATTTTATGGTTTTAAAGTGTTGGATGGGTGCGACAATGCATTTGAGTTCTTCTCTTATTTCTCGAATGAGTGCTTCTTGGTGGGATTCTAAGTCTTCTATTTTGCCTCCGGGAAATTCCCATAGACCATCAAAGGTTCCCCCTTTTCTTTGTGTGATGAGTACGGTATCATTTTGAATGATTAGTGCTGCAGCAACTTCAATGTGTTTCATAAATTTAACTCCTTAATCCTTAACAGCATATCACATGAATATCATAGTTTTCATGAAAATGAGTGCTAATTATGGTATATATAATGTATACAGTAATTTTTTTATAAGATATAAAAGAGGTAAGATATGAAACGTAAACTAGATAAACGATTGAGTTTAGGGATCGCTTTAATTATTGTGGTTGTTTTTTCGCTGTCATATCTTTTTGTGATGAACAATGGTCAATATGAAAGTAAAGTTGTGATTAATGGTTTTGCGAGTATTGGTAACATCAAAGAAAAAGAAATCGTTAAACTGGATGGGACATGGGAGTTTTATCCCAATGAATTGATTGATCCTGATGAAGACTTTTCTTTATATGATGATTCAAAGATTTATGTTAATGTTCCAAGACAAAAAAACAATAATAATATTGACTCAAATTATAGTTATGGAACTTATCGTACAAAAGTTAATATTAATGATGATTTGTATGGTTTAAAACTTCGTATTATTAAATCTGCATATCGTGTATTCGCAAATGGAGATGAAATTTTAAGCTTGGGTCAAGTTGGTTCAGATGAAAAGACACATGTTAAAGATAGTCGTTACCAATTAGGGATTATTAGTTCAAAAAATGATGAAATTGAATTGGTGCTTCATTTATCTAATTTTGAACGGCAAAAAGGTGGTATTTTTTCTTCTGTTGAATTAGGTCAAGCAGAAAACATGGTTAGTATTGATAAAAATCATAGCTTGATAGAATTTATGTTTTCTATTAATTTAATTACTTTAGGAATTTATTTCTTCTTTTTGTACATTAATAGAAAAGATGCAAAATTTGTGAAATATTACAGTTTTATGTCAATTTCTGCCGCTTTTATTTTGTTTTTGTTGAATGAACAAGTTTTAAGGAGTATATTAGGATTTAATTATACAATGCGTACAAATTTACAAAATATTAGCTTGAGTAGTTTCATCCTTAACTTATTTCTTTTTGTGGCTTCGTTATACCCAAAGTATGTGAGGCGAGAGGTGAAGCAGTTTGTTATATTAACAGTTTGCGGTGGTATCTTGTTATATCTATTTTCTGAAGGTATCTTTGGATTTTCTTTACCTATTATCATTATGTTCCTATACTCTTCAGGGATTATTTTCATCGTTTTCTATATCCTTAAGATTTTATACAAAGCAACAAAAAATAAGGCACGAGGGTATGTTGTTACTGTATTTTTAATATTTAATTTGACCTTAGCATTTTTGATTATGGTGGCGAAAACATTATTAATCATTGATTTGGGATATATTCAACACATACTTTTTACCATTTCTAACTTAAGTGCGATGTATCTTGTGAGTGTGAATTATCGTTATGACTATGAGTACGAACTTGATTTGTCTAAGTCTGTTGAAATAACTGAAATGAATAACAGTGCTTTTATGAATAGTTTGTCACGCAATGTTTTAAAACCACTAAAATCTAGGGTTAAAGATTTTGATGATATTTTGATTAATGACAGCAGTCAAATGAGCTCAGAGAGCGTAGAAAGATTCCGTTTCGTAAGAAACCAAACACAAGAAGTGGTGTATCTGTTGGATAATATTACTAAAGCTTTTTATACAGATGCAACACATGAATATCACTTAGAAGTGTCTAACTTTAAAGATCTTATAGAAGAAAGTCTTGAAAGAATCACAGTGAGTATGAATTTAGGACCCGTTCGTATAGTAAATAAATTTAATTTTGATGCATATGTGAATGTGGATGAAAACAATATCAAGAATGCACTTTATCATATTGTTAGAAATTCGCTCGATAATATTTCTAATGTGGGTGTTATTCAAATTGATGGTGAAATTGTTGGAGATATGGTATTCATTTATATTGATGATGATGGCGTTGGCATTGCCCCTGAACACTTACCGTATCTCTTTGATCGTTTTTATAAAGTGAATTCAAACAATGAAGAACGATTTGGATTGGGATTATCGATTACTAAAAATATTATAGAAAACCACTCTGGAACCATCAATATTCAATCAACACCGCACTATGGAACGCGTGTGATGATTTCGCTTCCATTACTTACTTCAGAAGTGAATGTTTATGATCATGATGAAACACTTGAACTTTCCATTATTAAACAAGAACTCGATTTCAATGTAATGGTTGTATCACAAGATGAAATCATGATTAATTATCTCAAGAAATCGTATAAGAACTTATATATTTTTGCATACCAACGCCACGACTCTGAAAAGTTGGCTGAAAATGTTTTAAAAAATAGCATTGATGTCTTGGTTCTTGATTATAACCATGTACAACTTGTCAAAGACCAAACGGCGAAGTATATCCGTAAATATACAGATATGCTCAATACACCCATTTTAATGGTTGCCCCCCAACAAGTTATTTTAGATCTTTGGTTCCAACACCAAATTAATGTGAATGATTTTATTGAAAGTCCTGTAGACTATCGAAACTTCATTCTAAAGATTAATAACTTATATAAGAGTAAAAAAGCGATTGAAAGTGGTGTAGAAAAAGAATTCAGATACCTTCACTCACAAATCTCCCCACACTTCTTATACAATACTTTAAATACGATTATTGGTTTAAGTTATGTGGATTCTGAAAAAGCACGTGAAGGTTTGCTAAATATCTCTGTATATTTACGCGCAAAACTGAATGTCTTTAATGCAGAAATTTTTGTGCCAATAGAAGAGGAATTAGAAGTCATTCGCTCTTATTTAGAAATTGAAAACCTCAGATATGAAGATAAAGTTAAAACTTCAATTGAAGTGGATGATAATCTTAATTTCAAAGTGCCACCCCTGATGATTCAAAATGTGGTTGAGAATTCCTTCAAACATGCCTTTGATTTAAAAGAAACAGGCAACAAACTTAAAATAACTATTAAACTTCTAGATGGTATGCACATCGTTAATATAATTGATAATGGTAAAGGAATGGATGAAACCGCAATTCGACAAATCTATGAAGCAAAAACAAAAGGCTTTGGCTATCGCAATACCATGAAACGCTTATCCTTAATTCAAGGCAGTTCTATAAATATTGAATCAAAATTGAATCAAGGCACCAATATTGAAATTAGATTACCGGAGGTAACCCATGATTAGAGCAATTTTAGTTGATGATGAAAACATGGCCAATACAGTTCTGAGTGAAATGTTGAAGAAACATCAAAATGTTAAAATTGTGGGCAGTTATACAGATCCACTCGTTGCACTAAAAGAAATCGAAACTACAAACCCTGATGTGATCTTCTTAGATATTGAAATGGGCGATGTAAACGGGATTGAAATGGGTGAATCTTTCACCAATGAAAAGCCAGACGTATATATTATTTTTGTGACAGCTTACTCAGACTATGCGATTGAAGCATTTGAACTTAATGCGATTGATTATCTATTAAAACCAGTCTTACCATCGCGTCTTGAAAAAGCAATCTCACGCATTCCACTTAAAGAAAAAAAGCCAAAAGAAGAAACACAAAACAACACAGTGTACATTCAAAGTTTTGGTCATTTCTCAATTTTTAATTCAAATAAGGAACCCAAGAAATGGCGTACCAGTAAATCCAAAGAACTCTTTGCGTTTTTATGGGCTCATGAAGATGAAGTCTTAGATAGAGATTACTTAATTGAAATGCTATTTCCAGAACGTGACGTCACAAAAGCCAATACACTTTTTAGTACCACGCTTTATCAAACAAGGAAAAACTTATCAGATTGTTTGGGTGATGCATGTATCCAGCAAATAAACCGCGGATATAAATTCAACATAGAAATTGAAAGTGACTATAAAACTTTAAAGACACTCATCGCATCAAGTGAATACAAAGAAGATGATATTGATAAAATAAAAGCACTTTATAAACATGATTTCCTAGAATTTGAAGACTACCCGTGGAAAAATGAAATCAGTCAAAATATACGTAACAATATTAAAATACATTTATTCAACCTCCTTGGTACACTCACAAACACTCAAGAACATAAGTTACTCACAGAAGAAATCTTACTCTTTCTCTATCAATTAGATAGAACAGATGATCAAACTGTAAAATATATTGTCGATTTCTATCAATCATCAAATCAACCCGCCAAACTCACAGTCTTCTATCAAGAACATATTGCGTACTTAGAAAATGAACTTGATATTGAAATACCTGAATACCTCGAATAAATAAAAGACCTCTAAGTCAGTATTGTTCATAGTTTGTTCATATGAACACTATAGAATACACAAGAGGTCTTTTTTTGTGCTTTTGTCACAATCTTAAGCATTGATAAATATAATACGTTACATTTACACTCACGAACATCATGAAAACGTATATTATCAATTATAAGATTAAAAGAAAACAACACAAACAAGACACCATATAATAAGGAGGTATATTATATGAGTAAATTAAATAAAATATTGGTATCAATACTTGCAGCAGTTGTGGTTGCTGTATCACTTGTGGTGCCAAATGCTTACGCAGATACTGGAAAGAATTTAGGTGAAGGAATATTTAAAAATGTTACCGTTAAACTTGATGGTACAGAATTGTCGTTAGATGATACAAATGAAGTTGAATATGACGATAAATCTCAACTTCAGATCACATTTGACTGGGAGTTGCCTAATAATGACGAAGATTTTGAGCTCAAATCCGGTGACTGGGCGAAAATAAAGATTCCTGATGTACTGAAAGATTCAAAGGATATCACTGGTAATCTTTTAGATGATGGAGTTCCTCTTGGAACATTTACAGTTACGGAAGATGGATATCTTGAAGTTGTTTTTAACGATAAATTAGAAGATAAATATGACAGAGATGGAACAGTTGGTTTCTTTTTGGATTTCAAATTATTAGGTTTTGAAGATGATGTTTACCAACGATTAGAATTTGGTGAACCTTTTAATAAAACACTTGATTTCAAAGTTGAACCAGGCGGCACTTTAAATCATGTCACAAAGTCTGGGAAACCAAATTCGACTATTAATACAGAATACATTGAATGGTCAATTGATGTTAATACTAAATTGGAATCACTAAATAATGGTATTCTTGAAGATGCTATTCCAGAAGGATTAAGTTTAATGAGCGGAAGCGTAGAAATCTATGAACTCTATGTTGGACTTAATGGAAAGCTCACACAATCAGAAAATCCCATTGTTTTACCAAACTCGCTTGAAGAGAATGTATTAAAGGTTGAATTTGGTGAAACTGATCGTGCATATAGGGTTATTTATAGAACCAATGTTGATGAATTTAAAGAATCATTTACTAATAATGCCATTTTAAAAGATAATGGGACTGAAATAGGCGAAGCAAATGATACGGTTGACAATTTAACACGAGGATCAAGTATTGAAAAGACTGGAAAAAGAACTTCAAAAAATTCAAACTATGTAGAGTGGGTTATTGATATTAATAAATCAGTAGAATCTCTTAAAAATGTAAAAGTGTTAGATACCATTCCTGAGGGATTTAAAAATGAACTTAAATCATTAACTATTCATAAGTTGAATGAAGTAAATGGTCAATGGGTTGAAGGTGAAGATGTTACAACAAGAATTGTAGGAGAAAATAAATCATTCCCTATTGATTTTGACGATATTGACAGTGCATATAGAATTAAAGTTTCGATGGAAATTGACTACGAATATTTTAAAGAATACAGACAAGATTTTGTATTTAAAAATGTTGCGGAGCTTGAAGTAGATGGTAATGTAGTAGATTCAGATGAAGCAAAAGTAGAGTTTGAACGTGAAACATTACTAACTAAATCTGGAAAAGAAACAACAAGTTACGGTGATTCCATCATTTCTTGGACAATAAATGTCAATAAAGCAAAACATATTATTGAGGGTGCAAAAATTACCGATACAATCGGTGAAGGATTAGAACTTGTTGAGTCTACCGTTAAAATTTTTGACGTAAAAGCAAACAAATAT
>RRZU013007978.1_pt1 | contig 11254 bp, 9 predicted proteins | sample 2165561 | NCBI WGS metagenome assembly RRZU01 (sample SAMN10456909, study PRJNA506462) | wastewater metagenome | isolation source: wastewater sludge | place: USA: Moscow, Idaho | reverse complement strand
CCATATCTTTTCCAGGCTCTTAGTTTTTCATGGTTTTTAGAAACAGGATATTTTAGCTGATAAGTTATAAGAGATGTTTTGTTCTGGTGGTGGTTGGAATATGAAGGAAAGGGTTTAATACACCCCTGTAAATAGTATCAACATGATTTTACATTGGGTATAAATAATGTATCGAGAAATGGAGGTTACTATGTATTATATAAATGGAAAATTTTTACTCAATGAAAATATAGATGCAATGAAAGTAGAAGAAGGAAAGATTTCCTGGATGGGAAAAACTGATGAACTTTCAGGTGAAGAGACCGTCGATTTAAAGGGAAGTACAGTCCTGCCAGCCCTGGTGGAATCTCATATTCATCCGATTTTCCTAGCAGATCTAGAGGGCAAGCTTACCATTATGCCTCCAGCTGTAAATAGTATTGAGGAAATGATTGAGAAGCTGATTGAACTAGATAAAAAAGAGAATGGTAAAACTATCGAAGGCTGGGGTTACGATGAAAGCTTTTTCTTAGAGGGAAGAAGTCCAAATCGTTACGATCTGGATAAGGTTAGTACTACAAAGCCTGTAAAAGTCCAACGTTCTGATCTTCACAATGTAGTAGTAAATTCCTATGCACTCGAAAAAATGGGGATCACAAAGGATACTCCAGATCCTAAGGGCGGATTTATACGGAAAGATGAAAAAGGGGAGCCTACAGGATTATTATCAGAGCAAGCAGCTTTTTTGATTAAAGATCTATTTGAGTCGGGCACCTTGGATGAAAAAATCCATAAGATGGTTCGAGGCTCTAAAACATTGGCAGAATACGGAATTGGCTCTATGACAGAAACCCTGGGGGTATTGGATGATAAGGAAGATACTTTCGATATCTATGTAAAAGCTATGGAACAAGGATATTTACAGGATATTTCTTTATATTATTATTGGAGCGAAGGGGTTCAGAACTTATCGGAAGAAGAACTTTCTTACAGAATAAAGGGTGTAGGCAAGGATGCAAAAGTTTTCTTAAAAGGGATAAAATATTTCTTGGATGGAACTATTAGCAGTGGTACGGCCGGCATGACCAGGGAATATCCCAGTATTGAAGATTCCTTGTATGTGACAAGAGATCATAAAAAACCAACCAGCGAAGACCTGAGTCGAGAAAAAACAAAAGGCCTAATGACGGGAACGAAGGAAGAGCTTGCAGAGATTATGGCCTTTTGCAAGGAGAAGGGACTTCAGGTAAAGATTCACGCCATGGGAGACTATTCTGTAGATCTTATTTTAGAATTGGCAGAAGACTTTGGGAGTTGGATAGAGAATGGTCCCAGCATTCGAATTGAGCATGGAAGTACCTTGAGGGACGATCAGATCGAAAAAATTCATCACCATAAAATCTCTGTCTCCGGTCAAAGTATTTTCTTTTTTGCGGAATATGAGCCTTATACGAAGTTTATCGACGAAGAATTGTTTTTGCAAATCAACCGCTTAAGAAGCCTTTATAAACCGGGAGAATTAAACTATCCCTATGTAGCCTTAAGCAATGATGCCCCATCTACCTATCATCCCACACCGGCGAATCCGTGGTTAGGAATAGAAGGAACCGTTACAAGGAGGTCATTAAAGGAAAAAGCTGATATCAATCAAAAAGAGAAGCTGGAACTTAAGGATGCATTAAAACTTTATACCATCAATGCAGCCAATATTAACCTGATGAAAGATGTTGGCGAGCTGAAAGTAGGAAAACAGGCGAATTTTATTATAATAGATCAGGACTTGGAAAAACTGCCGGAAGACCAGCTCCACGATATTATACCGGAGGGAGTTTATATTCGTGGTGAAAAAATCGAATTTAAATAAAAAAAGCGTTTCAATGCGAAACGCTTTTTGCTTTAAAGAGAACAGTTTCCGTCTTCACAAGTGGAGCCTTTATCTGTTGATAGATCTTCTGTATTTGTTTTCTCCTCTTGTTCCTGCCATGCTTTATTTAAGGCTTGTACAAAAGTTTCCGCTGGCTGTGCTCCGGAAATAGAGTATTTATTATCGATAAGAAAGAAAGGAACGCTGTTGATAGAATATTGCCGAGCCATAGCTTCATCCATTCGAACTTGGTCTAAATAGGCAGAAGAATCGTCTATTACTTTTCTGCTTTCTTCTTTATCGAAACCTGAATTTTCCATGATTTCTATTAAAGTATCAGTATCGCCAAGATCTTTACCTTCTGCAAAATAGGCAGAGAAAAGATTTTCTAAGACTTCTTTTTCTTTCCCTTTCTCCTTGGCGAATTTTAGCAGCCGATGGGCATTTAGTGTGTTGGTATATTTCATAGCATCCGCATCGTAGTCTAAGCCCAGGTCTTTTGCCAAAAGTCCAATCTGGTCGTTTTGACCTTTTGCTTGGTCTAGGGACATGCCGTATTTTTGAGATAGGACTTCATGGATACTGGAACCGGAATAACCGGGATGATTCGGATCCAGCTCAAAGCTTCTAAAATCCACCTCTATTCTTTCCTTATAGGGTAATGTTTCTATAGCATTCTGTAATCGCCTTTCCCCTATATAGCAGAAGGGACAGACAAAGTCAGACCATATTTGTATTTTCATAATAATACCTCCCTTATTTTCCTATTATAGTACTAATTAGGAGAAATGAAAAGAAGACTCCAGAAGCTCTTTCAGAAGGGGTATAAAGAAAAACAAGGAGGAAGATTTATGGAACATCTTAGAAAAGAAATAATAAATGACTTTGAAAATATAGATTATACAAATAGGGGGATTCACCCCTTATATGCAGCGGAAAAGGGGGCTAAAATTCTTATCGTAGGACAAGCTCCTGGAGCCAAGGCGGAAAAAGCAATGACTCCTTTTCAGGATAAAAGTGGGGAAAGGCTGATGGACTGGTTAGGAGTAGAAGAAAAAGTCTTCCGCGACACTAATAAATTTGCCATATTACCTATGGATTTCTATTATCCTGGAAGAGGAAAAAGCGGTGATAAACCTCCTAGAAAAGGCTTCGCAGAAAAATGGCATCCCAGGTTTCTAGAAGAAATGAAACAAATCGAGTTGACCCTTTTGGTGGGGAAATATGCTATAGATTATTATTTAAAGGGGGTTAAGAAAAAGAATTTAACAGAAACGGTGAAATCTTATGAAAATTATCTTCCAAAATATTTCCCCTTAGTCCATCCCTCGCCTCTAAATTTTAGGTGGCATAAAAAGAATCCTTGGTTTGAAAAAGAAGTTGTGCCCGACCTAAGAAAGATGGTGCAAAGAATTTTGAATTTATAAGTACTAGAGTTAGTCCTTAGGGATGAGGAAATTTCTGTGGGTTTATAGAATGATATTAGATCATCATATATTATAAAAAATCTGCGCCAGCTTGCTTAAAAGCTGTTGCAGATTTTTTATCTATCCAGTCCTTTAAAAAAGTTCAAGGGGATGGTGGTTTTATATGTTTTCTTCTATTAAAAGAATTTTGTTTTTATAAAGCTTTTTATAAACGATATATCCGTAAAGCAAGGCGAAAATTTCTGCGATGGGGTAGGAGAGCCAAATCGTAGAGAGACTGATATAACTGAGTAATTTAGCTAAAGGAAGGATGATCACCATCTGTCTTAGTATGGACATAATAAGGCTATAGATTCCATAACCCAAGGCTTGGAAAAAGGTGGAGTACATAATGCCTATAGCTGCAGGGATAAAGCAGAGTGATGTAATGCGAAGCATAGGAATTCCGATTTCAAGCATTTCTTCTGTGCTGTTAAAAAAAAGAAGCAGGGGTTTCGGGAATAAAAGGAATATTATCGTTCCTAAGAACATCATGAGAACGGCGATCTCAAACCCATAGCGCATGCAGTCGTCGATCCGTTTTTTCTTCCTTGCCCCGTAATTATAGGCAAGCATGGGAAGAACGCCCTGGGTCAGGCCGAATACAGGCAGAAACACAAAGCTTTGCAGTTTATAATAGATTCCCAGTACAGAAACGGATATTTCTGAGATGGGGATCAGTATGTAGTTGAATCCCATATTTAAAAAGGCGCCGATAGACTGCATAATAATAGAAGGCAGTCCTACTTTATAAATTTCCTTTATAATATTCCAATCAAAGGAATAATGTTTTTTCGTGATTTTCAGTTCTCCGTCATAAATCAGAAGATAATGGATACAGATATATGCTCCTACAAATTGTCCGATCAAAGTTGCAATAGCAGCACCAGTAACACCCATTGCTGGAATACCGAAATAACCGAAGATAAATATGGGGTCAAGGACAATATTTAGAAGAGAGCCCACAAGCTGGGAAAGCATAGGCACAAACATCCGCCCTGTGCTCTGGATCGTTTTTTCCTGTGATATTTGGACAATAATTCCGATGGAAAATATAGATACGAGACGGCTGTACTGTGCACCCATAGCGTAAACTTCCGGATCATTTGTAAATGTGGCGAAAAGTTGTTCTACACCGAAAAGTCCAAAAAGCATAAAGACTAAGGAAGTAATGATGGATAAGAGAAGGCCATGGCTTGCTACATTAGATGCCTTTTCTTCTTCTTTTTGGCCGAGAAGCCTTGCAGCATAAGAATTGATACCCACTCCCGTTCCAACACCAAAAGCGATGAGGACAAGTTGTATAGGGTAGCTTAAAGAGACGGCCCGCAGTGCTTTTTCGCTGATTTGAGCAACGAAATAGCTATCGACTACATTGTATAAACTTGAAATAAACATGGAAAAAATAACCGGTGAAGACATTCGTAAAAGCAAAGGAAAGACTGGTTCAAATCCCATTCGATTTTCATTCGTTTTTTTCATAACAACCTCCGTTAACTATTGTATCAGATGAAAGAGGTCAGTTGTAGAGAGAGTTTTTAGAGAATCCAAGATAATTTCTTTTTTGAACGAAAGAGAACATAGGGATAGTCTCTTAAAGAATCATAATTTTATAAAAGAATACTATTTTTTTGGAATGGGTATAGATAAAATAGAAAAAGACCAAAAGAAAAGGTCTTAAAATGAGCGTGAAAAAATGGAGGGATCCAGATGAAAAAAGTATATGGTATATTTGAAACTCTTACAGAGGCTCGTATTGTGGTGGGAGATTTGTTAGAACGAGGATATAATAAAGATCAGATTACAGTCATTTCAAAAGATAATCTTGATTGCGATTTAGAAAAAGATCCAGAAGAAAAGGATCAAAGTATTTGGGAAAAGATAAAAGAAGCTTTTGTTTTTGACCGCTATAATGGAAAGTACTGGGAAGAAGAATTAGAAGAGTGCAATAAGGAAGATGTGCTCCAGTATAAAGAGGATTTGGAAAAAGGATATACTGTTGTATTGATCGATGATCGTTTTGAACAAAGAGATCAGCCCACGATCGAAGAAAGGGATATCCGAAGTGATCTTGATTCCGATCGTTTTGAATAAAGTAAAAAATTTCTAAAGGTAGGGTTCTTTTGTTAGAAGGATAAGTTACTCTGATGGAATCGTAACGGAAAAATCTTGGTGTTTTACAGGGTATAGTTTTTATTGCATTAAAAATCCCTTTTCCTTATAATAAAACTACAGTAAAGAGTATGATGTTCAATATAAGGAGGCAGACAATGTTTAATTTAAAAGGAAGAGATTTTTTAACGTTAAAGGACTTTACACCGGAAGAAGTTCAGTATTTGCTGAATTTAGCAGCTGATTTAAAAGCTAAAAAACGAGCTGGAATAAAAGGTGATTTGCTGGAAGGAAAAAGCATTGTTCTGCTTTTTGAAAAAGCGTCTACAAGAACAAGAACGGCTTTTGAAGTAGCCTGTTTTGACGAAGGCGGAAATGTAACATTTTTAGGATCAGCAGACAGTCAGTTCGGTAAAAAAGAATCTGTAGAAGATACAGCAAAAGTCTTAGCGAGATTTTACGATGGAATTGAATTTCGAGGATTCTCTCATAAAACAGTAGAAGATTTAGCGGAGTATTCGAATGTACCGGTTTGGAACGGTTTAACCGATCTTTATCATCCTACACAAATCCTGGCAGATTTCTTGACTGTAAAAGAACAGGTGGCGAAACCTTTAAAAGACGTGAAGTTCTGCTATATTGGAGACGGAAGAAATAATATGGCGAATTCTTTGATGATCGGTGCTGCTAAGGTTGGTATGGAGATCAATATTATCGCTCCAAAATCACTATGGCCGGGAGATGAGCTTGTAAAAGAGATGAAGGAAGTCTGCAAAACCACTGGCGGGAAAATCGTCATTACGGAAGATATTAATGCAGTAGAAGGTGCAGATGTGCTTTATACAGATGTATGGGTATCCATGGGGGAAGAAGAACATTTTAAAGAAAGAATCGATCTTTTGAAAGTATATCAAGTTAACAAAGAAATGCTCGAAAAAACAGGAAACGATAAAACAATCTTCCTGCACTGTTTGCCAAGCTTCCACGATCTAAATACAAAAATCGGAAAACAAATCTATGATGAATATGGATTAACAGAAATGGAAGTAACAGATGAAGTGTTTAGAAGCCCGAACTCTAAAGTATTCGATCAAGCAGAAAACAGAATGCATACGATAAAAGCTGTAATGGTTGCGACGATCGGACGATAGGGGTTAAAAGTGGATAGTGTTTAGTGGTTAGTGGGTAGTGATTGGGGAAAATGCGGTGCATTTTCTTCCTTTGAATAATTTGGACAAAGGTAGTTGTGGAACGCTTTATGTTTTGATTTCATTGGGTTCTAATAAGAAACATAAATGCCGTATGTTTGACAATAAATCTTGAAAATAAAAGGTAGGACATAAATTCAAAACCAGCCTTTTGTCTAAAACAAAAACCGCATTTTTTCATGCGGTTTTTTTCATTCACTAAACACTACCCACTATCCACTATCCACTATCTTTTAATGCTTGTTAAGCATAATATTTAAAATCTCAACATCGGTGCTTCTCATGCCGAGTTTTGCCATTTGACCGATATTTCGAATGGTCTCGTCGGCGTTTTTTCCGACAATTCCTTCTCCCGAAGAGAACGTAATGCCTTTGTCTGCCATATGGACAGCGGAGATTGCGTTTTCTACGGCTAAGGATATTTTAGAAGCACAGGATGGCTTTGCTCCGTCGCATACCATGCCTCCTGTGGTAGCAACCGTGTTGATGATAACTTTTTCGATTTGTTCTTCTGTAAATCCTAAGAGATAGCCGATTCCTGCCCCGCTTGCAGCGGCTGCTGTAACAACACCGCAGAAGGCGGACAGTTTTCCAATGTATCTTTTTTGATAGATGCCGATGAGATTTGACAAGATCAAGGCTCTATATAATTCCTCAGAACTTTTTTTCAATTCTTTTGCATAGACAATAACGGGAATCGATACGGTCATTCCTTGATTTCCAGAACCGGAATTAATCATAACGGGCTTGCTGCAGCCGCCCATTCTAGCATCGCTTCCTGCAGCGGTCATCGCTCTTGCTTTTACTTTTAAAACACTGTTGTCATTGTACTCTAATAGAGTTTTGCCGATAGAAGCTCCATAGTTTCCGTAAGTTCCTTCTTGTGCAATTGCCATATTGTATTCGATTTGCATATCGAGAACATCTGTTAGATCTTTGTTTTTGTCTAGATCAATTGTGTTTGCGAATTCTAAAATAGAGTCAACGGTTAAAATTTCTAAATCCATATCGGTTTCGCTGCCACTGTTTTTTTCTTCAGGCGGGGCCAGCAGGACTTCTCCGTTTTTTTGTATGGAATAAAACTTGCTGTGATCATTTTTCAATTCTACAATAGAATGGTTATTGCCTTTTACAAGATTTGCGACGATATACAGCCCTTCGATTCCTTCTACAAACTGAACGGCAATTTTATTGTCGGCGATCATTTTCTTTGCCTTTTCTATCATTTCGTGGGTGATGTTTTCCAATACATTTAGTCCCTTTGAAGAGTCTCCTCCTAAAATCCCGAGTGCTGCGGCTATTTCAATGCCGTGGAGCCCTTCGGAATTCGGAACAATCACAGACTTTGCATTTTTTATAATATTTCCGCTGCAGACGATTGTCGCTTTTTCAGGAAGTTCACCTAAAACTTCTTTCGATTTCGCGGCAGCTAATGCAATTGCTATGGGTTCTGTACATCCCAAGGCAGGCATAACTTCTAGTAGAAGTATATTTTTCATTTGTTGTTCTAAATTTTTATCCATGGGAACCTCCTGTGATATAATAGATAAAAGCTCTTAGCTGATAATACCACTGATATTATTACTGATCATATCAGCTAGAAGTGGAAATGTCAATGAAAAGAGGACAAAATGACAGAAAAAAATTTACGAATAAAAGTATATGACAATATTAAAAATGATTTGATTCGGGGTAAATATAGTATATCTGACCGTATAAACGAAAAAGAACTTATGGAGAAATACGAAGTGAGCAAAGCGCCCATTCGAGATGCCTTAATAGAGCTTTGCAACGAAGGTGTTTTAAAAAGTATTCCCAGATACGGTTACACCCTTGTTCAATATTCTGATGAGTATTTAAAAAGCATTATTCACTTTCGAGAAATTGTCGAAGTCCAGTATTTAAACAATTATTGGGACAGGATACAGGAAGAAGATTTAAAAGATTTAGAAAAACTGCATTGCTCCACAACTTCGGATGTGGATAAATCTCAAATCGAAAATTATTGGAACGCCAATCAAGACTTTCACTTAAGGCTGGCTTCTTACTATCATGATGAATTTTTTTATGAAACTCTGAAGATGGCTATGACAAAGCAGATGATTATATTTGCTCAATTTTATTGGAATCATTGGGATAAATCGGTATTTAATTTATACAGCCATCAGCATGATAGTTTAATAAACTCACTAAAAGAAGGAAACAAAGAGAAGGCTATAGAAGAGCTGAAAATAGATATTAGAAGTTTTATGAAACTTTAAATCTTACAAAAAGGATACGAATGTGAAGGATTGTGAATTTAATGTGAAGAATTCATTCCTTTTGTGTGAAGAATTGTGTATAATATAGTATTGTACCGTTGATATTGCCGTGAAGTAAAAGGAGCAGAAATCTTAAGCGAGGACAGATTATGTTAGAGCGATTTAAAAAATATAATATAGATGAAAAGCTGATTATCATTACCTGTATAGCTATGTATCTGCCTTTTTATATAGGTTTTTCCTTTTTAGCCTTTAATCTATTTTATTATATCTATTCCAATCAAATAGGAAATATTATTAAGGAAATTAAAAATACAAAATTTCTATTCGCCTTTATCGTCTATTCCATAACAGTATCGGTGATGCATCAGAACAGTTATGGTCTTATGGCAAGTATAGCAATTTTGATATTTTCTATGTTTTTCCTGTTTTACAGAAGCAAGCTGACAAAGGAATTGTTCAAAGATTCTCTTCGAGTCATCGTTATTATGACAGGGCTTACTTTTATAGCTACCTTAGCAAGATATGGAATTTTGTTTATTCAAAATGATATGTCTTTATTAGCCTTAGCAGAGTATTCTGCTGAGAATCGCGAAATATCAAATTATTTTAATTCAAACTATTATGCGATGGTCTGTGAAATGATGATCATTGTAACAGGATATTTCGCCCACAAATCACAGAAGAAGCTTCATCGTATTCTTTATATCGGTTTGACCGTATTAGCCTTTGGAGCTCTTATACTAACAGGGTCCAGATCTGGTTTGGCAACGGCTGTTTTTCTTCTGGTTTTAATGAATTTAAAGCTGACGAAAAACAAAATCGGCTGGATCGAACTGGCGATTGCTTTATTTATTGGTGTAAATATAATCGGTGAGACAGGCCTCTTTCCCCGGTTTGGAACGATGGAACATGCCGTCGGACTTCGAGAAAAAATTTGGAGAGAAGCTCTTCGTATTATCGATAAAAACTGGCTGACCGGTGTAGGACCTTTAGGGATTCACAGCGAGGTTCACAGTATTGGTTCGAGAGTGGTTCATCACAGTCACAATATTGTTCTGGATGGCCTTGTGAATTTTGGAGTACTGGGAATGGCCCTGATTTTCCCTTTTGCAAAGAGAATTCGCGATGAAATCCATCATGCAAGAAAGTCCCCCTACTATCTTGTGATCTTGTTTTTAACGGCTGTTATTATAATTCACGGAATGGTGGATGTTACGATATTTTGGCATCAGACAGCTTTCATCTATTTTACTTTTGTAATAGCGATGGGCAAGCTTTATCTCATGGAAGAAAAAGCATCTGATAGAATCTTAAGTAGAGATAATATCCCCGTTGTTATCAAGACCACCAAGGGAAATGTAATTTACAGTGAAGAAGAAAAGAGCGATATTTAATCCAGCAAGAAAAGCGGGATAGACATTTAATACAAGCTGCACAAAAGAAGGGATTCTTTCGTGCGGCTTTTTATTCGAAAAAATCTGTTTTTCAAGGGATACAGCTTGGGGAAGCTTTCCCGATAGACCTGGCTTTCTTTTGGTATATGAATGGTTATGTTAAGATAGTAAAAGATATTTAGAACCCTCGTTAAAAGAGCGGGGAAATAATGGGATAACAAAAGAAGGGAACCCTCTGGAAAGTGTACAAAGGTATCCAGAAACAAAGGAAGCTTTTCGTCAATAGGATAAGACGTTAGGAAAAATCCTTGATTTGCTAGTCCTTGTTTGATCTCTTGAAAAGATTAGAGATAAAAAGGGTCACGATATAAACGAAGGGTTCCAAAATTAAATAGCCAGCAGGTTAAAAGAACTTTACAAGGTTATTTATAGAAAGTTTCTATTTCTTTAAAAAGGGTATAGTATAAAACTATGACCTAAGTAATGTTTAGAGGAGGAAAATATGAGCTTACGATTCTGCTCTCTTTCCAGCGGTTCCAGCGGGAATTGTATTTATGTGGAAAGCGATCGATCAAAAATTTTAATAGATGCAGGCTTTAGTGGGAAACAGGTGGAGAAGTTATTGTCTTCTATCCATGTAGATCCTACAGAACTTGATGCGATACTCGTAACTCATGAGCATTCGGACCATATAAAGGGTGTAGGAGTCTTGAGCCGGCGCTATCGTTTGCCTGTTATAGCAAACGAAGGTACCTGGTGTGCCATGACGAATAAGATAGGCAAGATAGATGAGGACAATATTCTAATTTTTAAAAATGATCTGTATTTCGGTTTACGAGATCTAGACATACTGCCGGTAACAACATCTCATGATAGTGCCGAGGCTTGCGGTTATATTATTCAAAAGGGAGAGAAAAAAATCAGTCTCCTTACAGACACAGGTCTTTATAATACAGAAATGATGGAT
>RRZU012086628.1_pt1 | contig 11256 bp, 10 predicted proteins | sample 2165561 | NCBI WGS metagenome assembly RRZU01 (sample SAMN10456909, study PRJNA506462) | wastewater metagenome | isolation source: wastewater sludge | place: USA: Moscow, Idaho | reverse complement strand
TATTTTTCTGCCTTGGATATTGGTTTAACCCAGCGCGATAAACTGCGTTTTTTACGCGAGTATTTTCAGCAGCCTTTGGTTGATATTTTGCACGATGAAGCTGAGTTGCTGGCCTGGTTAGAAAACAAAGCCGCCAAACTCTACGCGCGTAAAGAGCGCTATGGAGATGCGTTGTAATGTCTGATTGGCAGTTAGCCGCAGAGTATCAAGCGCTGCAGGCGGATTTTGGCAGCCTCGAGAAGGTGTTTGCTCTGCAAGGTGAGCGTATAACATATGATCCTATCTCTGAAGTCATTCGCGTCACCCGTGATGGCGTTGATTATTACGTGAAGCGCTATCGCAATAATGGTAAAGGTTTGCGCAAATACGCCGCTAAACCGCGGATTAAAGCCGAATGGCAAAATCTGAAACGCTTTGCCAAGTGGGGCATTCCCACCGCCAAGGTGATTGCTCAAGGGCTGGAGCGCCAAGCCGGTGCCTTTGTGCGTGGCGCCATGATTACTCGGGAAATCCCCAACACCCGCGACTTGGCGGATTTAGCCAATAGCAACAGTCCCTTATTGCAAGACCGCGCTTGGGTGCAGCAAGTCAGTGTGCAAGTGGCCCGAGCCACGCGCGTGATGCATAAACATGGCTTTACCCATAATGATTTGAAGTGGCGCAACTTGCTGGTGGATGAGCAAGTGCAGGTCTATTTAATCGACTGTCCGGCCGGTAGCTTTTGGGCTGGGCCGATGCTGCGTTATCGTATTATTAAAGATTTAGCCTGCTTGGATAAAGTGGGCAAATACCACCTCAGTCAAACTCAGCGCTTGCGCTTTTATTTACAGTATTGCCAACGTACGCGGCTCAAGGCCCACGATAAAAAGCAAATCGCTAAAATTGTGCGATTTTTTGAGGGGCGCGAATGAACGACTTTATTGATCCAGCCATTGCCGGTCTGCTCAAACAACATCAACTGGATAACTTTGCCGCCTTGTGGGCGTTAGAGCTGGAAGCGGTGGATGAGCCCAACACCGAGCGTGGGGGCTGGAGCAGTGTGGCTAAGCTGTCACTGGGTGAGCAGACATTTTATTTAAAGCGCCAAATCAATCACCTCACACGTACGTTACAAAAACCGTTAGGCGAGCCCACCTTTGCTCGTGAAATGCGCAATATTCAGCGTTACCAAGTGCTGGGAATTCCTGCGCTGCGGGCGGCGTTTTTTGCTCAGCGCCATGTCGCAGGCGAGCAACAGGCCATTTTAATGACCTATGCTTTAGAGGGCTGGCATGACTTGGACCACTGGCAACAGCAGTGGCTCACATTAACGGCTGAGCAACAGCAAGGCATTATTCAGGCCTGCGCTAAGCTGGCGAAAACGCTGCATAATGCAGGGCAAATCCATGGCTGTTTTTATCCTAAGCATATTTTCTTGCAGCAACAGGCCGCTGGTTTTACCGCGCAACTGATTGATTTAGAGAAGACGCGCCCGCTGGTGCTAGGTCGTCGTGATCGGATTAAAGATTTAGAGCCGCTGTTTCGTCGTTCCCGTCATATTTGGGGGCGTGAGCAAGCACAGCTGTTTTTGCAAAGCTATTTGGATAAGTCGGAAGATATTCCACAGTGGTTACAGCGTCTGGATGCCCGCCGCAAAAATAAGGAAGCGCGCTAATGCAGTTAACTGAGCTGAGTGGTCGTGCCCCGCAGCTGCCGCTGACTTTAGAGTTGGAGAACGGCCAGAGCTTAGTGGTTGAGCAGTGGCTGCGAGTGTTGCCCGGCCAGCGCTATGTCGGTCAAGCACAGTGGCAAGGGCGCCGCGTGTTGGCGAAGATTTTGCTGGGCAATAAAGCCGCACGCCAATTCACGCGCGAGCATGCTGGCGCACAACTCTTGGCTGAGCAGCAGATTCCCAGTGCACTATTACTCGATGCACAGCAGCAGACTGATAGTGCCTACTTGTTGTTTAAGTTTATCGACAATGCGCACAGCCTCAATCAAGCTTGGCTGGCCTGCAGCGCTGAGACACCTTTAAGTGAGCAACAAACTACAGTCTTGAGTCGCGCGCTGATTGCCGTAGCGCAGATGCATTTGCGCGGTCTGTGGCAAAGTGATTTGCATCTGGATAATTTGCTGCAGCAGGACGAGCAGATCTATGTGGTGGATGGCGGCGGTGTGCAAAGCGAACAGGCCGGTCAGCCGTTATCCGCTGATAAAGTCATTGCCAATCTGGCGGTGTTTTTCGCGCAGTTACCCAGTGCCTTAGATGAACATCTGGAAGAGTTGTTGATTCATTATTTAATGGCCAATGGCGAACATGCACTGCGTTTAGAAAAGCTGCAGCAGCAAATTCACAGTATTCGTCAGTGGCGGGTGAAAGATTATCTCAACAAGGCCGGACGTGAATGCAGCCTGTTTAGTGCCAAAATCAATCCCTTTGGTTTGCGCGTGGTCTGGCGTGCAGCGCAGGATGAGCTTGAGCCTGTGCTCGCCAATCCTGATGCAGCAATTGCTGGCGGCCATATTTATAAGACCGGCGGCGCAGCTACTGTAGCGCGTATTGAGCAGGGTCAACGCAGCTTAGTGGTCAAGCGCTATAACATTAAGAATGTAGCCCATTGGTTGAAGCGCTTTTGGCGACCGAGCCGTGCGTGGCACAGTTGGTTGGCGGGGCATCGTCTGAGTGTGTTAGGCATTAACACCCCGCAGTCCTTGGCGGTATTGGAAAATCGCTGGTGTGGATTGCGTGGCAGCGCATGGTTAATTAGCGAATATTGCGGCGAACAGGATATAATCGACTGCTTTGCCAGCTATGAAAACGATGGCATAGCGCCAGAGGCGGTGATTGACGCATTAGTGGCATTGTTGAATGCCTTGATTCGTGAAAAAATCAGCCATGGTGATTTAAAAGGCCACAATATTTTATGGCATCAAGAGCGCTGCTATTTAATTGATTTAGATGCCATGCAGCAGCATCAGAGCATGCGCAGTTTTAGCCGCGCGTATTTAAAAGATCGCACCCGTTTATTACGCAATTGGCCGCACGACAGCCCATTGTATAGATTGCTTGATCAGCGTTTACCGCAGTTGCCCAGCAGCTGCCCTGAAGACTAAGAGGCAAACCGACCCATGGCACTGACTATTCTAGGCCTATCTGGCGCACTGAACCACGACCCATCGGCAGCGTTATATATTGATGGCAAGCTGATTGCCGCCGTTGAGGAAGAGCGTTTAGTACGCGACAAACATGCCAAAAATCGCATGCCCTATGAGTCTGCGAAGTTCTGCTTAGAGCAAGCAGGGATTACGCCAGCCGATGTGGATGTGGTGACCATTCCCTTTGCGCCGATCAGCATCTTTGGTAAAGCACGCTGGCATTACGCTAAGCGTTATTGGTATGCACCTGAGCGTGCTTTAGATGCGATTTTGATGGGTAATCGCCGTTATAAGCGTTACTACAGAAAAGTTCAGTGGTGCTTAGTGCAACTGGGTTTTGACTTGAAAAAAGTTAAAATTGAGCCGGTTGAACACCACTTAGCTCACGCCGCCAGTGCCTACTTATGCTCAGGCATTAAAGAAAAAACCGCCATTATGGGCATTGATGGTAAAGGCGAATACGCCACCACCTTCTTTGGCTACGGCGAAAACGGCAAGATTCACAAAATTAAAGAATTTTACGACCCAGACTCGCTCGGTGGCCTGTATGGCGCACTGACTGAATTTCTGGGCTTTGAAATGCTCGATGGCGAATTTAAAGTCATGGGCATGGCGCCTTATGGCAACCCTGATTTATATGACTTATCACGTTTAGCCAAGTTTGAAGATGGCGAACTGGTGATTAACACCGAATACGTCAACGTGGTCGGTGTGCGTCGCTATAAAGAGAAGGGCAAAGGCTTTTACTTCTCACCTAAATTGATTGAGTGGCTCGGCCCGAAGCGTGAAGGCGATATCGCTGACGACCCCTACATCCATTATGCCGCCAGCGTACAAGCGCTGTTTGAAAAGCTGGCGCTGGAAATGATGGATTACTACTTGGGCGACATTATCAAAGAAACCGGCCGCATCGCTTTTGCCGGTGGTAGTGCGCTGAACGTTAAGCTTAACCAAAAAATCATTGCCCGTGATGAAGTGAAAGAGCTGTTCGTACAACCTGCCGCCGGTGATGCCGGTACTGCAGTGGGTGCCGCGGCCTATATTTCACAAAAGCGTGGCGTACCGGTAGAGAAGATGGAGCACGTCTATCTCGGCCCTGAGTACACGAACGAAGAAGTGATTGCCGCTTGTGCCAAGCACGCAGGCAAGCCGCAGTGGCAGAAAATCGATAACGTACCTGAGCATATCGCTAAGATTATGGTCGATGGTAACCCCGTAGCCTGGTTCCAAGGCCGCATGGAGTTTGGCCCACGTGCCTTAGGGGGTCGCTCGATTATTGGTTGCCCAAGTATTCCAAAAGTAGCGGATCGCATTAACGAACAAATCAAGTTCCGCGAACGCTGGCGCCCATTCTGCCCATCGATGCTCGACACCGTGGCAGAAAAAATGCTCAAAGTAGATCATCCATCACCCTTTATGACCTTCACCTTTGAAGTCAGTGACGAGTGGAAAGCCCGCGTACCTGAAGTCGTCCACGAAGACGGCACCTCACGCGCACAAGTGCTGGAGCGTCAATACAATCCACGCTGGTACGACTTGATGCTGGAGCTGGAAAAGCTCACCGGTAACGGTGTGTCGCTGAATACCTCGCTCAACCGTCGTGGCGAAGCGATGGTGTGTTCACCGAAAGATGCGCTGGATATGTTCTACGGCTCAGATCTGCAGTACCTCATCATGGAAGATATTTTGGTTGTGAAGGAAACACAGACCGATGACAGCAACTAGCGATTCGCCAACCTCTACAGAACAATGGGTTCTGCAGTTTAGTCACGGCTATGACGGGCCTTTTATGGATTGTTCCCGTCAGTATGCTGCGCTGTTTAAAGACACTGAGTACAAAGTTTGTACCGTGTATTTAACCGGCAAACCCGATGAGGCTGTGGCGCAGGGTAGTGCCTCAGATGAAGTGATTTTTTTAAACTACAGCAGCAAGCAAGTCCGTGGCCTAAAGCTTGCTGCGATTAAAGATTTTAAGAAAATCGTTGCTAGCCGTAACTTTACTCTGTGTATTGCCCACCGTTTTAAACCGATTTATATCGCTTTATTTGGCTCGAAACTGCCAGTCATAGGTGTGCATCACGCCTTTGGTGACTATAAACGTCGCTCCCGCCAGTGGTTAGCCAATCACTTTCGTGACCGCTTACGTTTACTCGGTGTATCTAATGCGGTACGTGATGATATGCGTGCTTGCTTGCCAAAGTTTAAACCTGAGAATATCGAAACACTCTACAACCGTATTGATGTTGAAGCAGTGCAAGCTGAGCAAGTTAGCCGAGAACAAGCACGCGAAGTTCTTAACTTACCTTTAGATGCCTGGATAGTCGGCAACGTCGGTCGCTTGCACCCTGATAAAGACCAAGCCACATTGATCAAAGGCTTTGCCAAGGCGTTGCCAGAACTACCAGCAGGCAGTTTATTAGCCATTATGGGTAGTGGTCGTTTAGAACAGCAGCTGGAGCAGCTGGCTGTTGACCTTGGCGTTGCAGATAGCGTGCGCTTTTTAGGCCAAGTTCCCAATGGTCGTCGGTACTTTAAGGCGTTTGATTTGTTTGCACTGACTTCGGATCACGAGCCCTTTGGCATGGTGTTGCTTGAGGCAATGGCTGCGGGTGTGCCGGTGATTGCGACCAATTGTGGTGGGGCGAAAGAGGTGGTGAGTGATTCTAAATTGCGCTTTCAGCTTGGAAATGCGCAACAGCTGGCAGCATTGTTACTTAAAGCTGTTATCGATAAGCCTGTGAATGCAGAGCTTGAGCAGTTTACTGATAGTGCGGTGTTACACGAGTTTCATCGCATCAAGCAGCAATGGCAGCTAGGTTAATCTAAATGCGTTTATTGAACTGCATGTGGTCCGCAGAGCCTGCCTTTAAGTCAGTTCATTTGGTTCTGAGTCACTTTATCGCTGCAGTTGCACCGACACAGCAGGCCAATGTTTTTTTAATGGGTGATGCTTGTCAGCAAAATCTATTAGCACAGGCTGAGTCTTTTCAGAGTAAAAAAAAAGCCACTAAAAAACTGATTGCTACGTATTTTTTGCGTAGAAAATGGCTAGGTAAAATCCAAGAGTTTAATCCAGATGTCGTGGTTGTTGATGGTTTAGGTATGGCTCGCTTGTTATTGCCTGTCTTAGAGAAATATCATTCAGCCCGTGTCCTTATTTATTTTCACGGACAAACAAAGTTTACTGCTAAGGATGTTGCATTATTAACTCGTCACTATAAGTTCTCACTCAAGTTGATCGCAGTTTCACAGACCTTAGCCACAAATATTAGTCATCTGTTGCCACATTTAGATGTACTGGCAATACCAACCTATCTTGATTTGCCTAATAAAGTATCACAGCCTAAAACTGAGAGTTCTACAGTAGTTTTGGGGGCTGTAGGGCGTTTAGTGGATGATAAAAATTTTGCGGTTTTGCTCGAATGCATGAGTCAACTGGTAGCTAAAGGTTTGCCAGTGAGCTTGATAATAGCCGGTGAGGGTAAGTGTCGTCAGGCGCTTGAGAATCAGATCACGCAACTGGGCTTGAATCAGCAGGTGACTTTGCTCGGACAGGTTGATGATATGGATGCTTTTTATCAAGGAATTGACCTCCTGTTGGTGCCATCACAGCAAGAAGGACAGGGCTTGGTTATTCAAGAGGCTATTCATTATGGTAAACCAGTGATTTGCAGTGATCTTGCTGTGTTTAAAGAGCAGCTCTCTGACAGTGGTGTCTATTGTGCATCCGGTGAGGTGGGGCAATGGAGCCAAGCATGCGAGTTATATATGAGTACAGAGGCTAGGCTGCAGTTGTTTGAACGTCAGCAGATTCAACACCAAAGCTACAATACAGCTCAACTCTTTGCACAACGTTGCGTTGCTGCGTGTCTTTAAGGAAGTAGTTATGAAAGCGCAAGTTGTTTTTTTATCAGGCAGTTTGCAATTATCAGGCTCAACAACTTGGATCAATACCCTGATTAAAGGTTTTGAACAGCAGAATATTCATTGTATTCATCTTGTGACCGGTGTACCTAGCTCAATTAAAAGTAGTGCGACCCAGGTTTTTTATACGGGTAGGCCTCGCCAACAGTGGTGGCTACGTACAATGCGCATACTGCAACTGCATAAGCTATGTAAAGGCTTCTATAAAAAGCAAGAGGAAAGTTTTTATACAAAGCGATCGCAGCATTTATTGGATTCTCAATTAGCTGAAAAAGTGTTGGTAATCAAAGACTTTTCTAGCTACTTACCCACGTACTTTTGCGATGCTCGTTTTCTAATAGCTGCTGTTTTACATCAACAGTTTACAGAGTTTGAAAAAGGCTATTTTAACCATAAATTGTGTGCTGTAAGTGAGACGGTTAAGAAAAATTCAAATCAATTAGGTTTTAATGTTCAGCATACTATTTACAACCCTCTGGATGTTCAGCAACTTGAGCGCCTGGCCGAAGAGTATCAGCCATGCGATGAGAATTATCTGCTGTTTGTTGGTAAACTGCATCAAGAAAAAGGCATTATCGAGTTACTAGAAAGTTTCCATCAATTGCTAAATGAAAAAAATATTAATCTTAAATTAATTTATGTTGGTGAAGGTAAGGATCGTAAGTTGTTACAGGACTACATTACTAAGCATGGTATAGAAAGGTATGTTAAATTAGTTGGTTTTTTATCTAATCCCTATCCTTATATTAAGAATGCAAAATTGTTAGTGCTACCTTCATACTCTGAGGCAATGCCATATGTTGCCATAGAGTCTGCTGTATTAAAAACAAACTATTTAGTGTCTGATTTTGCCTCGGCAAGCGAGTTTTTTCCAGAAAAAAATATTTTTTTAATGGGTGATGAAAGCTTTGATTTTAAAGAAAACCTTAAGAATAAAATTATAAGCTCACTTGAAAGTGGAAGTTTTGAGTTGAATAAAAATGTTATAGATAATATGTCGCTTACAAAAGTTACGAAAATGTATTATGAGCTTATTCAGGATTTTGATAAGTAAAATGAAAGTATTGTTTTTAGTTCAAAAAGAGCAGCGTATTATTTTAGATCAGTTTTATGATGCGATTGCTCAGCATTGTGAGATGGATATCCGCTGGTTGAGCAGCCATGAGCAGGCGAATTTACGCAAGTATTTCAAGGAACATGTAAAAACTGAAAATTATGATCGAATCATGCTGTTTTTGCGCTTTAAGAAAGAGATTCGTCAGGTCGCGTTTATTAAAACGATTCCCAATCTAGTGATTCTTGAGCATGATGCTTATCAAAACTATGTTGATTGTAAGTATAGAGGCAAGTTTTCTAAGCATTACCAGCAATTGCCTTGGGTGCGCGTTTTAACTTCAGGAGCTGCTGTTACACGCCGTTTGCAGAGCGAGGGCTTTGATGCTGTGTTTGTACCTAAGGGGTACGATCAGCAATTACTACACAATTTAGCCGTGCCACGAGATATTGAACTGGGCTTTGTGGGCAGTATTAAAAGCGCAACCTACTCACAGCGTAAAGCATTTTTAGAGCAGCTAGCCGAGCAAGAAAACCTCTTGATTACACGCACTAAATCAGGTGACGAGTATCTACAGACCCTGAATCGTATTCGATTTTTTGTCAGTGCGGATATTGGTATGGGCGAGAATATGATTAAAAACTTTGAGGCAATGGCCTGTGGTTGCGTGTTATTTGCCTACGATCAAGGGGCTGAAGAGAATCAAGCCTTGGGCTTCAAAGATATGCACAATATTGTTTTATATAAAGATATGAACGATTTTAAAGATAAACTGAATCAGCTACGTGCTAACACAGAGCTTGCCGACCAGATTGGCCAGCAGAGCCAGAAGTTGGCTGAAGATCGCTATACCTTTGCCCAGCTCGGTAAAACAGTTATCGATGCGTTACGTGAACCTTTACGTCATCAGCCTACGCCGTCACTTTTTCAGCAATGGCGTAATCGCTTAGGATTTTAATGAATATGTCGCAGCCATCTATTGTTTTGCTTATTCCATATTTTGGTCGTTGGCCGGTGTGGTTTGAGTTTTTTTTACACAGTTGTCGTTTGAATGCTGATATTCAATGGCTGTTTTATACCGATTGTGAGGTGCCTGAGAATGCACCGCAGAATGTCAGTTTTAAAACACTGTCCTTTGCTGAGTATAAAAGTTTAGTCAGTCAGCGTTTAGGCATTAATTTTCAGCCTGAAAGCCCTTATAAACTGTGTGATTTAAAGCCTGCATTAGGCTATATCCACGAGCAAGATATTCAAGGTTATGACTATTGGGGCTTTAGTGATATTGATCTTGTATATGGAAAATTGCGCGAGTATTTCACGGCTGAGCGACTGCTGAAGTATGATTTGTTATCGACACATAACCGCCGTATTTCAGGACACTTTTGTTTGATGCGTAATACTGAGAAGATGCGCGGTGCTTTTAAATTGATAAAAAATTGGCAGCAGCGTTTAGCTGACAATGAGCATTATGCTTTAGATGAGGGTGCATTTAGCCGCATATTTATTAAACATAAAAACTTGCCTAAACCTTTATTTAACCTATTGGCTCAATTTAATCCTTGGCGTCGTAACAGCGAGTTTGTTGAAGCTTTTACCACGCCTAATGCGGGTGTTGCTTGGGAAGATGGTAGCTATAATTTTCCAAATGAATGGTATTGGCAGCAAGGCCGAGTCTCAAATAATTTAAACCGACAAAAAAGTTATCCTTACTTTCATTTTTTTGAATGGAAAACTCTTTGGGAAAATAAGAGATATAGTTTAAATGATGATAAGTTTTTTAAAATAACAGATAAGGGGTTTGAAAGTAATGATGGATAATAAAGTAGGTGAGTTTGATTGTTGTTTTAAAGCACCTGCATTCTTAAAGTGGAGTTTTTTATTAGGTGTTTTTTGGATTGCTTTAGGAGTTGCTTACATACCTGTTAATAAGGTTTATCAGCAAGGTATTATTACGCTATTATTTTTTCCGACAATTTTTTTATTGTTAATAAATTACAAGACTGTCTGTAAGTTTATATCATTTAACAAAGTTTTTTTCTGTATTTTAATCGCTTTGTTTTTTTATTCAGCAATAAATAGTGTTTTTTTAGGGAACTATCAAAGTGCAAAACATGTGCTTTATGTTTTGTTTTTTTGTTTATCAGGCTTTATTTTTGTTTTATTAGATTTTAATGAAAAGTTGAAGAGCAATTTTCTGCTTTTAATTTTGGCTGCTGTTACATTAATTGCGTTTGCTTCTATATATAATTTTTTTTATGTAGAAGGCTATAACTTTAATGAGAGAATGTGGGGTGTTATAGGTGTTAATCATCCAATATTAGGATCATATTATATAGGTGTTTTTTTGCTGGTCTGTTTTTTTATGATTGTAAATAATAGTAAGTTATATATGTTGCCATTTTTAATCGTTATGTCTGCTTATATAGTTTTTGCACAGAGTCGCGGTGCCTATTTGGCTATATTTTCTGCGCCTATGTTGTATGGAATATTCTTTTTAAGAAAAAATAAATGTTTTAGATGGTTTTTATTTTTTATTTTAAGCTGTGCGGTGTTGCTTGCTTATTTTTTCTTTGAGCAGATTATGCTTAGAGGTGACTCTAATCGATTTGAAATTATGTCTTTAGCCATTGAGGTAGGGATAGAAAATTTTTGGTTTGGACATGGGGTGGGTTATGATTTTTCACCACATGCCTTGCACTCTACAGAAGTTTTTCAACATACTCATAATTTATTAACTAATATATTCATTGAGTTAGGAATATTTGGTTTACTGTTCTTCACGTTTTTTTGGCTGTATTGTTTTTATTATTGCTATATAAATAGAGATATGAGTTTAGCTAGATTTAATATGTTATTAATTACTTACTCTAGTATAGCTTTTCAATTTGATGCAGCATCTTTTATAGCACAGCCACGACTGGAATGGTTTTTAGTTTGGGTTCCTGTCAGTATTACTTTTTCTGTTATGGCATATAATTTTTTAAATAAATCAAATTCATCTGGTATTTGATTTTAAATCGTAAGCGTAACAGCAACCCCACATAGCTAGCATATTTCCCATGCCGTAGATTACTTGTTTAAATAAACGAGGTGATCTATGAGTCGTAAATATCGCAACACAGCGCAGTGGTTGGAGCTTATCG
>RRZU012261212.1_pt1 | contig 11257 bp, 9 predicted proteins | sample 2165561 | NCBI WGS metagenome assembly RRZU01 (sample SAMN10456909, study PRJNA506462) | wastewater metagenome | isolation source: wastewater sludge | place: USA: Moscow, Idaho | reverse complement strand
GTGATGGCTTGGCACAAGGTTTTGACGAGTAAGTAACGAGTTGGTATAGTCCGCTTCCTGTGTCGGGGCGTAGCGCAGCCTGGTAGCGCACTTGCATGGGGTGCAAGGGGTCGCGAGTTCGAATCCCGCCGCCCCGACCAACAGAATTTGCAGTGGATTCAACAAAAAAGCCAACCGGAAGGTTGGCTTTTTTGTTTGATTGACCATCTGTCTGTTAGAAGTTCTTCTACTTCAATCCGGAATAAAGCCAGCCCATCCTAACTTGCGATCTGGTACCGGCCACGCTTGGTTCAGCGTATTCGCATCGTTTGCGTGCCGGTCAGCCGCTTCTGCCACCGCTTGATATCGCCCTCTGAATACGTCGAGGGAGGTGTCGGCCGTGGAGCGATTGGATACGGCGGTAACTGCGGACGGGTTGCGCCGCAAACCGGCGATTTCGCGGCGCAGCATGGCTAACAGCGTCAGCACCAGTCACCAGCGTTTTTCCCGTTTCTTTGCATCTTCTTGATGTCCGCGCAGCTGACTTTCCTTCCGTCGTGTCGACCTGCCAGCCTGGCTCTGACGACATGGAGAGCTTTTCGGTTTGCCTGGGTGACAGCTCCTGGTGAGCTCCAGTCCATTACCCGCCAGAAAACAAAGCGGTGGCCAGTATGCCGACCGCGATCTGTTGCAATTCTCCTGCGCCAGTCCGGATTTTCCGGCCGTGAATGCCCAGACCAGTGCTGTCAGGGCATGTCTCCGCAATGGCGGCCTTGCTGTTCCGGCGTTTGATCTGGCGCAGACTCATCGTTCATGAGGCATCCGGTATTCATGCATCCCGGGCGAAGCGGCTAGAATCCCGCCTTTGCATTTTTTGTCCGAGAGATATTCCCATGACCATTGCCCTGTCGCGTTCCTGTCTGGCCGGTGTGTGCCTGCTGTTGTTCGGTTTGCCGTTTGCCCATGCTGCCGATACCCGGCTGTTTGCCGGCCAGTCCGGCACGCTGGATATTGCCGGCGGGACTGCGCACATTCCGGTGGTGGAGGACGTGGCCCGTCAGGTCGGGCGTGCCAATCCGCAGGTGCGGATCACCGTGACCGGTGGCGGCAGCGGCGTCGGCATCCAGAAAGTGGGTGAAGGACTGGTCGATATCGGCAGTACCGGGCGGGCGCCGAGCGAAGCCGAAATCCAGCGCTACGACCTCAAGCCGTTCCGCTTTGCGCTCGACGGCGTGGCGATTGCCGTGCATCCGTCCAACCCGGTCGGCAACCTGAGCATGGAGCAGGCACGGGACATCTTCTCCGGCAAGATCGACAACTGGAAACAGGTCGGCGGTCCGGACCGCCGCATCAACCTCTATGGCCGTGACGAAGCCAGCGCCACCCGCGAAGTGTTTGTCGGCAAGGTGCTGGGCAAGGACGTGCAGCCGGCCACCCGCTCGACCCTGGTGGCCTCCAACGGGGCGGCCAAGACGGCCATTGCCCGTGACAAGGGCGCCATCGGCTATCTGGGCATGGGCTATGTCGACCCGAGCATCAAGGCCGTCAGCATCAATGGCGTGGCCCCGACCCAGGAGCATGCCAAGAGCGGCGCCTACCCGGTGGTCCGCGGCCTGTATTTCAACACCAAAGGCGAACCCAAACCGCTGGCCCAGACCTTTTACCAGTACCTGCAAGCGCCTGACGGTCAGGCCATCATCCGCAAGCACGGCTACATCCCGTTCTTCTGATGTCTGAAGCCGGTCGCGACACGGCCTGGCGCTGGCTGGTCGCGCTGGCGGGCCAGCTGGCGGGATGGGTCGTACTGGCCATCCTCGCCGGGCTGGCTTTTGCCAGCCTGCCGCTTTTGCGCTCGCCTGCCGCCCTGACGGCGCTGCTGTCGCCGGAGTGGGCACCGTTTGCCGGTGCCTTCGGCATCGGCAGCATGCTGGCCGGCAGCGTGGCACTGGCCACGCTGGCCGTCGGGCTGGCTTGGCCAACGGGCATCCTACTGGCCCTGCACGTGCAGGGACTGGGCAGCCGCTGGCTGGCCCGGCCGCTGGATGCCGCCCTGCGCCTGATGGCCGGCATGCCGACCATCGTTTATGCATTCGTTTCGGTGGCATTGCTGGTGCCGTACCTGCGGGATGAACTGGGCATCGGCAACGGCTACTCGTGGCTGGCGGGCTCGCTGACGCTGGGGCTGATGCTGACGCCCACGGTCTACCTGACCCTGGCCGGACCGTTGGCCCGGCAGGACTGGGTACAGGCACTGGCCTGCGATGCGCTGGGCCTGACCGTGCGCCAGCGCCTGCTGTGGATCAGCCTGCCGTCCTGCCGTCCCGCCCTGCTGGCGGCCCTGCTGCTGGCCTCCGGTCGCGCGATGGGCGACACGCTGGTTGCCCTGATGGTGACCGGCAATACCCCTTTGCTGCCGGCCCATCCCGGCGAGCCGCTGCGCGCCCTGACTGCGCACATCGCCATGACGCTGGCTGCCGATACCCAGAGCCAGGCGTATGCCTCGATTTTTGCTGCCAGCCTGCTGCTGCTGGTGTACGTGGGTTGCGTCCAGGCCTTGGGACGCCGGATCCTGTCGCATGCGTCGCATCATTGAATCCGCACTGACGGTGCTGGCCACCACTGCCGCCGTCATGCTGTTGCTGACGGTCACCGGCCTGCTGGGGTTCGTGGTCTGGCAGGCGTGGCCGGCGTTGCAGACCGGCTGGCTGTTTGGCGACACGCCGGTCTGGGCGGCACTGACCGGCGCCGAGCCGGTGTGGGACGGCCTGTGGCCGGCGCTGGCCGGCAGCCTGTGTCTGGTCGGGCTGTCGGTGACGCTGGCCTTGCCGCTCGGGGTGGCGACCGGCATCTGGCAGGCCGAGGCACCGCCCGGCGTGTGGAGCCGGCTGCAACGCAGCCTGATCGACCTGCTGGCCGGTATGCCGTCCATTGTCATGGGACTGTTCGGCTTCGTGCTGATCCTGCTGCTGCGGCGGCTGTGGCCGGCAGCCAATACCTCGCTCATGCTGGCGAGCCTGTGCGTGGCGTTGCTGGTGCTGCCCTACATGGCACTGGCCACCCGCAGTGCGCTGGCGCAACTGCCGCACCGGCTGCGGGATACCGCCGACGCACTGGGCCTGTCGCGCCGGCAGGCCATGTGGCATGTGTTCCTGCCGGCAATACGCCGGGACATCATGGGCGGCGTGGTGCTGGCGCTGGGACGGGCCGCCGAGGACGTGGCCGTGATCCTGCTGACCGGTGCCGTGGCCAGTGCCGGCCTGCCGCACTGGTTCGGCAAGTTCGAGGCATTACCGTTTTTCATCATGGTCAAGGCCAACGAATACCGGGACGAGATGGACCTCGCCCGGGCCTTTGTCGCGGCCCTGCTGCTGCTGGGGCTGGCTGGCGGACTGGTCGGCGTGGCCCGCCGGCTGGAAAGAAAGATGCTGGAATCATGACTGCCATTGAATGTCGCGGACTGCGCGTGACGCTGCAGGGGCAACGGCTGCTGGACGACATCAGCCTGTCCGTACCGGCCGGGCAGATCGCCGTGCTGACCGGACCGTCCGGTTCGGGCAAGACCACCTTGCTGCGGACGCTCAACCGCCTGCTGGACCGTGACCAGGCCGAGGTGTCGGGCACGCTGCACCTGCGGGTGGGCGGCCGGATGCTGGCGCCGTACGACAGGTCGACCGATCCGGTCTGGCTACGGCGGCGGGTGGGCATGGTGTTCCAGACGCCGCACCTGCTGCCCAGCAGCATTGCCGACAACCTGCTGTTGCCGCTCAGGCTGGTCAGGGCCGGTTCGCGTGCAGTCCTTGCCGGGCGCATGGAAGAGGCGCTGCGGGCGGCCCATGTCTGGGACGAGGTTGCCGGCCGGCTGCATGCGCCGGCGGCCAGCCTGTCGGGCGGACAACAGCAGCGCCTGTGCCTGGCGCGGGCGCTGGCGCTGGAACCGGACATCCTGTTGCTGGACGAGCCGACCGCCTCGCTTGATCCGGCCTCCACCGTGGCCGTGGAGCAGAGCCTGAAGGCACTGCGCGGCCAGACCACTCTGCTGCTGGTCAGCCATGATGAAGCGCAGGCCGCCCGGCTGGCCGACTTGCGCGTGCATCTGCAAGGCGGTCGCCTGGCGTAAGACCGGAACCGGTTGCGGGCAACGGCAGTGTCGCCGTTCTGCATGGGCAGGATGGTCCGCCCGGAAAACCGGGCCGGTTCATCCTCACCGGGTAGCATGGCCGCCGTGACACGGGCCGCAGGTTTCCGGCCCGGAATGGGGGGGCATCAGTCAGGAGCCGGGACATGCGGCAGGGTGGCCAGTCCGGACCGGACTGCTGTCATGCCGGCTCTGCCGGCAGCGGAAAACGGGTTTTGCTCCCTGGTTGTTTGTGCCTGCGCCCCGGCCGGGGTGCGCATTGTCCTGTTTGCGTCATGGGGCCGCTGGCATGGAGAGGCACGTCTGCCTGTGCTGCGGGAGTGTGAGCCGGTTGCGTCAGGGGCGCTGTTGCCACAGGAACGGACACAACCTGAAGCCATGTCATGCTCAGTTTTCGGCAGTGGATGCCGATGACAGGTAATAAGGCTGTCCGCCAAGGATTATGACCATGTCGATTACTCCCGTTACATCCACACCGCAGGCCGGGCTGGCTACCGACAGCCAGTCCCGGGCGGGCGAACGCCAGAATGTAGGCAAGCAATTGCGCCAGGTCCTGTCGGAGCAGCGTGACAGCATGACGCGCATGTTGTCGCAGGCCCGGCAGCAAGCGGACGAGTCCACCAAGGCCTCGGCCCGTCAGCGGCTGAACCTGCTGAAAGAGCAGGTCAAGCTGATGCGCACGCTGATGGCCGGCCTGCCACCCAAGCAGCAGAAGGCCATGGCGGCCCAGCTCAAGCAGATGGCTCAGGAGCTGAAACAGCTGGCCCGGCAACTGGATACCGGGGGCGGTGATGCCGGCGTGGATGTGTCGCTCAGCACGGGCGGGCTGGCCGCTGCCGGTCGTAACGAGGCAGGGGCGGCCGAAGGCGAGGATGCATCCGCCGCCGCCGAGGCGCAGCAGCTGGCCAGCGAGGCCCGGCAGGCCGAGGCCGCCAGCACCGATGACGGAACGGCTGCGGGCGAAGAGGCCGGCAGCGAGGATGCCGGAGCGGCGCAGCAGGCGGATCAGGCCGCGGCGGACCTGTCGGCACTGGCGTCCGGCATGCGCAACTGGTCGCCGTTTGGTGAGGATCGCCTGTCGCTGTCGGCCGAGGACGAGCAACTGGTACGGGAAATACTGTCCGGGTTGCGGCAGATGGTGGGCATGGCCCGGCGTGCCGATCCGCATGACCGTGATGCCAGGGAGGCTGAAAAGGCCTTGCAGGAGCTGGGCCGGCAACTGGGGCTGGGAGCGTCGGTCAGCGTGTCGGTCTGACACGGCGCGCTGCCGGCAGATGCAAAAACGCCCACCGGATGGTGGGCGTTGTGCATGACGGGTCACCGGAGGCCGGTGACTCACGGATCAGTGGAACTGTTCTTCTTCGGTCGAACCGGTCAGGGCCTTCACCGACGAGGAACCGCCCTGGATCACGGTGGTGACGTCGTCGAAGTAGCCGGCGCCGACTTCCTGCTGGTGCGACACGAAGGTGTAACCCTGTTCGCGGGCGGCAAATTCCGGCTGCTGCACCATTTCGGTGTAGTGCTTCATGCCTTCGCCGCGGGCGTAAGCGTGGGCGAACTGGAAGGTGTTGTACCAGTTGATGTGGATGCCGGCCAGGGTGATGAACTGGTACTTGTAGCCCAGTGCCGAGAGTTCGTCCTGGAAGGAGGCGATGGTCTTGTCGTCGAGGTTCTTCTTCCAGTTGAAGGACGGCGAGCAGTTGTACGACAGCAGCTTGCCCGGGTTGGCGGCCAGCACGGCCTGGGCGAATTCGCGGGCGAACCCGAGGTCCGGGGTGCCGGTTTCGCACCAGACGAGGTCAGCGTACGGTGCGTAGGCAACGCCGCGGCTGATGGCCTGCTCCAGACCGTTCTTGACGCGGTAGAAGCCTTCCTGGGTACGTTCGCCGGTGCAGAACGGCTTGTCGTTGGCGTCGTGGTCCGAGGTCAGCAGGTTGGCCGCTTCGGCATCGGTACGGGCAAGGATCAGGGTCGGCACGCCCATGACGTCGGCGGCAAAACGGGCCGAGATCAGCTTCTCGATGGCTTCCTGGGTTGGAACCAGCACCTTGCCGCCCATGTGGCCGCACTTCTTCACGGCAGCCAGCTGGTCTTCGAAGTGCACGCCTGCCGCGCCGGCGGCAATCATGTTCTTCATCAGTTCGAAGGCGTTGAGCACGCCACCGAAGCCGGCTTCGGCGTCAGCCACGATCGGCAGGAAGTAGTCGACGAACTCGGCGTCGCCCGGGTTGATGCCACGGCTCCACTGGATTTCGTCAGCGCGCTTGAAGGTGTTGTTGATGCGGCGCACCATGGTCGGCACCGAGTCGTAGGCGTACAGCGACTGGTCCGGGTACATGGTTTCGGAGGTGTTGCCGTCGGCAGCAACCTGCCAGCCGGAGAGGTACACGGCTTCCAGACCTGCCTTGGCCTGCTGCATGGCCTGACCAGCGGTGATGGCGCCGAAAGCGTTCACGTAACCCTTCTTGGCACCGCCGTTGACCTTGTCCCACAGCTTTTCCGCACCGCGGCGGGCGAGGGTGTATTCCGGCTGCAGCGAGCCGCGCAGACGCACCACGTCAGCAGCCGAGTAACCGCGCTTGACGTTTTTCCAGCGGGGGTTTTCAGCCCAGTCTTTTTCCAGGGCGGCGATTTGTTGTTCGCGAGTCGACATGACAGTTTGACCTCTATGTTCTTTGTTGGAGTGCGGGGATGAGTCCCCTGCCTGCTGCCGGGCGGCTTCAGATGGCCGCCTCGCCTGTGGGCGCCGCTGTTTGTGCGGCATCCGGTCCGGACCGCGGATGGCGGTGAACATGGGGAGGGACATGACCTTGTTGTACCGGTCTTGCGTTCCCGTCCGATTCAGGCTGCGTGGCGGATTATATGCACGCATGGTTGCAATGCAGCAAACATTTTTTTCCCGTTTTCGTATACGAAAATCATCGAAAAAGAAAGGTTTGCAGAGAGCCATGCTTGCGCTGCGACAGGACGTTTTTGCGGTCGTAAATGAACAGCAGGCCTGTTTGCCAACCGTAGCGGCCAGACTTGAAAGTCGGGCTGACGCCCTTACCTAGCCAACAATTTCTTGCAAGAGGCCAACCATGCAAACCCCGGAAAACCAGACCCCCATCGACGAACCTGACCTGAGCGCCAAAGAGACGGCTGCCCCCGAGGCTGGCGAACTGATTCCGGAAACCGACGAAGCACAGGCACGCATTGCCGAGCTGGAGGCCGAAGTGGCCGAGCTCAAGGACCTGTTTGCCCGTGCCCGCGCCGAAACCGAAAACCAGCGTCGCCGCAGCCAGGAAGAAGTCATTGCCGCCGGCAAATACGCCATCGGCAAGTTTGCCCAAGAACTGCTGCCGGTACGCGATTGCCTGGAAATGGCCCTGATGGACCAGTCCGGCAATGTCGAGGCCATGAAAATGGGCGTGGATATGACGCTCAAGCAGCTGGTCGGTGCCTTTGAAAAGGTCAACCTGACCGAAATCGCTCCCGTGGCCGGCGACCGGCTGGACCCGCACCGCCATCAGGCCATGAGCATGGAGCCTGCCGACCTGGAGCCCAACACCGTCGTGCGCGTCATGCAGAAGGGCTACTTGCTGGCAGACCGCGTGCTGAGGCCGGCTATGGTGATTGTGGCGGCTCCCAAAGCCTGATTGCAGACACAAGGGGGCTTGAAAGCCTCCAGGCGATCCCCACTTGAGCGTCAAGGATAACGATCGGCGATCTCCCGGGACCGCCGGAATCAACAGAATACGAAAAGGAATGAACACTATGGGCAAGATCATCGGCATTGACCTTGGTACTACCAACAGCTGCGTGGCCGTGCTGGAAAACGGCCAGCCGAAGGTCATCGAAAACTCCGAAGGCGCACGCACCACGCCTTCCGTCGTTGCCTACATGGAAGACGGCGAAATTCTCGTCGGTGCCCCGGCCAAGCGCCAGGCCGTGACCAACGCCAAGAACACCATCTTCGCTTCCAAGCGCCTGATCGGTCGCCGCTTTGAAGAGAAAGAAGTCCAGAAGGACATCGACCTGATGCCGTTCTCCATCGTCAAGGCCGACAACGGCGACGCATGGATCGATGTGCGCGGCAAGAAGCTTGCTCCGCCGCAGATTTCCGCCGAAGTGCTGCGCAAGATGAAGAAGACCGCCGAAGACTACCTCGGCGAAGAAGTCACCGAAGCCGTCATCACCGTGCCGGCCTACTTCAACGACAGCCAGCGCCAGGCCACCAAGGATGCCGGCCGTATCGCCGGCCTGGAAGTCAAGCGCATCATCAACGAGCCGACTGCGGCTGCGCTGGCTTTCGGCATGGACAAGAGCGAGAAGGGCGACAAGAAGATTGCCGTGTACGATCTTGGCGGCGGTACCTTCGACATCTCGATCATCGAGATCGCCGACGTTGACGGTGAAAAGCAGTTCGAAGTGCTGGCTACCAACGGTGACACCTTCCTTGGCGGCGAAGACTTCGACCAGCGTCTGATCGACTACATCGTTACCGAATTCAAGAAGGAACAGGGCGTCGACCTCAAGAACGACGTGATGGCCCTGCAACGCCTCAAGGAAGCCGCCGAAAAGGCCAAGATCGAACTGTCGTCGGGCCAGCAGACCGAAATCAACCTGCCGTACATCACCATGGACGCGACGGGTCCGAAGCACCTGACCATGAAGATCACCCGCGCCAAGTTCGAGTCGCTGGTGGATGAACTCATCGAGCGTTCGATCGAGCCGTGCCGCGTTGCCATCAAGGATGCCGGCCTCAAGGTCAGCGACATCGACGACGTGATCCTCGTCGGTGGCCAGAGCCGCATGCCGAAGGTGCAGGAAGCGGTCAAGACCTTCTTCGGCAAGGAACCGCGTCGTGACGTGAACCCGGACGAAGCCGTGGCCGTCGGTGCCGCCATCCAGGGCTCGGTGCTGTCGGGCGAGCGCAAGGACCTGCTGCTGCTCGACGTCACCCCGCTGTCGCTCGGTATCGAGACGATGGGCGGCATCATGACCAAGCTGATCCAGAAGAACACCACCATCCCGACCAAGGCAACCCAGGTGTTCTCGACCGCTGACGACAACCAGACGGCCGTGACCATCCACGTGTTGCAGGGCGAACGCGAAAAGGCAGCCGCCAACAAGTCGCTGGGCCAGTTCAACCTGTCGGACATCCCGCCGGCACCGCGCGGCCTGCCGCAGATCGAAGTGACCTTCGACATCGACGCCAACGGCATCCTGCACGTGTCGGCCAAGGACAAGGCCACCGGCAAGCAGGCCAACATCACCATCCAGGCTTCGAGCGGCCTGTCCGAAGCCGAAATCGAAAAGATGGTGCGTGATGCCGAGCTGAATGCCGAAGAAGACAAGAAGCTCGCCGAGCTGGTACAGGCCCGCAACCAGGCCGAAGGCCTGATCCACAGCGTCAAGAAGTCGCTGGCCGACTACGGCGACAAGATCGGCTCTGACGAAAAGGCCAGGATCGAAGCCGCCATCAAGGATGCCGAAGAAGCCGTCAAGGGCGAAGACAAGGCCGTGATCGAAGCCAAGAGCGAAGAGCTGGCCAAGGCCAGCCAGAAGCTGGGCGAGATCATGTACGCCCAAGCCCAGGCTGAATCGCAGGCAGCAGGCGAAGGCCAGCCGGACGCCGGCAAGAAGGACGACGGCAATGTGGTCGATGCCGAGTTCGAAGAAGTCAAGAAGGACAAGCAGTAACTCCTGAACTGGTCTGGTCCGCGGTGCGATCCGCGCTGCGGGCAACGGCCTGAAACCCGAACGGAGGCGCGGATCATCATCCGTGCCTCCGTCTTTCTGTGGTGAAACCCATGTCGAAAAAAGATTTCTACGACGTACTCGGCGTCAACCGTGATGCGTCCGACGACGACATCAAGAAGGCTTACCGCAAGCTGGCGATGAAATATCACCCGGACCGCAATCCGGACAGCAAGGATGCCGAAGAAAAATTCAAGGAAGCCAAGGAAGCCTACGAAATCCTGTCGGACGCGCAAAAGCGGGCGGCGTATGACCAGTACGGTCACGCCGGCGTCGATCCGCAGGCCGGCTTTGGCGGTGCTGGCGGACAGCAGGGCTTCGGCGGCTTCGGTGACGCCTTTGCCGACATTTTCGGTGACATTTTTGGCGGCGGCGCCCGTGCCGGTGGTGGCGGGGGACGCAATGCGGTCTACCGTGGCTCCGACCTGCGCTACAACCTGGAAATCACCCTTGAGGAAGCGGCGCGCGGTTGTGAAAAGCAGATCCGCATCCCGACCATGGAAGAGTGTTCGCACTGCCATGGTTCCGGCGCCAAGCCGGGCACCGAACCGAAAACCTGCCCGACCTGCGGTGGTGCCGGCCAGGTGCGCATGCAGCAGGGTTTCTTCTCCATCCAGCAGACCTGCCCGACCTGCCACGGTTCCGGCAAGCAGATCACCGATCCGTGCAACGTCTGTCATGGCGCCGGCCGGGTCAAGTCGCAGAAGACCCTCAACGTCAAGATTCCGGCCGGGGTCGACGATGGCGACCGCATCCGCCTTTCCGGTGAAGGCGAGCCCGGCACCAATGGCGGACCGGCCGGTGACCTGTACGTCGTGACCCACATCAAGCCGCACGCAGTGTTCGAGCGCGACGGCATGGACCTGCACTGCGAAATGCCGATTTCGTTTGCCACCGCCGCACTGGGCGGTGAAATCGAAATCCCGACGCTCGACGGAGCCGCCAAGCTGCGCATTCCGGCCGAAACCCAGTCCGGTCAGGTGTTCCGCCTGCGCGGCAAGGGGATCAAGGCCCTGCGTGCCAGCCAGCATGGCGACCTGATGTGTCACGTGCAGGTGGAAACGCCGGTCAAGCTGACCGATCGCCAGAAGGAACTGCTGCGCGAGTTTGACGCCATCAGCCAGGGCGCACCGGCCAAGCACAATCCGAAAGCCCAGTCCTTCATGGACAAGCTGAAAGATTTTTTTGGCGGTTAATCGACATTTATTCAGGGTTTTTACATGCCCCGCGCGATGCGGGGCATGTTTTTTTATGGCGTTTCTCACAGCTGTCCGGTTAAAACGCGAACAGATTCAATTGGTTGTTGATGGTGATGTTGTCGGAACTGGAGTTGCTGCCCGGAAAGGCTTGCTGCAAGGGCATCTTCTCGAAAAGAGTGACTGACAATATCTGTAGCAAAGT
>RRZU010155134.1_pt1 | contig 11257 bp, 11 predicted proteins | sample 2165561 | NCBI WGS metagenome assembly RRZU01 (sample SAMN10456909, study PRJNA506462) | wastewater metagenome | isolation source: wastewater sludge | place: USA: Moscow, Idaho | reverse complement strand
GGAGCGCATCTACCAGATCCGCAACGGACGACGATGAGCGATTGGGTCACCACTTGGGTATCACCCGGGGCTCATGGGGCCGAGCATGAAGGAACCCCGCCCTGGCCATTGCCTAGCCGGAGCGGGGGTTGTGTGGGGTGGAGCTAAGGGGATTCGAACCCCTGACCTTCTCATTGCGAACGAGACGCGCTACCAACTGCGCCATAGCCCCTAAAGCGAGGATCAGACTACCATGCGGCCCGGATCCGGCGAAATCACTCGCCGACGGCGCGGGGACGATCGGTGCCCTGATCGGACGCCGAGGTGTCGGCCTGCGGGGACGCGGCCGGAGTCTCGGGGCCATCGGCGGTGACCGGGAGCGAGCTCTTGCCGGCGACGGGCGCCGACAGGTCGATGGTGCGAACGGTGCGGGGGGCGAGCGGGCGCGACACATAGGTGGGGGCCGTGATCGGGATGGGCTCCCACAGCGAGCCCGTCTGCTCGATGGGCGCGCTCAGTTCGACCGACTGGGCGGCCTCGTCTTCTTCGGTGGACTCGCGGACGGCGATCGCGACGGTCATCTCGTCGACATCGCCGCCGCGGATGATGCGGGCGCGCTCGTCGAGTTCGCGGCGCAGGCGGGCGACACTGAACCGGGCCACCACCAGGAACGCGACGAGGAGCCCGACGGGCAGCGTGAGCACCCACCAGGGCACCAGGCCGAAGGCGGCGAGCGCGGCGGTGGTGATGCCGAACAGGCTCAGGAAGATCATGACGTTGCGGCGTCGTCCGGCGGTCTCCCGGTCCCGGTCGGCGAGTTCACGCAGGGCGGCGCGGCGGTTGTGCGGTGTCGACACGACCGCGGAGCCGTTCTCGGCGGCGTCCAGGGCGGTCCCCCGCCGGACGATGGTCACCGAGGAGCCGAAGGGCTCGCTGGGCTCGCCCTCTTCCACGAGGCCGGAGTCGCGTCGGTTCAGCAGCATGGGCACCAGGTAGACCAGCCAGCACGCCGCGACGGCGCCGAAGATCAGTCCCTGAAAACCCATGTCCGAAACCCTAAAGCCGGCCTGAGAAGCGGCCGGGCAGGACGCGCCGCGCCGGACCCATCCACGCCAGAAGTCGTAGTCAGGACGCGGCCCGTGTCACCCCCAGGTGGGACACTCAACCAGCCGACGGTGCATCCCGTCGCGCCGAGAGAAGCCGACCGAGTAGCCCCTCGGCGCCCACCTCCTCGGCGTGCAACGCGAACATCGCGTGATCGCGCCAGCTGCCGTTGACGTGCATGTATGCGGGACGCAGCCCCTCGGGGCGGAACCGCAGCTTCTCGACGACCCGCAGGGAGTTGACGTTCTCGGGCCTGATCGCCACCTCGAGCCGGTGCAGCCGCACAACCGTGAAAGCGTAGTCGCCGCCCAGGGCGAGCGCGGTCGGGGCGACACCGCGTCCGGCCACGTCACGATCGACCCAGTAGCCCGCCATGCCCCACCGTGCAGAGCCGTAGGTGATGCCCGAGATGGTGAGTTGCCCGACGAGCCGGGTGGCGCCGTTCGGCTCGGTCCAGGTGATGGCCCACGGCAGGGCCCGTCCTGCGCGGGCGTCGGCGTCGAGCCGGCGGACCATCTGACGGAAGGTGAGCCCTGGGCTGGTGGCCTCCGCGGGACGCGTGGCATCCCAGGGCAGCGTCCAGGCGGCGTTGCGCGCGCGCACCGCATACCAGTCGTCCTCGTCGCCGACCCAGAGCGGGCGCAGGCCGACGGGGCCGTGCTGCAGGCTGACGGGCCAGCGGCGCTCCCCCCACAGGCTCACCGGGCCTCGGGATCCGTTCCGTCGCCGAGCACCAGGCAGTCCACGTGCGTGTTGGCTTCGACCCGACCGGCGTTCGGCGGGATGATCGCCAGCACGTTGGCGCGGGCCAGATCCCAGGCAAGCTGGGAGTCGGCCGCCGCGACGGGCGTCGTCGCCCCCAGGAGGGTCCGAACGGCCGGGACGTACTGGGTGACGCCGACCTCGGACTCGACGGTCTCGGTGAGCCTCCCCAGGACGCGGTCACCAGCCAGCGGGTCGACCTCGTTGAGGGTGTTGACCAGCGGCCGCACCAACGCCAGGTAGGCGACGTAGGCGGAAATGACGCCGGCAGGCAGCGTCACCAGCGGGGTCTGGTTGTCGCCCAGCGCCGCGTAGGCCACCGACACCTGCCCGTTGAGGCCGACGATCGCCTCGTCGGCGTCCCGGGCGCCGGGGATGGCGTCGACGAACGGGGCCGCCCCCACGGCGACGATGAGGTCGGCGCGGATCTGCTGGTCGTTGACGACGCGGGCCACCGCCTCCGGGTCTGCGGCCACGACGCCCAGCGGGTAGACGGTGGCGCCGTCGCTGCGCGCGGCGGCGGTGATCAAGGCGGTGGTGGCGTCGTAGCGCTGTTGCGGCGCGGTGAGCGCGCGTCCCGGCTCGACGAGCGTCTCCCCCACGGTGAACACCACAACGCGGGGGCGGGGCCGCACCATCACCTTGTCGAGGCCCACTTCCGCGAGCACCGCGACGGATCTGGGCGTGAGCACGTCACCGGCGCGCAACAGCGGCGTCCCGTCGGACAACTCCGACCCGGCGCGGCGCACGTTCTGGAACAGGCGGGTCTCGGTGCCGATGAGGATGGTGTCGTCCTCTCCGGGCGCACCGGCGGTCAGCGGGACGACGGCGTCGACGCCCTCGGGGACGATCGCCCCCGCCTCGACGCGGACGGTGGCACCCGCGACCAGCGGGCGCCCGGGGTCGTCGGCGGCGCGGATGCTGCCCACCAGGTGCAGGGAGGCCGGGTTGAGCGGGGTGGCGCCCACCAGGTCGGAACCGCGGACGCCGTAGCCGTCCACGCGCGCGCTGGTCACCAGCGGTAGGTCGAGGTCGGAGACGATGTCCTCGCACAGCACCAGGCCGGGGACGTCCAGGATCTGCATGGCGAACGGGCGCATGTGCTGCACCTTGCCCAGCAAGAAGGCGCGCTCCTCCTCCAGCGAGCGGGCGGTCCCTGCGGGGCGCGAGAATGCCGCGTAGCGCGGGGCGTCGCCCTCGACGCCGTCGTTCGTCATAGGTGCGAAGCTGGCCATGAAACTACGATAAGACAAGGAGCGCACCGCTCCTGCGAAGGGCGCCGCGAGCCGTGCAAACATCTGGGCAACTCCCCGCCAAGAGGCGTGCTCGCGCCGAGGTTCTTTCTCAGCGCCAGGCGGATGCCTCCCGCGTGCACGCGGACGCCGCCCGCCTGCCTGCACTGCTGGCCGCCTGCGCGGGACATCGGACGATCGCCTGTTACGTGTCGGTCCCGCCCGAGCCGGACACCGCAGACCTCATCGCCGCTCTGCATGCCCGCGGGGTGGCCGTCCTGCTGCCGGTCCTGGCTGGCCACCGCGCACCCGCGTGGGCCTGGTATGCGGGTCCAGAGGCGGTCCGTGCGGGATGGCGTGGCATCCCCGAGCCGACGACCCCCACCCTGGGCCCCGAAGCGTTGGCGGAGTGCAGCCTGGTGTGGGTGTCGGCCTTGCGGGTCACCCCCGAGGGCGATCGCCTGGGCACGGGCGGGGGCTGGTACGACCGCGCCTTGGCCCACGCCGCGTCCGATGCGCTGGTGGCCACCTTGGTGTCCGACGCCGAGGTCGTCCCGGTCGTCCCGCTCGATCCGTGGGATCGCCGGGTCGATCTGATCATCACTCCCACCAGGTCAATCGCCACGGGCGCGGTCCCCCGCTGAGGCCTTCGCACCACGGAGTTACACTGGGCCGTCGCTGTGAAAGGAGCCGCATGCCCACCTACGAGTACCGCTGCGCGAACTGCGGAGCCGACCTGGAGGTGCAGCAGAGGTTCACCGACGACCCGCTGACCGTGTGCCCCACCTGCCAAGGGCCGCTGCACAAGGTGTTCAGCGCAGTTGGTGTCGTGTTCAAGGGGTCTGGCTTCTACGCGACCGACAACCGCAGTTCCTCCGACAAGGGCAAGGTCGCCTCCGAAAAGAAGGCCTCCGCACCGAAGGAGAAAGCCAAGAAGGACACGCCGGCCACCCCTTCTACCGGGACCGCGGCGGCGAGCTGACGCCCCCTGCCTAACGTCCGGGTGTGAAATCACCCCGCGCCGTTGTCAGGCTTCCCCGTGTCGTGCGGTTACGGCGTCGTCCGCTCGCCGCAGCGTGCACCTTTCTCGCCGTGCTGGCCGCCCTCCTGGCGTTGGCCCCGCACCAGCCCGACGCCGTCGTGGTCGTCGTCACCGGGCGCGCACTGCCCGCGGGCACGGTGCTGACCGCCGCCGACGTGGGCGCCCGCAGCATCCCGGCTGAGGCCGTCCCGCAGGGAGCGATGCTGCAGGCCGATCAGGCGGTGGGAGCGACCCTGGCGGCGCCCCTGACCGCCGGCAGCATCCTGACCGATGCCTCCGTCGCCGCCGGTGAGCGGCTGGCGCGTCCCGGTTTCGTCGTCGTGGCCCTCCCCCTTCCCAGCAGCGCCATCGCCGCCTTGGTGAAGCCTGGCGCCGTCCTCGACCTCCTCGGCACCGACGGCGGCACGCTGGCAGCCGAGGTCCGCGTCCTGTCCGCACCCGACTCCGACAGCGGCCTCGGCGCCTCGTCGCGGGCCGCGCTCATCGAGGTGGAGCCGCAGGTGGCGTCCAAGCTCGCCCAACTCTCATCCGTGGACGCCGTGACGATCGCGGTGCGCTGAGTCGCCGGGTCCGGAGTGTTCACAGGGCGATTCGCGTGGGCCGATCAAACGGCACAGTGTAGCGTCGTGGTTGCCACTGGACGCGGTTTCGCAAGAATCCACGATCGGCAACACCACACCCCACGCGGGCACAGCGAACGAGAGGGAAACACAGTTCCATGAAGGGTTTCAAGGATTTCTTGATGCAGGGCAACCTGATCGAGTTGGCGACCGCCGTCATCATCGGCGCGTCCTTCTCCAAGGTGGTTGACGCCTTCACCGGCATCATCATGGGTTTCATCGGCCTCATCGGCGGGCAGCCGGACTTCAGCGCCGTCGCGATCCCCTACCTCAATATCAACGTCGGTGTCTTCATCAACGCCGTCGTCGCCTTCGTGATCGTCGCCGCGGTGCTGTACTTCTTCATCATCAAGCCGTACACGGCTTTGAAGGATCGTGCCGACAAGAACAAGGCGGTCGAGGTTACCGCCGAGGCTCCGTCGACCGACGAACTCCTCACTGAGATCCGCGATCTGCTCAAGGCCCGCAACTAAGCGGAGAACCTGCGCGGGTCACGCCCGCGGACCGACTGTGAACGGGGTCCGCCACCAGGCGGGCCCCGTTCAGTTCGTCCGCACCGCCGTCGACGCTCCCACCCCACGGGTCCCGGCCGCAGCGCCGGGACGAGACGACGCCTCGACCGGCGGGCCACGGCGTATCCGTCTGTGCGAAGCCGCCGTCAGGTGCGTCCGAAGTGCGGGGGGACGTCGGCCAGCAGGCGACGCTCGTCGGCGTCCAGGCGGGTCCGGGTAGAAGGTGGCCGGACCTCCAGCGCGCTCAGCCCCAGTCGCTCCCGGAGCCGGAGCAGGGCGGCGTGGAACTCGGCGGCACCGATCGGACCTCGCTGGGCGGCGGGCACCGGATGCGGCCAGGGCGCCTGCCCGACCAGGCGGTGGGCGTGCTCTGCGATGCGTGCGGCGTCCCAGTCGACCGAGGCCAGGGCGGCGACCGCCTCGTTCACCTCGAACCTCTCCTGGACGCCCAGCGCGAGATCCTCACCGGTGAGCGCCAGCCCGAGCGCCTGGTGCCAGGGGCCGTTCACTGCTGCCCGATGACCTCTGCGTCGACCGTCCGCGGCTCACCTTCGTCCGGCAGCACGGCGTCGCCCACCACGGTGACGGTGTCGGCGAACGTCCAGTCCCCGTGCACGGTCAGCGAGCGCGCCTCCCGCAGGGAGGGGACGAACTCCACGCGCGCCTCGAAGTCGGGCAACAACGCGTAGAACCGCTTGTCGAGGGAGACGGCCGGGAGCCGCTCGGTGGTGGCCAGGAGGCGGGCGTCCCCGTCCAGGGCGAAGGCATCCGAGCGGACGAGCATGAGTTCGTTGGTCGTCTTCACCGGCAGGAACCGGTCGCGTTCGACGGCGATCGCCTGAGCTCCGGGGAACACTTCGATGGCCGCACCCATGGCCGTCTCCAACTGGATGACCTCCGGGGTCGTCTTGTCGGCCGGGTCGACGGTCTTCTCGTTGCGGATCAGCGGCAGCCCCAAGACGTTGTGCCGCTCCGCCATGAGCCGGCCGAGAGCCTCCAGATCGACCCACAGGTTGTTGGCGTGGAAGTAGGGATGCCGGTACTCGTCGGTGAAGTACTCCAGTTCTTCCGGCGCGGTCTGCGCGGTGTCGCGGAGGATGAGGCGGCCGTCGCTCCTGCGGATCGCGAGATGCCCGCCCTTACGATCGTTGGGGGTGCGCGGGCAGACCTCGGCGGCGTACGGGGCACCCGACTGGGCGAACCAGCCCGCCAGGGTGGCGTTGGGGCCCGCGCCGAGGTTGTCGCCGTTGGCGATGGAGGCGTAGCGGAACCCCGCGGCGACGAGCCGGTCGAGCAGACCGGTTCCGACGAGGGAGGTGTAGATGTCGCCGTGCCCGGGCGGGCACCACTCGAGCGTGGGGTCCGCCGGCCAGGCGATGGGCTCGAGGGTGTCTCGGGTGAGCTTCGGCTCGAAGCCCTGGAGGAAGTCGATCGGGAGATCCCCGACCGCGAGGTCGTCGTAGCGTTCGAGATGGTCCAAGGTGGCCTGCCGGGTGCGGAAGCTGTTCATGAAAATTAGGGGCAGCCGCGCGTCGTAACGCTCGCGGGCTCGGAGCACCTGGGCGACGAGGATGTCGAGGAAGGTCTTGCGTCCGCGCACCGGCAGCAGGGTCTTGGGGCCGTCGAGGCCCATCGAGGTTCCCAGTCCGCCGTTGAGCTTGATGATCGCGGTGCGGGCGAGGGCGTCGCGGGCGACGTCGGGATCGATGTCCACCGACGCGAGCCTCGGCGGATCGGTGAGGGGTTCGATCGAGTCTTCGCGGATGTAGCCGCCACCGGCGGTGCCCAGCTGCTGGTAGTAGTGGGAGAAGACGTCGATGGCGGCGTCGGTCGCGCCGGCGGCAGCCATTTTCTGACGTGCCCGCTCAAGTCCGGAGGTCATGGCCCCGACTCTAGCGAGGAGCCTGCCGCGGTTGCCGTGGGGGGTGTCCGTCGTTCGGACGGGGGCAAGCATGGGACGACACCCCTTGAACGCACAGGGAGAGCGACGCCGGTCGAAGGGCTTAGAAGCCGTCTACCCACCCCCAGGAGACAACATCGACCTGGCGTCGCTCTCGTTCCATAACTATACATGTCTGCGAGCTGGCCGGACCAGTCCCCCGCATATGTGACACCACGAGTAGCGCTGATAACTCTTAAGTCTTCAACTTGGATCGATTGTGGTGGAACCAGTGAGGTAAAGGTGGTCCGCCAGGCGGTCGAGCTGGCCGTCGATGTCCGCGATGCTCCCGCCCAGGTGAACCGGGAAGGTCTCCAACCGGGTCCCGGCGAGCCGCACCTCGATGGCCCGCGGGGGCGCCGTGGTGGCACCCCCCGCGTCGCAGTAGACCAGGACCCCGCGGGGCAGCCCCAAGGCGGTGCAGTAGGCCAGCAGCTGATAGTAGTCCGGGGTCCGCCCGCGTCCGCCGTGAGCGATCTTGTACGTGCAATCCGCGACGAGCACGTTCACACCCGACGTGTCGGTGAACAGGAGGTCTGGTTCGGATCGCACGTGGGAGTCGACGTCCAGCGGGACGCACCGCTTCACGACACCCCACCGGCCGCGTAGCCGCTGCTGGAGGCTGACGAAGACGAAGTCCTCGAAGGCGTCGTTCATGTCGACCAGGAAGGCCGACACCGCGGCGCCTCCGGCACCGTGCGCAGGGCCGGCAGCGTGCAGCACGAGGCGCGCCAGGCGGACGGCCCCGGCATAGTGCTCGTTCAAACGGGTCAGGAAGCGCTCCGCGCCCCCGAGGTCATCAGACCGTAGCGGGCCCACCCCCTCCAGGCGGCCCAGCAGTCGGCGCAACACGAAAGCGGACGCCTGCGGGACGGCGCGGTGCCGCACCAGGACGCGAGCCGCGGCCGCCACGATCCGGTTGGCCCGCGTGTCGAGCGACCATTCGTCGTAACGACAGGGGATAGGAGTGGGCAGCCCGACGCCTCGGGCGTGCGCAGGCCAGTCGATCCGGCCACGCAGCGCGACCAGGCGGTCGGCTTCCTCGATGTAGGACCGATCGATGCCGAGCATCAGGGCTCGTTCGAGAACGCGGACATACCAGGCGGCAACCGCTCCGGTGAGGCCGCCCTTCGCGTGCCCGACCGTGTCCGTCCCGAAGGCGATCCGTTCGGTGCTCCACGTCAGGAGGTGGAGCACGTTGTCCAGCGGAACCTTCGGGACGATGTGAACGACGACGCCGGGGGCCGAGATGGACCCGACGTAGGAGGAGGCCCGGATCCGGTAGCCCTGCGGGCTGGGACTCAGCGTCAGGCGGGGCCCAGCGATGCCCTGCAGCCGGCGCGCCGCGTCGTCGGTGAGTGCCGCCTCGATCTGCTGGTATTCCGCGACCTGATACACGACGGGCTCACCCGCGTCTCCGCTCACAGTTCCGCGTCGGTCACCGCGGCGACCGCCACCGACACAGCGTCGTCGACGGGAAGGTGCAGCAGGGTCGCGTAGCGGTGCCGGACGGCCGTCCACTGCCACACCTTCAGTTCATCCGTCCTTCCCCACAGCAACTCTTCAAGGGTGGGATAGATGTTGAACTCCCAGATGCGGGCCAGCGCCTCCTCCGACAGGTCGCCCTTCATGAAGTGACTGGGCCCGATGACGAGATGATCGCCGACGTGACCCCGGAGTTCCTCGTTGACCGCGTCCAGGAGGTCCGCGACCACCGTCGCCTGCCCGTGGTCGGTGAGCCAACGGCGAAGGAGGCCCTTCATCTCCCCCTGGTGAGGGAAGAACGGGACGAAATGGAAGCGGCGCCGCAACGCGGCATCGACGAGCGCGACCGACCGGTCGGCGGTGTTCATGGTCGCGATGAAGAACAGGTTCTCCGGCAACTCGAACTTCTCTTCGGGACGGTACAGCGTCGCGACCGACTCGCGCCGGTACTCGAGCAGGAACAGCAGTTCGCCCAGCACTTTGGGCAGGTTGGCCCGGTTGAGCTCGTCGATGACCATCACGTAGCTGTGCTCGGGGTGGTCCAGCGCCTCCTTCGCTAGGAGGGAGAGCGGCCCACGGCGTAGTTCGTAGCTGATGTGACCATCCTCGCCGAGCCGCGGCCGCAGCCCTTCGAAGAAGTCCTCATAGGTGGTGGCGGGGTGGAACTGCACCACCGTCATCCGGTCGGGTTCCTCCTCCACGATCGCTCGGGCCAGGCGCTTGGCGAGGTAGGTCTTACCCGTTCCGGGTGGCCCGTAGAACACGACCTGGCCCTTGTCCTCGAGGAGCGTGATGATCGTGTCGAGGAAGCCGCGGGAAACGTGGAGGTCCTTCGCGGCCGCCGCAACGAAGTCCTTCGACGGGACCACGACGGGTTCCGGCTCAGGCGTCAACCCCTCGACGGGTTCCGGCTCCTCGGTCTCGGCGCCACCTCGGAAGGCGGTGAACTCGGCCCACTCCTGTTCCGTCCACGTCACCGGGCGTTCGTTGAGATGACCCAATGCCCACAGGGCGCTCTGCGCATCGAGCCGGTCCCGCAGGGGGTGGTCCGCGGCGGCGCTGTCGCGAACGAGCTCGTCGAAGAAGGCATAGGCGCGGACGATGACGTGGCCCGGCGTGGAGTTCACCGGTTCGTTGCCCCAGCCCGCCAGTCGCCACAGCCGACGTGTCAGGTCGACCTTGAGGGGTGGTTGATACTGCGGCCGGCTGGCCATCAAGAGCCCCGCGGCAAGGTTCACCACCGAGCCGGTCGTGGTGAGCCCCGACGGCCGGATGGCTGCGGCGAACGCGTCGATCCGCTGGGGCTCTGAGCGCCCGCTGTCCACCTCCCACAGCGTCCTCAACGCCGCCTCGGCGTCAGCTGGGTTCTCCTTCATCCAGCGGACGAACTCTCCTCGATGCCGCCAGCCGAACAGGTTGTTCTCGCGGTGGACCATCGCTCGGCGCAGGACCTCCCACCACCCGTCCGCCCCCGCCATCATGGCGGCGCGCCCACCCCTCAGCTCGGCGGCCACCGACAGTTTGTAGCTGCGCTCGTCTGCCTCCAGGTCGAACGTCGCCGACACCCGTTCGATCCAGTGGAGCAGCGCGCCCCACGTCTTCGTGTTCTTCGACCAGAGGTGGAGCAGCGGGTCGTTGATGTCGTCGTAGTAGCTGAATCCCTCGCCCCAACCGGCGGAGGAGAGTTCTTGACGGATCTGCAGCAGGGCGGCGTCCGTGTCGGGCGCCTCTCCGGTGTGCTCACCGAACCGGTCGATGATGCATTGCTTGTGGGAGCCGGACACGATGGACTCGAAGGTGTCGGGAAACACCAGATGGATCAACCCGTGCTTCGCGGTGTCCCCAGAAGGCGCCGGGCGGCAAAGACGGCGTCCCTGAACGCGAACGGGCTGCTCAACAGGCCCGCGTAGTCAGCTGACGATCTGCTCGCCAGCGCCGTCGCAACCCGCACCAGGGAGGCGAGTTGCGTCTCCCGGTGCACCATCGCCCACTGGCCAGGATGCGCGATGCCGGGGCCCATCGACGCTTCGATCTCCGGCGCGAGGGGCGGCCGTTCCGGTAGCCAGGACAGGATGGCACGCAGGTCCGCGAGCTTTTTCGACGCCGAGATGGCGCCCTCCCAGACCCACCAGAAGTAGAGGACGTGCACCTCGACCATCAGCTGCACCGCTGCGGGGGACGCGTCCCGCAACTGTTCCTGCACTCTCGTCAGGAACGGTGAGCCTAACGCCACGTCTGGACGTCCGATGAACTTCTCTTCCAACTCCCGCAGGTTCTCCAGCGTCCAAATCTGCTCCCCCGGCGTCAGGATCGAGTCGCCCTGCGGAAGGACCCGTTGAGCCCAGTCCCACGCGAGGTCGTAGATCCGAGCCATCGCCTCCGGATCCCCCTGATCAGTCCTCATCGGCGTCCTCTCTCTGCCTGCTGCTGCTGCGCTCCGATGTGAACGCAACGAGCCAAGCCGCTCTCGGGCGCAGGCACCGGCCAGGTGCCGTGCCAATGAACAACCGCGCGGTGCGAGACCGTGCCGGGAGCCGCAACCTCAATGAACGCTCAGCCAAGGGTAAGGCTGAGCGACCCCG
>RRZU012416297.1_pt1 | contig 11260 bp, 11 predicted proteins | sample 2165561 | NCBI WGS metagenome assembly RRZU01 (sample SAMN10456909, study PRJNA506462) | wastewater metagenome | isolation source: wastewater sludge | place: USA: Moscow, Idaho | reverse complement strand
GGCAATCTCTTTGATCCGGCGACCGGCAAGTTCCGGCGCTTTCTGCTCGCCCCCGCCAGCTATGTCTTTCGTGTCAGGGTGTCGAATGATGACGGGCTTTGGAACGAAGCCGGCACCGCCCTGCCGTTTACCATCCTGCCGCCATGGTGGATGACGGGATGGTTCCGGGCGCTGGTGGCGATGCCCCTGCTTGGCGCGACCGCCAGCGTCTTTCTATGGCAGCGGCGCTCCGGCCCAAGACGCGAGCGGGTCCTGCAGAGGCTGGTGACCAGACGCACGCATGAGCTGGAGATCGCCCGCGACGAGGCCGACGCCAACAAGGCCAAAAGCATGTTCCTGTCCAGCATGAGCCATGAGCTGCGCACCCCCCTGAACGGCATCATCGGTTATGCGCAGGTTCTCAAGCGGCGCGGTCTGGGGGGCGCCGTCGACAGGCCGGAACTGTCCGCGTTTTCCGACGCGGTGACGCAGATGGTCGCACGCTTTCAGGATATCAATACATTGATTTTCAACATAAAAATAGAGTCCGAAGGAGAAGCCGATGAGCATCGGGCTTGACGAAATCGACCAGCCAGTGCGACAGCGCGCAGCCAGCGGGCGGGGCGAGCGGCCTCCGACAATCCTGCTGGTCGATGGCTGTGCGGAAAACATGAAGGTCGTGGCGACCCTGCTGGAGACCGAGGGCTACGATGTCCGCACCGCGCGCGATGGCCGCATGGCGTTGAAGCGCGCCGCGCGGATCATGCCGGACCTGATCCTGATGGATGCGCTGATGCCGATGATCGACGGCTTCGAGACCTGCCGCCACTTCAAGGCCGATCCGCGGCTGCAACAGATCCCGGTGATCTTTCTGACCGTGCTGAACAGTCCCGGGGACCTGCGCAAGGCTTTCGATATCGGCGCCGTCGACTATATCATCAAGCCGGTTCAGGAACCCGAGCTTCTGGCCCGCGTCCGCACGCATCTGACGGTTCACCGCTTCCAGCAGGATCTGGAGCGAAAGGTCGCACAGCGCACCGAGGAACTGATGCTCGCGAACCGGCAGTTGCAACGGGAAATGACCAGACGCTGCCGGGCCGAAGAGCATCTCAGGCATCTCCAGCGCATGGAGGCGCTTGGCCAGCTGACCGGACGGATTTCCCATGATTTCAACAATACCCTTTCGGTGATCTCGGCGGCTAAGGACCTGCTGATCGAACGGCTTCGGCTTGCCGGCCTGCGCCTTGACGAGACCAAGGTGATCGAGAACGCGGTCGATCAGGCCACCCGGCTGATCGGCCAGTTGCGCGCCTTCAGCCGGCGCGAGACGCTGTATCCCGAGATGATCGACCTGAACGACATCATTCGCGGCATGAAGGACATGCTTCGGATGGCCGGCAATCAAGGCGTCGTTCTGCACATATCGCTTGCCCCGGACCTGCAGCCGGTGCGCGCCGATACCGGCAAGATCGAACAGATCATCATGAACCTGGCGGTCAACGCCGTTCAGGCCATGCCCGACGGCGGCGACCTGACCTTGGAAACCCGCAACGTCACCATCGACAGGCACCGCGCCACCACGCTGGGGGTCGAGGCCGGCGACTATGTTGGGCTGGTGGTCACCGATACCGGCATCGGCATGGACGAGGCGGTCCGCAGGCGGATCTTCGAGCCCTATTTCACCACCAAGGACCCGGAAACCGGCTCGGGGCTTGGTCTCTCCACGGTCTATGGCATCCTGCGTCAAAGCGGCGGCGGCGTGAGTATCGAAAGCGAGCCGGGCAAGGGCGCGACATTCCGGGTCTATCTTCCGGTCTGCGCCGTGGCCCCGCCCTCCGCCTGACAGCGGGGACAAAGGGCAGATCGCCGGCGCCATCCGCCTTGATCAGCGGCGAGAACCCAAGGGGCAGCAGATCGCCGGCCGAACACCCGGCGACGCGGCGCGGGACAAAGCTGCGGCGGGCGGCCTCTGTTCTTTCCAGTTACCTCGCCCGAAAAAACATGCCACCGTCCCGTCGTTATGCGCGAAGCACTCGACACAAGGGCAGCCGTGGGACGCGATCTGGGCATTATCGGACAGCATATCGGGCTAAGCCTGTCGCTGTTTTGGCGCTATGGCGCGGTCTTGACGGCGATCTGGGCGGGCGGGGCCTTGCTGGATCAGATCCTGCTGCGGATCGCCGTCGAGATCGGGTTCTTCAACCGCCTGCTGGGACTGTTTGCCATTGCGCCGGTGATCCTGCTGCAACTGCTGGTCACGGTGTCGATGTTCCTGATCCTGCGCGACGGCCTGCCGCGCATGCGGCTGTCGCGCAGGCGGGCGGCGCAGATCGCGGCACAAGCGCCTCAGGATCGACGCGAAACCGGCGTGTTCGCGGTCACCTTGCTGGCGGTTCTGATCCCGTTTTACGGCTATTATGCCGGCTGGGGTTTTCTGGGCGATACGCTGCGCAGCTATTCGCAGATCTTCTATGCGGCGCAGATGGCGCGGGTCGATTTCACCAGGTCAGAACTGCCCCCCACCGCGCTGGAGGTCAGTCAGACCGGCTGGGTCATCCTGGGCGTGCTGCTGATCTGGGCCATCCGCCGCGTCGCCAAGACCATGCATAGCCGCAGCGGGACCGGATTCTGGTCCATGCTGGTCGTGGCCTGCGAGGCGACCTGGGCCCTGCTGGGCCTTTATGTCATCGCAAGCTGGAAGGACGAACTCGCCGGCTGGCTGGCGACGCTGCCAAGGCCCGACGAGGTGCTGGAATGGATCATCCCCGCCGCCCGGGCCGCGATCCGCGAGGCCGAGCTGCGCCCGGTCGACTGGGCGCCGGAATTTCAGCTGTGGCAAATGCTCACATCGCTGTTCTGGTATGCGCTGTTGCCGCTGGTCTGGTTCAATCTGGGCGCCATCGTCTATGGCCATGACCTGTCGGGCGTGGGCGGGCAGACCCGGCGCGTCGCGGGCCATGCCATCGACCGATGAAATGCGCAGCCAAAACCGGTGACCGACTTTATGGGGCATTTCTGGATGCGGCTTGTCAAACGCTGGAATGCGGTGATGAACGGGGTTTTTCTGACCGCCTCGGCCGGATTTGCGCTGACCGCTTCGGTTCTGGTGCTGTGGCGGCTGGTCGACTGGCTGGGGAACTGGGCATGGGCCGGGTTGGCGCATCTGATCGGGCCGCAGGACATGTTGATCTGGCAGGTCCTGTCCGTGCCGCTGAATGCGCTGTTCAATGCCCCCGGCGCACCCCCGGGTGGGTTGCTGGTCAGCCCGCTGCAATTCTGCATCCTCGCCGCCGGGCTGGAGCTGGCCCTGCGTGCAGCCATCACCCCCGAACCTATCCCGGCGGAGGCCGCAACACCGGCCTGATCGGCAAGGACAAGGCATCGGGCCGGGTGGTCATGCCCGATATCCGCAGCCGCAAACTGTCCAGCACATCGACCGGCACCAGAAAGGCCTGCACCGACATCGAGGGGCTGCCATCCCCGGGCGCCAGAATTCGCGATTGATCGCAGCTGTTGTCGGTATCCCGCTCATCGCCCAGTGCATCGATGATCTGCAACCCGACGATATTTCTCAGCGGCCTCCAGACGCGGCCTTGATCGTCGGTCAGCGCAAGATCGCAGGCCAGCCAATCCCGCATCTTTTGGCCGTCGCCCTGCAGGCCCATGCGCAGATACAGCGCCGCCCGATCCGGCACTTCCGGCAACACCATCACCCGTGCCTGATCGACCGAAACCATCACCCCGGCCAGTTCGCCGCTTGCTCCCTCGATCCGGGTGACATTCCAGTTCCTGCCGTGGCGCAATTCCCGCAGATCGGGCCATGCGACCAGAAGGCAGCTCAGCACCAGAAACACCAGCGTCAGGGCGATCCAGCCAAGCCGTTTCATCCGTCCAGCTCCAGCATGGGCAGATGGATTGGCGCCGTGACCGGGGCCTCCAGCCGCAAGACCCCGTCCAGTGGCAGATCAATGCGCTGCGCCAGCAGCAGCGCGCCTTGCGGGATTTCGTCGGCGGGCAATTCGAAAATGGCTAAGGCCGTGCTTTCCAGACCCGGCTGCAGCCACATATCCTGAACCTGCCGAAAGGCGCCCGAGATGCGGTCCGTGGTGTCGTAGCGCCGCCCGCTGGCGCCGATCCATGTCGCGCGCAGCATGGTCGATTCCGTGGTGCCGAACAGGGCCGCATCGACGATCAGGAAGACGCCCTGCGTCTCGCGCCGAACCGGACTGCCATAACGCGGAAAGGTGATCACATCCGCCGTTCTCAAGCCTTTGATGCGACCACCGATCAGGCGGGTCTGGCCGGTTTCGCCGGGTGGAACCCTTGTTTCGAACGGGCGCACAATGCTGTTGTAATCGGGATTGGTCAGCATCATGCCGCCCAGCAGGGCGGCACTGACCGCCGCGATCAGGATGGGCGCCACGCGGATCATGGCCGGGTCTCGGGGATGGCGGTCAGCCGGGCCGCGGGCGCAAAGCCAAGCCAGCTGGACTGGCCGTAAAGATTGTCCTTCAGCTTGAAGGCCTGTTTCGCGAAATCGACCTGAACCTGACCTGCCTGCCAATCAGGCGGCACCGGCCAGATCAGGGCGATGTCTTCGGACATGCGCGGCTGCAATTGCTGCAGGGGCGCATCATCGCGCAGAAGCACGACCTCTGGCGGCTCCTGCGCAGCGCCGTTCAGGATCAGCTGCGGCGGATGCGGCGGGCCGCCGAATATCGCGACCTGCGTTTCGCCGGTCATGTTCTCGATCACCGCAGTCAGGACCAGTCGACCCTTGCCCGACTGCCATTCCAGCGCCACGGGCGTCAGCGCGGTCCGCCCCAGATCGACAGTCGACCCGAAACCCGTCGCCGGGGCGTTTTCCGGGGATCGCGCCTCCTCGACCTTCCACCACCAGCTCAGCAGGACCGCCGCTGCGACCCCTGCGGTCGCCAGCGCACGAAGCCAGATCCGGCGAAGCAAGCTTGGTTTGATGTCCCGAGTCATGCCGCTATCTGAGCGAAATAGCCATATGGGCGCAAGTCGCCGGAAACTGCGGCACCCTCGCCTGCCGGGGGCGCGGAGCCCTTAAAAGGTCCGCTTCAACTGCGGCTGCGTGCCGCCGTCTTTCTGTGTCCCGGCCCGAAATGCGCCGGGAACCAAGGTCAGTCCGCCGTCCAGCCGCCATCCAGCATCAGCGCGCTGCCGGTCATCAGGCCCGATGCATCGCTGGCCAGATAGACGGCGGCGCCGACGACATCCTCGACGGTACCCAGCCGGCCAAGCTTGATCTTCGACAGAACGGCGTCACGAAACTGCGGGTCATCGAAAAAGCCCTTGGTCATTGGCGTTTCGATGAAGGTCGGGCAGATGGTGTTGACGCGGATGCGTTGCGGGCCAAGCTCGACCGCGAGGGCCTTGGTGAACCCCTCGATGGCCCATTTCGAGGCGCAATAAAGCGTCCTGTTCGCGGCCCCCACATGGCCCATCTGGGACGACATGTTGATCACCGAGCCGCCCTTGCCCCGCGCCGACATCCGCGCCGTCACCGCCTTGGCCGCAAAGATCGCGGCCCGCACGTTCAGGCCGATGACGGTATCGTAATCATCCTCGGTCACCTCGGACAGCGGCTTGGGCCGGTTGGTGCCGGCATTGTTGACGAAGACATCAAAGGCCCCGAGGCCGTCGATGATCTGCGCAAAACCCGCCGCATCCGTCACATCGGCGACCAAGGCCCGGGCCGCGAAACCGGCGGCGGTCAGCTCTGCCGCCGCCTCCTCGATCTCGGTCCGGGTCCGGGCGCAGAGTGTGACCTCTGCCCCCGATGCCGCATAGGCCTGGGCGATGGCGCGGCCGATGCCCCGCCCCGCCCCGGTGATCAGCGCCCGTTTTCCATCAAGCCGGAAGGATGGCGTGATGATGCTCATTCCGCGGCGGTCCCGTAGGCCACGTTCTTGTGCCCATACCGACGCACGCGGATGTTGCACTGTTCGGCATGGCCGACAAAGCCCTCGAGCATGCAAAGGCGCGAGCCGTAAGCCCCGATCATGGCGGCGGCCTCGTCAGTGGTGATGCGCTGATAGCTGTGGGTTTTCAGGAACTTGCCGACCCAAAGACCGCCGGTATAGCGCCCCGCCTTCTTGGTGGGCAGGGTGTGGTTGGTGCCGATCACCTTGTCGCCATTGGCCACGTTGGTGCGGGCGCCAAGGAACAGCGCGCCATAGCTGTGCATGTTTTCCAGATACCAGTCGTCGCGATCGGTCATCACCTGAACATGCTCGCTGGCAATGTCATTGGCGACGGCCAGCATTTCGTCATGCGTGTCGCAAACGATCACCTCGCCGTAATCCTCCCAGCTTTTGCGGGCGGTGTCGGCGGTCGGAAGGATGGCCAGCAGGCGCTCGATTTCCTCCAGCGTCGCCTTGGCCAGCTTATGGCTGTTGGTCAACAACACGGCGGGCGAGTTATAGCCGTGCTCGGCCTGTCCCAGAAGATCGGTAGCGCAGAGTTCGGCGTCCACCGTGTCATCGGCGATGACCATGGTTTCGGTCGGACCGGCGAACAGATCGATGCCGACGCGACCGTAAAGCTGGCGCTTGGCCTCGGCCACGAAGGCATTGCCGGGACCGACCAGCATATCCACAGGCTTGATGGTCTGGGTCCCAAGCGCCATGGCGCCGATGGCCTGAATGCCGCCCATGACATAGATTTCGTGCGCGCCGCCCAGATGCATGGCGGCAATCACCGCCGGGTTCGGCTCGCCCTTGAAGGGCGGGGTTGCGGCGATGATGCGGGGCACGCCCGCGACCGAGGCCGTCGCCACCGACATATGCGCCGAGGCCACCATCGGGAACTTGCCGCCGGGAATATAGCAGCCGACCGATTGCACCGGGATATTGCGATGCCCAAGGATCACGCCGGGCAGGGTTTCGACCTCGATATCGGTCATCGAATCCCGCTGCGCCTGCGCGAAATTGCGCACCTGCGCCTGCGCGAACTTGATGTCCTCCATGTCGCGCGGCGAGACACGCGCCATCAGCGCCTCGATCTCGCTTTCGGACAGCCGGAAGGAGGCCGGGGAATACTTGTCGAACTTTTCGGAAAGCTCGCGCACCGCCGCATCGCCGCGCGTCTCGATATCCGCAAGGATCGCCTCGACCGAAGCACGGACCTTGGCATCATCCTCGGAGCGGGCGGCTTCGGTTTTTCCGCGCTTCAGATAGGTGACAGACATTGTGAATTTCCTTTCGCTATTGCTTGGTGCGCGGGGCGGCAGATCAGGCCGGGATGCGCAGGGATTTCTTGAAGGCGGCCAGACGGCCCAGAACCGCGTCGCGCCATGCGCGCCGGCCGGCCAGATCTTCGACCGGCAGCACGGCGCGGCGTTCGGCCGTGGCCTTCTGGATGACCTCATCAGGCCATGGGCCGGGCGGCGGCATCCGCACCATGCCGGCATAAAGCCCGCGCAGCCGGGCGGCGTAATCCTCGATCCCGCCGGGGGCGTTCAGGTCGATGGTCTCGAACGGCCCCATGAAGGACCAACGCAGGCCAAGGCCATGGGCAATCGTGGCGTCGATATCGGCCAGACTGGCGATGCCGTCCTGATAAAGCGCCCATGCCTCGTTCAGCAAAACGCCCTGCAGACGGTTGAGCACAAAGCCCTCGATCTCGCGTGTCAGGCGGACGGGGACCTGCTCGACCTCGCGCATCAGGTCAGCGACCTGCTCGACCAATTCGGGGTCCGTCCACGGCGCCGGGACCAGCTCGACCACCGGCACCAGATGCGGCGGGTTGACCGGATGGGCGATCAGGAATCGCGCCCGGTTGCGGCAGGTTTCGGTGAATTGCGAGGCCGGAATCCCCGATGAGGAGGAGCCGACAATCGCCGTTTCCGCCATCAGCGCGTCGATGGCGAGGCTGACCTCGGTCTTGGCCGCGACCGTCTCGAAGACGGATTCCTGCACATAGAACGCGCCGTCCAGCGCCCCGGCCAGACTGTCATGGACGCTGATCCGCGACAGCACATCCTGCGGGTTGTCGATCACCCCGGCGGCTTTCAGTTCAGTCAGGCTCTCCTGCGCCCATGGCAGGATGCGCGCGCGGACCTCGGCGGATGGATCATGGGCGCGGACGGTATAACCCGCCCGCGCAAAGACCAGCGCCCAGCCAGAACCGACCAGCCCGGCCCCGACGACCGCAACGATACCCTTGCCCGGCATCATGCGACCTTCGAGGTTTCGCCATCGGCGAGGCAGATTTCGGTGATCCGCAGCCCGTCCGAGGTGATGCGCGAGGGGAAGGCGTCGCGCAGCCCTTCCTCGTGGATCGGGATGACGCGGCGGTGTTCATAGCCGACCTGCGACATCATCGCCTCGGTCGCCAGGATCAGGTTGGTCTGGCTGCCCACGGCAAGGCCGACCGGAGTATACATTTCCTCGACATCGACGACGGCGCCGGAACTGCGCAGGTTGTCGAACTGATAGACCAGATCGCCCGCCAGCACCCAGCTGTCCTGAGATTGCTTCTGCCCGTCATTGCGCACGGTGACCCACATCGAGCCCCAGGTATGGCTGTCGGGCGCGGCATGCAGATCGATCCCGGGCAGCACGTCCTCGAGCGCGCCGTCGACCGTGACCAGGCGCCTGTCGCGCGCCAGATCGACCCCGCGGACGATATCGCCGGGATCGACCGCGACCATCATCCAGCGCATGCGGTCGGGCAGCGACATGGCCCAGACCCATTTCGATATCTCGCGTTCCTGAATGTAGAATTTCGCGTTGGGGAAATCCTCGACATTGCCGAAATGGTCGAAATGGGCGTGACTGATGAAGCAGGTATCCACGTCATCGGGCGCAAGGCCGATCCCGGCCAGAACCGTCTTGGGGTCGCGCCAGTTCTCGACCCCGAAACGGTCGCCCAGAACCTTGCCATAGGCCTTGTCGTTATAGCCCACATCGACCATGGCGACGTGATCGCGGCCCTTGATGACCACATAGCAATAGGGCAGCTTCACATAGCCCTGATTATGCGCGCCATAAAGCACGCCGCTTTTGTGATAATTGGCAACATAGCTGTATTCCAGAACCCAGATCGAATAGTCGGCCATTTCCGTTCCCCTCCGTTGATGTTTTCCGCTGCGCGCCTCAATGGGCGCATGCGCAGCAGGCATGTGTGAAATCGACCATCTGCAACCCGGCCTTGGCGGCGCTGGCGGCTTCCAGATGCGCGTAGGCGCGCTTGATCTGTAACCCCGCCAGATCCAGCGCCGCCTCCAGCCCTTCCCGCCCCCGGATCTCCAAGAACGTTCTCAGCGCCAGACCGGAAAACCCGTGCGCATGTTCGAGCTGCGCGCGGTGGCCCGCGACACCGCCCGGCGACGGCAGGGCGGCCAGCCGCTCGGCGGCGGCTTTCCAGCGCGCCTCGCATTGCGCCAGTTCAGGCAGGTCGCGGATCTCGTTGCGCGAGGTCAGGCGCGCAAGGATCGCGAGGCCCGCGCACTGGCCGATGATGCGGCGCAGATCCTCATAGATCGGGCGGCAGGCGCTGGCATAGGCGGCGACCGCGTCCGATCCCAGCGTCCGCGCCAGCTCCCCCGGATCGGGCGCAGGCTGCGGGGGCGGCCCGTCCAGCGACAGGAGGCAATCGGGGCGGTGCGTCTGCGCAAGACGGGTGAAAAGCGCGCTTTCGTTGGTCATGTCCGTCCTCATCTGTTCCTGTCGCGCACGGTGCCGCGCTGAACCAGAGGCCCCGGCGGCATGCGCAGGATGCGCTGATCCGCATGGGTTTCCGCCGCCAGCTTGCGGGCCAGAGCGACCGTGGCGGCCATCATTTCCTCAAGCGGTTGGGCAATGGTCGTCAGCCGGTGCGACGGCCAGCCCGCCATGGTGATATCGTCGTAGCCGATGACCGAGACATCCTCGGGGACCCTCAGCCCCAGCCCCTCTTGCACGCCCTCGATAAAGCCGATCGCGACGATATCGTTGGCGCAGAAGACCCCATCGGGCCGCAGCGGCAGATCGCGCATCGCAAGACCCGCAGCGTAGCCCGCCTCATAGGAAAAGCGCCCGGCCTCGATGACCTGCGGCGGCGGCAGCCCGCGTTCGACCGCGCGGTCGTTGAAACCTTGCTGGCGCTCGACATTGGTCGAGGCCCCCGGAAAGGCCGAGACGTAAAGCAGCGCGCGGTGGCCAAGATCGATCAGATGGTCGGCGGCGCGGCGCCCGCCCTCGATATTGTCGCAAGACACGCCAAAGCCCAGACCATCCGCCGAAAGACGGTTGAAAAAGATCACCGGCGCCCCCGCGATCTCGCATTTCTCGCGGGCATGCGAATTCAGATTGGTCGCCAGGACGATCATCAGATCGGGCTGATAGGCCAGCAGCAGTTCGACCGCCTCGTCGATCCCCTCGGGCTGGTCGGCGGCGGCCAGCATCACGTTCATGCCCGCTTGTTGCAGCAACGTGGTCAGGCGGCTCATGACCTCGGGATAGAACGGGTTCGACAGGTCCGAGACGACCATGCCGACGATCTGGGTCTTCTTGGTGATCATGCTTTGCGCAATGGGGTTGGGCCGATAGCCAAGCGCGGCCGCGCGTTCCAGAACGATCCTGCGGGTCTCGGCGGCAATCACCGCGTCAGGGTAAAAGGCCCGCGACACCGTCGAGACGGACATGCCCAGATCACGGGCAAGATCCTTGACGGTAATTCGGTTACGGGTCGGGCGGGTTTTCTGGTTCACTGCTTGGCTCCGGTCTGTTCCTTGGCCGATTTGTTCCGATTTGGTCGGGCTTTGCCATCCAGGAAGTTAACGCGGCATTTGGGCGGGGTTCAGGATGCCCGCCCGGCCAATGCCGGGCGGGCATCCAAGCCATGAGTTACGGCTGGACCGTGGCTTCGATCTTGGTCAGCTTGTAGAGGTCCGCCGGCGGCTCGCAGCCGTCGCAGTTGATGCCCGGCTCGTTATTGGCCTGTTTGACCTCGGCCGGAAGCGGCTGGATCGTCGCCCCGGCGACCGGGGTCCCGTTCAGCGCCGATTCGACGTTCACCTCGGGCAGCAGTTCCGGGTTCAGCACCTCGGACACGAACGAGGACGGCACTTTTTCCGGCGGGAAGACGTTGCAGCCGTTTTCATAGCTGTCACCTTCGCAGATCTTGACTTCGGCGGCGGGAACCCAGGGCAGCGGATATTCGATGTTCATCGGCGCCAGCTCGCGCTTGCCGGTCAGGATCTCCATCGCCAGTTTGAAGGCATAGCCTGATTGCGCCGGGGGCGAGCCTGCGGAAACGCCCTTCAGGCCTT
>RRZU011637745.1_pt1 | contig 11260 bp, 4 predicted proteins | sample 2165561 | NCBI WGS metagenome assembly RRZU01 (sample SAMN10456909, study PRJNA506462) | wastewater metagenome | isolation source: wastewater sludge | place: USA: Moscow, Idaho | reverse complement strand
TACGAAGCGGTACTTCAAGCTAACGAGAGCAAATCCAGCACTAAAAATGCTGCAGGCAAAATCACTAAACCAGCTGACTGGGAGCAGTATGCCCCTGAAAAAGAATTACAGCTGATATTGGATAAAAGAAGTGCTTAGAGCAATAACCTTCACACTAGCTTTACTCTTCGATTTACTTGGTGCAATGTTCTTAATCGGTTCAATGCCTTTTACGGCAATAGCTTTTTTCGTAACACTAATTAGTACGTCTTACACTGTAATGCATGTACTATTACTGCCTATAGTAGTACTTGTCGCCTCATTAGTAATGTGTGTAATTTGTATAATGCTGGCATCTGCATTCGAAGTGCTATATGATAAATTAAATTAACTATATAGAGTCCTCATCGGAGGGCTTTATTATATTTAACAAAAAAAGGAGTATATATGGGATTTGAATTTATTTTAATAGGTGTCGCAGTGTTTTTTAACATTGCAATAATAAAGTGGAAGTATGACCGAAGGCGGTATGCTGATGCAGGGTTAGACGCTGCTCTTATGTTAGGAGTAATGTTTTTATTTAGTGGCTCTTATGGAGCTTTGGTTATAGGAACAGTGGCATCTGCCTTAGTTTCTATTTATTTATTAATATCACCACCTAAGAATTCTTTATGGATGTAAAGTCTCTTCTTTATGTAGTTTTAATACTACTTTCAATAGGAATAATTTACGTATCCTTTTGGATCTTAGTGGTGTTGTTTATTGGTTATATTTTATACCAAGTAATAAAAGGCGCTAAAGACCTAGAATAATAGTTCCAGGGCTTAAAACGTCTTGACCTGCTTGAATTAATGTACCTTGAGACATTTTATTTAAAACGTTTGCGTCTATTATAGATGCTCCGTTAAGATTTAATACATCCGTTACTACTAATCCAGCTCCTGCGTTAATAGGGTGATATTTTACTAGATTATATATAACCTTTTGAGCTCTTAGCCAAAACGAAGGAAACATAATTACCCCTAAATCACTTAGTACTTTAAGCTCTTTAGGTAAATTTAGTCTATAATCTATAAACGTATCTAATCCTTTAACTGCAGCTGCATTCTCTATACTCTCATATACCTTCTTATCTAACTTACCCGCTTCAATATCTTTAGTAGCCTTATAATGGTCTACATAATTATATCCCTTCTCTTTAAGGTTTTTAACCATCTCATGTTTATACAAAGTCCATCTTGCCATAATATCAGCCATTTGCATTACACGTGACCCTTGTCTCACTAACTCGGAACTAGGTGCTGCAATAAATTCACTTACATATCGTACAGTGTCTGCTTCGCTTTGAATCTCTCTTATTTCATCTTCTGTAAGCTTTCTTCCTAGCCTTTTTTCTTCAGCTTTTATTACATCTTTTCCTTTTTTCTCTGCTAGCCTATCTGCTATTCCGGCTAACTCTTCTCCAAAAGATGTTCCTTTTATTTTACTCATATTACTTACACTGTTTATAATATCATCTACACTAAATCCAAAGTTCATAAGTTTAACCACTCCGTCATGTACTTTTGTTGGATTTCCTTTTTTATCTTTCATTACTAGTTCTACTATATTATCTATAGATTTTTGAAGTCCAGATATCGTATCGTATTCTTTAATAAGCATACTGGTACCTTGTGATTGTATGAATCCGTTACTGATAGCAGGACTAAATGGGTGTCTTTTAATTAACTCATTAACTACATCTACTTCTCTTTGAAATCTCTTAGTATCTTCTCCAACAGCTTCAGCTTGAGCTAATCTTAACTTTGCGCTAACTAATCTTCCTTCCAATTCACTCATTCTTTTAGAGTGAGCTAGGGCTTCAGGGTATCCCTTAGCAATCTCATCAATACCAACATCCATAGACATTAATAATGTAGTATTACTAACACTATCCATTAGCAACTTAGCAGGATTTGCTACAACCATTTTAAGCTTTACCATCTGAACTAACTGTTTATACACGGTCTCTACACGTTGTAATGTAATTCCAAAAGTACTGTCATCTTTAAATATACTTCCTGTACTGTACCCTATAACAACGTCTTCTAAATCTTTTCTTACATATTTAACCTTAGTTCTCATTTCTCCGTAATTTGATATATTTTTTATAGGAGTGTATCGTTTATAGATTTCTGGGTACTTTGTTTTTATTTCATCATAAGTAAGCTCACTGTTAATAAATGGTTTAATCTCTAATTTACTATTAGATGTTTTATTATTGAAGGCTATAGCTTTTTCCATCGCCTCAAGCCCTGCATCTCCATTAGCAGTCATTTGGTCTGTAACAATTTCTTGTACTGTTTGCATTTCAACTAATTGTGCATTATGTACCCAAGTTCGATATAGTGTATGAGCTATATTGTCCATATATCCTGCAGCTTCTTTTTCGCTTCTGTTTAAAACAACTCTGTATTTTTTATACCCATTGTCTATGTCACTAACAACGTTATTGGTAGAGAGCCATTGGCTTCCGTGCATTTTAATCATATCATTTACATAGTTAGTATCCAAAGGTATACCATTTCTAATAATATCTTTATCTAACCCTAACCCCTCTTGATAACTATTCAAACTTTCCCTATAAACTATTCCTATATTTCCATTTTCAGGTTTTCTTATAAGCTTCCATCTAGGATCTTTTAGAACATCATTTAAGTCTTTTTCATTTACATACTTATACTCATGAGTACCTTCATACACATCTAACATTCCATGTCCATCATAGCCTGTATACACTTTACCGCTACCTGTTCCTACCGTATTTCGTTTTCCTTTATACGCAGCTTCGTGTAAACTTTTAACCATACCACTAAGACGCAACATCTCAACAAACAACTCTGAATTGTTAGCTCTTATTTTATTCAATAAATCAAAACGTCCTTCTTCTTTTAAACTAAGAAGTGCAGCTAAGTGTGTAACAGTACTACTTTCACTGTTGTACATTCCAGATTTACTAACCGTTCCATTCATTAAATAGTTACTAAGGTCTTCTGCTTCTTTAAGTTGCTGTGCAGTGTGCGGAATCATAGATATTAGTTTATCAATAGAAGTGCCTTTGTTTATTGCTGCAATAATATCTTTATTGTCAAACAAGTGCATAAATCCACTTCTACCAAAAACTTCGTTAAGTTTTTTTCTATCTTCAGCACTTCTAATTTCTCTTTTAATTCTCTTATCAAGTTCAGGTAATTGAGTATCTAAAACCTCTTTAGTTCTTCTAGCATTATTATACGCCACTGTAATCGCGTCTGCTAAAGCCTTATCATCTAAGTCCCCAGATATTTTTAAAGTTACTTTCATCTTAGCTAAGAATTCAGAGTCTCTAACACCTTTGTCTATAAGATTAACAGTATCTCTGTATAGGTTACTTTTACTTTTAGCAGATGTATGTGCTTTTCTTATTAAAGGTCCTATAATACCTCCAGACTTGTTAGCTAACCCTATTAACAAATAGTCACTAGCCCATTTATTCGCTTGGCTAGACATAGATGTAAACACATTAAAATCACTTATACTTGCTTCACTCTGTTTTCTTATGTCTTCCATTACTGGCATATTAACCGTTAACCCTGTAGCTGTAGGTTTACTTACCGTATTACCGTTTTCAAAAGTATATACTCCGTCTGTAGTAGCTACAATAACTTTATTACCTTCTGATTTCACTCCAAGAACTAAGGTTTCTACAGGTTTACTTCCATTAAACTCTATAGGTGTTCTAACACCTCTATTAGGACTTGCTATATACCTCATTAATCCGCTCTTATCATTTTCTACCATCTTAGCTGTCCAAGCTTTCTCTAATTCTTGCTCTGTTACAGGAGAGCCTTGCTCCTGTAATCCTTTCATAGTACTGCTTATCCATTCCTTGTAAGTATCTGGTATAGCAGTTATTAACACGCATTTATTTGACATTCATTCTCCTTAACATATTGGGTCTATATTTTTAGTATAGTTACTTATACTAATTTTTTCTCCATTTATAGAAATTATTTTATTAACAACATCAGTATCAAACGGAGTTGTTTTATCCGGTATTGTACCATTTTTTACCTTACCAATACCTTCAACTCCTCTAGACTGCTGTCTAATACTCTCAATAGCAACACTTAATGAATAAACATCAGTGTTATCTAATAAAGTATCAATAGGAGTAGATTGCATAAGCTCTTTTACTTTGTTCCAAATATTTGAAATCAGTTTACTAAGTACTCCACCTGTTTTTATACCGGCCATTCTATTAAGCTCATTTAAAACTTCAGCAGCTACTGTGTCTTCTTGACTTATCGCTACAAGCTCTTTAATAGCTTGATTATTATTAGACCCCATCTTACTTAAAACATACTGAATTCTTTGTCTAGCTCTAGGAGATACTCCATTTCCTACCTTACTTTCAGGCGTTATTCTATTTAGAATAGTATTTATAGTCGATACTTCTCTTTTAATAGCTCCAGAAGCTTCATTATCTATATAAGTATCTACTGCTGCGTGTTCAAGTTCGTGTGCAACTAAGTCTAAAATTTGTTCAGCTGTTGCTTTTTTGCCTGTAATTTCATCAATACCCTTTACAGTTTTTTCTCCTATATAAACAGTTCCATTATATGTAAATGAAGTACCACTTTTAACTCTATCTTTAAACTCTTTACCAAATTCTTTAGACTTAAGTAAATCATCTTTTGTAGAGCCTACAACAGACACTACTTTTAAGTTATCCTTGTTAATTAAGATGTCATTTTTTCTTTCATCTAACGTATCAAGGTCTGATATCACATCAAATATATTATCTTTAATCTTTTTAACTGCAGTAGCTTTAACCTCCTCTGGTTTAGCTTCTACAGTATTTGTAGATTCACTAGTTGCAGTTTCTTCAACTATTCCAGTCTTTCCAAATAGATAAGTCTGAGCGTTTTTAAACAATTCTTTTTTAGCTTCTATTCTAGGATTATTTACTGCTTCTATTTGAGCAGCTTTGTCTCTTAGATTCTTGATTCTTCTTTCAAGTTCTTTAACTTTACTAGGAGTAGTATAGTTTTCTAAGTCTTTTTCCATCCTATCAGCAGTCTCTCTCATAGCAACTGCCATTTCATTCATAAAGTCATATTCTACAGCTATTCTATTATTCAGCTCTTCAACTGCTTTTTGTGACTGTATTAAGTCTTGAGGTCTACCACTGAATCCATCGTGTTTAGCTTGAATTCCATATTTACTATCACTTGCACCTAACCAAGATATAGCTTGGGCTGAATCCACTAAGTGCGCAAAGAACGCCATCATAGAGGTTCTATTAGGTACTTTATCCATTATAGTAATTAGCGAAAGACTCTCATCTTCAGTAGTTAATCCTTGTGCGATTTTCTCTTCCGGCGTTAAGTTTAAAGCTTTGTTTTTCATTTTATACAAGCTGGTAGTTTTAGGATCTCCGTGTAAAACACTAATAGCAGTTCTAATTCTACCTTCCCAATAATCTACATCGTTAGCTTTACCTTCTCTTTCTAAGAAATCGAACAACTCTTCCATCTCTTTCTTGTTCTTCTCTACTTCAGGAAACGCTTTAGTAAGGTTATCGTAAAATACGTTACCTACTTTAGCTAATTCTGCTCTTAACGCTTTGTGAGCCTCACTTCCTTTAGCTATCTTTCTAATGTCATTAGCTGTCATATTCTTACCGGCTATATTGCTTATGTAAGCCAGTACTGCAGGATCTCCGTCAATACCTTTACCAATCAACTCTTTAGTAGCTTCTAACACTAGGTTTTCTACAATAGAAGTTTGTCCTGCTGAGTAAAACCAAGTCATAATAGGGTACTTAGCTAAGTCCCTCATAAACTTATCGTCATTTAACGTATCTCTTAACTTTTTAACTGCTTCAACATCTTCCAATTTTCCAGTAGTTCCTACCTCAGGGTCTCTAGCTTCATAATCGTTTATTAAGCGGTCTACTAATTGTTGTAATATGGTATAAGCATCCGTTGTATTAGTCTCTGAAGTACCGTCTATAGTTACTCCCAAATCTAACAATCTTTGTTTAAATAGGTCTACATTTCTACCTGCCAGGTTCATCATGTAGTTAAATACGCCTGAAGCACCAGCATCTTTTTCTGGTATATACTCAGTGAGTATATTACCGCCTCCGCTGCTTACTACATCTCTAGCTCCTTGTAAAGCACTTAAAATTCTAAATCCACCTTTTCTCTTTAAATGTTTTAACCCTGGAGTACTTGATACTATTTCCATTAAATCGCCAACGTTACCATTTGATGCTTCTTCTATCTTACTGTATAAATCAGAGTAGTAGTTAAGTACGTCCTCATTGCTCATAGTTTTTTGTTCGTTCTTAGTAGCTAACTCATCTACTATAGACTCTATTAATAAATCTCTAGCTCCAGTATCACTAGAGTCTATTTTATATTCACCTACACCCATCAAAGGTCTAGCATATACTTTATCGCCTTGGTAATCAGCTACTGTTTGTACTACAGTAAGTCTATCATTTATATCTACTTGTAGTGTATAATGTATTCCGTCTTCTGTTGAAATAGTTTCAAGATTGTCCAATAACCCTATAAGGTTATCAAGCTTTCCTTGAACACTTCCACTATTACTTTCTTCTAAAAGAACACTGCCATTACTATTCAGTAGAAGGAAGTCTTTTAACCTTGAATTACTTCTAATAGCTGAAGATAACCCTCCTGTAGTAGTATCATTTAGATTTTTCAGGTACTCTAAAATTTGAATCATTTTACCTGATTTCTTAGCTTTATGAGGCTTGTTATCCGTATTTTTTATAATTTCTATAGATTTATCATCTATTTGAATTCCTTCGGCTACTTTAATATCTTTATTACCAGGCTTATCCGTAGAAGGAATTCTTTCTGTTCCAGGCAGCATAAGTCCTGCAACTCTCTTAACAGCGTCCCCTATTTTAGATGAATACTTTTGCGTCTTTTTATCAGAATCTGTAGAACTAACTCTCTCGTTAGTATCTTTTAACCTAACCCCTTTATCTTTAACTAATAAGGTATTACCATCTGTTAAAGAATCTTTAGATTGTTTTAAACTAACACCTTTAGTATTGGTAACTCCTAATGGGTTATTATCCTCACCTATAGTCTTACCCACTCTAGACCACATCTCATCAGACTCTTGAACTAAGTCAGCATCTTTCAGTAGTTCTATAGCGAATCTACCTAAATCTCTATATGTTTTAGCTAAAGCAACTTTACTACCTGTCAGCTTTAGTCCGTGTGATGAAGCATAGTCTTTACCAATTTGTTCTATTACATTGCTCTTACTAGCCCAATATTGGTCAGATTTAATCATACTATCATCTGTAGTTGTTGAAGCTCTTTGTTCGGTATCAGAAGCCGTTTGTCCGTCTATAGTATTCATAGCCACTATCATAAGCCTTTTTAAATTCCCTAAAACGTCACCGCCTTTAAAAATTTTACCTGCTTTTTCTCTATTGTTAGCTATTGCTACGTCCATTTTAGTATTAACGTCAACTAACGTGTCAGTAACATTTTTTGCTTCTAACGGATCTAACTTTCGTATTCTTCTTTCTCTGAGTTTAGTATTCGGATTACTTAAATCAAAACTACTTCCTTCTCCAGACATTATATTACTTAGTTCCTCATTAGAAACACTACCTACTTCTACAGTAGTTCCGCCTCTTTTCATTCCTCTACTATCTAAGTTAGTCTTAAGTCCTGCATTTTCTTTAACTAATTCTGAGAAAGCTTCATTATCTAAATCGTAAGTAACCTCAGGAATATCTATCATACCAGAAATGTTAAATTTATCTAGTACCTGCTTTTTGATATTCGATTTAAGTTCTTCAACTTTATCTGCTTCCATACTTTCATTAAATTTATAAGTATTTATAAAATTATCAAGTTTTGTGTCTATGTCCGTTTCTATATCAACAGAACCAGATTTTTTCAACTCTGCAGCCATCTTATTAGCAGACCTAGTCTCTAATGAATCAGGAGCCACTGTGGTGTACTTTATATTTGCTTCACTTATATAGTCTAATTCTTTTTGTATGTGGCTAGGTATATTACCTTTAGCATCAGCCTGAGCTTGTGCGTATTGTCCAAACCATTCATCAGCGGCTTTTATTTTATCAAGGTCTTTTATACCTACAATCTGCCTAGTAACCGGATCAAACTCATAAACATCTTCCATTATCTTAAGCTTATTTTCATTAAGCTTATTAACAATATCTTCTGGATTTTCTGTACTATTGAAAATATGATCTACACTCTCTACTCCTAAAGCTTGAATTTCTTCAGATGCAGTAGTAATAATGCTTTCTTTTTTACTTAAATTGTTTGCTATATTATCAATTGAACTCTTTTTAGCTTTCGCAGTTTCTTTTTCTATATATGCAGCAAGCTCTTCTTCGGTAGGCTTTTTAAGTAGATTAGCTCCTACATTAGCAAGTTCTCCTCCAGCCCTTAAGCTAGACCCCATAATACCTCCGGCAATAACTCCTCCAATAGTGTCATCACTAGTAGTGTACTTACCTAAAGCTTCCAGACTGTGTCTATCCTCTGCTTTTCCAGTAGACCATTGTTCTTGTATAGCCTCTCCACCTTCTTGAAGACCTTCTCCTACACCTGAAAGACCTACACCTAGAGCGGCTCTGCCAAAAGCACCTTTTCCGATGTTTTCAATTACACTAGTAGCTCCTGTTTTAACTAACGCCTTCTCTGCATACATCAATGGAAGTATAGTAGCTGCAGAAGCAAAAGCCTCTTCAGTAGTCATCTTTCTTTTGTTAGTCTTCTCAAAATCTTCCATTTGATTATTTAATCTAGTAGCTGCAACAGCTGGAATACCAACATAAGGTACAAACATTACAGCCATCTCAGGTGCAGATGTAGCTAAATATCTGTCTAAGTTAGTTACAACGTTCCACGCAGCTTCACCATATTTACCTTTACCTACAGCGTCTTGATATGCTTTTTGTTCTTGCTCCCAATCGTACCTAGAATCGTAGCCAGTCATTCTATCTCTTAGTTTTTGGTCTTTTCGAACATCACTAATTCTTTCTCCTGTACCTAATAATATATCGTCTTTAGGCACCCATTTATCTACTGTCTCACCGCTAGCACCTAAAGTGCTTAGCAAACTTCGTGCAGCGCTTCTAGTAGTATCTTCCATATCTGCGTACAGTTTAAGTCCTTGACTTTGCATTAAGTCAATAGCTTCTTCACCTCTGCCGAGTTTTCCTCCTGCCTGTACGTATAACTGATCAGATGAAACGTTTTTAGCAGCTTCTTTTTCTCTATTATACTGTCTTACTTTAAAGTCAAAGTCTTCTTCTATCTGTTTTACTCTTTCGGGAGTAAGGTTATAAAATCTAGAGTCTCCTAAAAAGTTTTCTCCATTTCCTTTATAATATTCTGAAGTTCCACTACCTGCAGCTATCGCTTCTGGAGTCATAACATCTGGGTATTTTCTATTATCCAGGTTATACGTGTTTCCATGTTGAAGACCCTCTAACACAGTAGCCGCACCGAAATCCATAGGCAAGTCATATCTTTTTTTACTTAAGTCCGGACCTTCTGCTCCAGAAGTTCTCCAATCTTGTTGGTATTTAGAATCTATAGTGTTATCGTACCTAACATCAGACGTGTCAGCTCCACCGGTAGAAACACCAGCTTTAGCGTCTCCTGTTTTTGTATCATACAAATACACTCTTCTAGAGTTGCTAGAATCTCCGCTATCATTATAGTACTTAGAACTAGCATACCCCAATAAGTACTGCATTTCCGCAGGATTATAGTCGTTATGAACTTTGTTCCTATTACTATCAATATTACCATTTATTACAGAATAACTTTCTTCCAAGTTAGCTCCTTGGTTCAATCCTCCAGAAGTAAGTCTGGCTAATTTTTCTGTTTTATTCTTCTCTAATAAATCTAATTTATTTGTACTTGTGTCAGTATTTGTTATTGCATAAGGTGAAAGTTCTTCAGTATCATCTATTCCTGTTATTGTATAAGGTGAAAATTCTTGGTTCATTGTATCTCCTACTAGTGTTTTTTAACTAGTATAATACAATAAACCAACTTAATACTTACTTAGAACTTATTAGGGTATCGCTGTTTCAACATGTCAAGAACCCTTTCATCGAACCTATCTTCGTCAACATTATAAAACCAAAAACTTTCAGTAGTTGGTTGCAAAGCATCGTCAAGCACTTTATACACCTCATATAAAGGAATATTTTTATACTTAGCTATAGTTTCGTACTTATTTAATATAGCAGGGCCGTCACTAGATCCTAACTTATCGTAAAGCTTCTCTCCTATTTCCTTAGGTGTAGTCTTATCAGTTTTTTTATTACCTTTATCATTTTGTGCTTTTTTTGCTTCTGCAAGAGCTTTCATTGTCTGAGCATTTATTTTTTCTAGCTCCGCTTTATCCTTTTTACTCATAGGGTCAGGTAGTATTTTTTTCATTTCTGCTTTTATCTCCGTTGCAGACAGACCGTGCTTTTGCATTAATGCGACTCTGTCTAGTATCTGCTCTTGAGGAGTTTTGTTTACATATGCATCTGGAGTAGCGGGCACTTCCACCCTACCTCTAATCTCCTTTGGAGCTTCGTTATAGTTAATTTTACCTAACGACTCTTCATACGCTTTATTATAAGCCCACTCGTTCTTTTCATCTTCTGAAAGAAGTACTTCGACTTTTTTTGTTACTGAAGTACCTGGTGAACCTTTAGTAACAGATTTAGTCGTAGGTGCTTTTTCTTTGTAATTGCTAAATAATTCATTAAACCTATTAGACTCAGTAATAAGAGAGTTATCGTAAGCAGTTATAGCATCTTGGTTTATTACTCCATCCTCTATAACCTTCGGACCTTCTCCAGGAACGATTTTCTTGTCACTAAGGTTAAACATATCTTGCATGTATTTACTGTACGCATTTGCTTCTTTTTCTGCTTTACTGTCTGCGTAGGCCTGTTGTTTAGTAAACAAATTATAAGCAGCAGAATTTGTAGCGCCTAGTTTTTTAGAATGCATGTCTAACTCTGCTTCTCTTAAAGCTTTATATTCTGGACTATTAGGGTCAGACAATGCAATGTCTAATCTACTTTTTTGAGCACCCAGCACTTTACTAGGGTCAGCCAATGTACTATCTCTAGCCAAGCCAAGAGCGTAATTACCACTCCCAGCTCTATCCCAATTAGCCTTAACCTGAGCTTCAGCCTCAGCTCTTTCCTGAGGAC
>RRZU012884701.1_pt1 | contig 11261 bp, 7 predicted proteins | sample 2165561 | NCBI WGS metagenome assembly RRZU01 (sample SAMN10456909, study PRJNA506462) | wastewater metagenome | isolation source: wastewater sludge | place: USA: Moscow, Idaho | reverse complement strand
CCGCCCCCCGGCTCTCGACGTCGCCATCGGGCTGGTTGCGGCCTCGTCCCCCGCGCACGCCGGTTCCATCGGCACCGCGGCTCGCACCACGCCCACCCAGCAGGTTGTCGCGGAAGGCCTTGAGGCCGCCAAGCCCGTCATTCGCACCCTGTGCGAGGCCCAGATCAAGCTCATCGAAGAGTGTGGCAAGCCTGTTGGAGACTTCCCGTTCTTCCCCGATTACTCGGACGAGCAGTACGGCGCCGTCGAGGCACAGATCGGCAATCGTTTCGAGCCGATCCTGGGCATCGTCGCCAAGGAGGAGCGTGACGCTGCACTCAACGAGCTGACCTCCGCCGTCGTCGCCGAGCTTTCCGAGCAGTTCCCCGAGCAGGAGAAGAGCCTCGCTCTGGCCGTCAACGCCAACTTCAAGAAGGTCATGCGCCGCTATGTGCTGACCGAAGGCGTGCGCATGGATGGCCGCAGCCCGGTGGAGATCCGTTCGATCTCCGCTGAGGCCGGAGTACTGCCGCGCGTGCACGGCTCGGCCCTGTTCCAGCGTGGCGAGACCCAGATCCTGGGCGTGACCACCCTGAACATGCTCAAGATGGAGCAGCAGCTGGACAACCTGCCCCCGGTCAACCGCAAGCGCTACATCCATCACTACAACTTCCCGCCGTACTCCACGGGCGAGACCGGCCGCGTTGGTTCGCCCAAGCGCCGCGAGATCGGCCACGGCCATCTCGCAGAGATCGCTCTGGAGTCCCAGCTGCCCGAGCGCGAGGAGTTCCCCTACACCATCCGTCAGGTCTCCGAGACGATGGGCTCCAACGGTTCCTCGTCCATGGGTTCCGTCTGCGCCTCCACGCTGTCGCTGCTCAACGCCGGTGTGCCGCTCAAGGCTCCCGTTGCCGGTATCGCCATGGGTCTGGTCTCCGACACCATTGACGGCGAGACCCGCTATGTCTCCCTCACCGACATTCTCGGTGCGGAGGATGCCCTTGGGGACATGGACTTCAAGGTGGCAGGCACCCGCGAGTACGTGACCGCCCTGCAGCTGGACACCAAGCTCTCCGGTATTCCGGCAGTGGTTCTGGATGCCGCCCTGCAGCAGGCCTACGAGGCGCGCACCGCGATCCTCGACCTGCTGCGCGAAGCCATCGACTCCCCGGACGAGATGGCTCCGACCGCGCCGCGCATCCTCACCGTGCATATCCCGGTCGACAAGATCGGCGAGGTCATCGGGCCCAAGGGCAAGATGATCAACCAGATCCAGGAGGATACCGGCGCCGACATCTCGATCGAGGATGACGGCACCGTGTTCATCGGTGCGGTTGACGGCATCTCCGCCGAGGCGGCGCGCAGCGCCATCAACGCCATCGCGAACCCGCAGATGCCCGAGGTGGGCGAGCGCTACGTCGGTACCGTCGTCAAGACGACCACCTTCGGCGCCTTCGTCTCTCTGGTTCCGGGCCGCGACGGCCTGCTCCACATCACACAGATCCGCCGCATCGTTGGTGGCAAGCGCGTTGAGAACGTCGAGGATGTCCTCAACGTGGGCGATCGGGTTGAAGTGGAGATCTCCGAACTGGATCCGCGCGGCAAGATCTCGCTGCACGCCGTCGTCGAAGGTGAATCGGAGGAGCCGGCTGCCGAGGAGGAGGACCAGGCCGAACGTCGTCCCCGCCGCGAGCGGACCGAGCGGGGCTCGCGCCGCGGTTCCCGCCAGCGCCGCCGCACGCGCTCGGATTCCGAGGGTGCGGGCGAGGGCTCGGCAGAATCCGAGTGACGCCACTGGGTCAGCGCATCGCGGCCCGCGCCGCCGTGCGCTGACGCTCAGCTGAATCTCATACGAGGGGTGGGAACCGGACATTGCTCCGGTTCCCACCCCTCGCCCAATTTGGTGGTGTTGAACGCTGTTTCGCCAATCCGGGCCGCGGTGCTCTACTCTGGAAAGGTGAGCGATTCTCTTGATTACACTGAGATGCCCCTGAACCTCGATTTCTCCGGTATGGAGCTCCATCTGGAGGAGGAGGGAAAGCTCCTTCGGCGTTCGGTTCTGCCCGGCGGAGTCCGTGTTCTCACCGAACGCATTCCGCATCAGCATTCCACGAGCATCGGCCTGTGGGTCGGGGCGGGTTCGCGGGACGAGGGACCGGGAGCCGAGGGCTCCACACACTTCCTGGAGCATCTGCTGTTCAAGGGTACGAGGAGCAGGAGCGCCAAGGAGATCGCCGAACGCATCGACTACCTCGGTGGCGATTTCAACGCGGCCACCGCCAAGCAGTACACCTGCTACTACGGGCACGTGTTCGAGCAGGACCTCGCGGACGGCCTCGATTTGTTGACGGACATGGTGACCGGCGCCCGCCTCGATGAAGAGGACATGGAGATGGAGCGCGGGGTCATCCTCGAAGAGCTCGCCATGTACAACGACGACGCCTCCGACGTGGCCCACGAGGCCATCACCTCGATGGTCTTCGGTGAGCACCCGCTCGGGCGCCCCGTGGGCGGCACTCGCGAATCGGTCACGCAGTTGCAGAATTCCGCCCTGGTGGCGCACTATTCCCAGATGTACCGGCCCAGCGAGCTCGTTGTGACCGCCGCGGGGGCCGTGGATCACGACGCACTGTGCGATCAGGTGGCGCGGAAGTTGGTGGCGGGCGGTTGGGACCTTTCGGCGTCCACCGAACCGCGAGCCCGCCGCACCGCGGGAAGCATCGACTACTGCGAGTCCTCCACGAAGTTCTTGGAGCGCCCGGTGGAGCAGTCGGCTGTCGTCATGGCAATGCCCGGACTGGATCTGTTCGACGAGCGGCGCCCGGCGATGTTCGCCATGAATGCGATTCTTGGCGGCGGCACCTCCTCACGGCTGTTCCAGCAGGTCCGCGAGGAGCGCGGATTGGCCTACTCCACGTATTCGTTCCCGAGCAACTTTCCGGAGGGAGGCATGTTCGGCCTCTACGCGGGTTGCACGATCGAGAATGCGGCCGCGGTGGCCGAGTTGTTGGGCGGATGCCTGGACGATCTGGCGCTCAATGGAGTCAGCGAGGCCGAGGTCGAGTCCGCCTACCGCCGTATTCGAGCGGACATCGTGTTCGGCAACGAGCGCATTTCCGCCCACATGAACCGGCTGGGCAACGCCGAGCTCATCCGTGGCTCGCTCACCTCCCAGGCCGAGGCGCTGCGCAAGGCTCGCGCCGTGAGCGCCACCGACATCGTGGAGATTGCCCGCGAGCTTGCTTCCCAGCCCCGTTCGCTGGTGACTGTGGGCCCGGTTCGCTGAACGCCACGCGTTTCGGGGTCGACGACGGCGCCGTACCATCCTTCGATTTGTCCTCTTCCGTTCACGCCCGTGGCGTTAGGGTGGGAGACATGACGATCAATGTGGCAGTGGTGGGCGCCTTGGGGCGCATGGGACGGACTATTTGCGCGGCGGTTGAGGATGCCCCGGATCTGGAGCTGGTGGCGCGCTTGGATATCGGCGACGCCATCGACGCACGCACGCTGGCGGGCGCCGACGTCGCCATCGAGTTCACCGTACCGGCCACGACAGAGGCGAACGTGCATGCGTTGTTGGAGGCGGGGGTGGACGTCGTCGTCGGCACGACAGGCTGGAGCGACGAGGCTCTGGAGGGTGTGCGTGCCAAGGCGGAGCAGGCCGGACGGTCTGCGATCATCGCCCCCAACTATGCGCTGTCCGCGGTACTGGTCATGAGTTTCGCGGAGAAGGCGGCCGCCTACTTCGAATCCGTCGAGGTCATCGAGCTGCATCACCCGGACAAGGTCGATGCCCCCTCCGGAACTGCGGCCACCACGGCGCGCAGGATTTCGCAGGCACGCCGCGCCGCAGGTGTGGCCGAGAGCCCCGACGCCACGGAGATCGACCCGCTGGGCGCGCGCGGAGCCAAGGTCGATGGCGTGAACGTGCACGCGGTGCGGTTGCGCGGCCTGAATGCCCATGAGGAGGTTCTTCTCGGCAATCCCGGGGAGCAGCTCGTCATTCGCCAAGACTCCTTTGATCGCTCCAGCTTCATGCCGGGCGTGTTGCTTGCAGTGCGCGAGGTGGTTGGCCGTGGCGGCCTCACCTACGGACTCGACAAGATCATGGGCCTGTAACTCCCAGTCGCTTCGGGCACCCGCTCCTCGGCGATGGGTGCCCGTTGGGCAGGTCCACGCTCCCCATCGTCGCTGCCCCCGCGGATCTGCGCCCTTCGGACGTTACAACGATGTGAGTTCTTATCATCCGGGCGGCGGGGGAGCAGGGAATGCGCTCGAATGCGGCCCGGGCCTCGTGTGGGAACAACATATGTCACCTGTGATAACACGCAGAAAATCACACATTTTACCGTTTTCGCAGGTGAAGAGCGGTGGGGGAAAATGACTGAAAGAAATTCACAAGATCCTTGGCGTGTTCGCTGTGGGCTAAGGTAGATTATCAGTTGTTCTATCGTTGGGGCCGGTTGGGCGAGGTCGCCTTGAACCGGTCCTTCATATGAGAGGGGTTCATATGCCTCAATCACCAGCCTCCGCAATCGTGGCGGCGCTCGGCGGGCCAGGCAATATTTCGAGCCTGACCCACTGCGCCACTCGTCTGCGATTCCAGTTGGTTGACGCCACCGTTGTCAACAAGGACGTGCTCGAGGACATTGATGCCGTGATGGGTGCCGTGCCGCAGGCAGGCGACCGTTATCAGGTCATCATCGGCGGCGCGGTTGCGTCGGTCTTCAATGAAATCAATGCCCTTCCGGAGATGAAGGGTTCCGGTGGTTCGGCAGCGGATGCCAAGGCCGCCGCACGTGAGAAGGGTCCGCGTGGCAAGCACGCCTGGATGGACAACTTCTTCGAGTTTCTCGCCGATTCCTTCCGCCCGATTCTCGGCGTGCTGCTCGGGGCGTCGCTGATCATCGCGTTCGCCGCGGTGATGGATGCCTTCGGAGTCCAGGATTTCCGCGCGCCCGTGAAGCCGGCCGGATGGATGCTGGTCGACGCCATGTGGCGTTCGGTGTTCTACTTCCTGCCAATCATGGTCGCCTACAACGCCTCCAAGAAGCTCGACGTGGATCCATGGCTCGGCGGCGCCATCATGGCCGCGCTGATGACGCCCGAATTCATGAACATCAAGGATGGACTCGACGACGTCACCTGTGCGGTCAACGAGACCCTCGGCACCCAGACGTGTACGGCGGACGTTTTCGGACTGCCCATGCGATTGAATCTGGAGGGCTACGGCGGCAACGTCTTCGTGCCTCTCATGATGGCAGGGCTTCTGGCCCTCATCTATCGGGGTGCCAAGAAGATCATCCCCGAGGGCCTTCACCTCGTCTTCGTCCCGTTCATTTCGATGCTCATCATGATTCCCGTGACCGCGCTGGTTCTCGGACCGCTCGGTGTGTGGCTGGGCGCCACACTCGGTTCCGGCCTCGCATGGCTCAACTCCACCGCGCCGATCGTGTTCGCGATCCTCATCCCGATGTTGTACCCCTTCCTCGTGCCACTTGGTTTGCATTGGCCGCTCAACGCGCTCATGCTCATCAACATCGACACCCTCGGATACGACTTCATTCAGGGACCGATGGGTGCATGGAACTTCGCCTGCTTCGGCGCCACCGCCGGCGTTCTGGTGTTGGCGTTGCGTGAACACGACAAGCAGATGCGCCAGACCGCCACCGGTGCTCTCGTGGCGGGTCTCGCCGGAGGCATCTCGGAGCCTTCGCTCTACGGCATCCACCTGCGCTTCGCACGCATCTACCCGCGCATGCTGATCGGCTGCTTCCTCGGAGGCCTGACGATCGGCGTGGGCTCGATGGTCATGGGCAACGACGGCATTCATGCCAGCGCGTTCGCGTTCACCTCGCTGCTGACGATCCCGCTGTTCAGCCCCATCATGCTGTACGTGGTCGCCATCGCCATCGCCTTCTTCTCCACGATGTTCGCAGTGATCTTCACCGATTACCGCACTCCGGAGCAGAAGGAGGAGAATCGCGCGCGCATCGCCGCCGAGAACGCCGCCGAAGCTGCTCCGGCAGCGGTCGCAGCTGAGAGTGCCGTCCCGGTGACCGGCGCCGCGCAGGCAGGCGCCACCGCCACGGCAGTGGCCACGGCTCCCGCCAAGACGCTCAAGCCCGCGATGGTTCCCGGCACGGTGACGGACATCGCGTCGCCCATGCAGGGCAAGGTCGTCGCTCTGGCCGACGTTCCGGATGCGGGATTCGCTTCCGGTGCCGTGGGCAAGGGTGTGGGGATCGATCCTTCCGAGGGCACGGTCGTCTCCCCCGGAAGCGGCACAGTCATCCTGACGTTCCCGACCGGCCACGCCGTGGGCATTCGCCTCGACAGTGGCGTGGAGATGCTGATTCACATCGGCATCGACACCGTCAACATGGAGGGCAAGGGCTTCAATGTCCACGTCTCCAAGGGAGATGTGGTCACGAAGGGTGATCTGCTGGTCTCCTTCGACCGTGGCGCCATCGAGGCGGCCGGCTATTCGGCCATCACGCCCGTTCTGGTGACCAACCATCGCAAGTTCGCGTCGGTGGATCAGGACGCCTCGGGCGTCGTCGCCCTCGGCGACCAGCTACTCAAGGTGACCGCCAAGGACGCCTGAGTCAGGTACAACTGCTGAGCAGGAAGGGGCCGGTGAATGAATCACCGGCCCCTTTCCCATGCCCTGAGCACGGCCCCGTATCAGTCCCGTTGCACCAGCATCGCGTGCCAGCAGTGCTGGGAGACGGTGGCCTTGCCCACCTGAAGCTCACGCCGCAGGCCTGCGGGTGCGAAGCCCGCGGCCGTCAGGAACCCCGTGTGTGCGTCGTCACCCGCCAGCACCCAGATCTGGAGCTCGGTGGCGTGATTCTCCTGGGCCGTCTGGGCAAGGGCTGCGAGTAGACGTGAGCCGTGGCCGGCGCGCTGGTGGGCTGGCGGAACTTCCAGCGCGGTGATTTCGACGACGACCTGCCCGCCTTGCGCTTCGGCCCGCGTGGAGCCCGTGGGGCCGGCGGCGCGCGTGGCGTTCCCCTCCGGATCCATGGGCCGCAGGGCGGTGGGGGAGAGCGCCGCGAATCCCACGACCGTCCCATCGCTGATCGCGCTGAACACCATGTGTCCGGGCGATGGTGGGCTCGCGATGGCGCCTGCCCACGTCGAAGCGAAGATTTCGGGCTGAAGCTGCGCCTCGACGCCCGGATCCAAGCGCTTCCCGGTGGCGGCCGTCAGGGCCGCGCGCATCGTGCGGGTCTGGATGTCACCAATGGCGGGGGCGTCCAGACCGGTGGCCGGGCGCACGAAGACGTGGGGGGAGCTCATCCCCCTAGGCTACGTTTCTTCGCCGGTCGTTCACCACCCGCACGGGCCGGACGCGTGCCGCCCATTTTCTGGAGTGGGTACAGGATGCCGTCCATTGTGCAGAAACGGACGAAAGGCCCACGAGGAACGAATTTCCCACCCTATTCTCAGGTAAGGCTAACCTAACGAGTGCCGACATCAGCGATGTGACACCAATCCAATGAGATTCGAAAAGTGACAACGATATCCAAGAACAATTCACGTGAGACGCTCCGCTGGGGCGGACTACTCATGCTGCTCTTCGCCCTGTGCGTCGTGGCCTCCCAACTCGTCTCCGCCCCCGCGCATGCGGAGGAGGACTCCTGGGATTCCGTGGTCTCCGAGATGGAAGGCAAGATCAACCAGATTCCGGAGCAGTATGCCAGCGGCGATCTGGAAGGCGTCGAACGTTCGATTCGGCAGACCTACTACGAGGTCTACCAGGTCAGCGGACTCGAAGCCCAGATCGACCATCGCCTCGGCAGCGAGCGCAACGATGCATTCGTCGACCAGTTGCTGTCACTGCGCGATCTCGCCCGCGACGGCGTTTCGCAATCGGACATCGATGCCGGCGTCGCCGAAACCATCACGATGTTGAACGACGACGTCGCCGAGTTGCGCACCACTCCCGAGCTGAACGACAAGTGGTCCCGCGTTGCCACACGTGCAATTGACCAGCTGGAAGCCTCCAAGACCGCCTATGCTGCCGGTGACCACGCCGCGGCTGCCAACGCGGCCAGGGACGCCTACCTCGCCCACTACGAGGCCGACGGCTTGGAGAAGGCGACCATTTCCTACATCGGGCAGGCTCGGGTGAACGAGCTGGAGACCATGTTCACCCAGCTGCGTCAGAACGCTCGTGACGCCTCGCTCTCCGTGGAGGAGTTCAATGAGAAGGCCGATACGCTCGCCGAGGCGCTGCGAGTCGATGCCGAGGAGCTCGATCAGCTGACCTCCCGGGCAGAACTCGGCTGGAGCGGATTCTGGGCCTCGTTCGCCATTCTGCTGCGAGAGGGCGCCGAAGCACTTCTGGTGGTGGCGGCACTCGTGACCTATGCGATGAAGGCGGGGCGCCGCGACCAACTCGTGGGAATTCTCGGGGGAGTCGTCGCGGCACTCGCGCTCTCCGCGGGCCTGGCCGTGGCCTTCTCCAGGCTCACCAGTTCCGCCGCAACCGGGCTGGGGCAGGAGTTGATCGAGGGCGTCACCGGCCTGCTGGCGGTCGCCATGCTGGTGTGGGTCTCCAACTGGATTCTGTCGAAGTCCACCGGAGACAAGTGGCAGAGCTACATCAACTCGAAGGCCGGCGAAGGCGTTGCCAAGGGCGGTGTTCTGGGCCTGGCGTCGGTCGCCTTCCTCGCGGTGCTGCGAGAGGGCGCTGAGACCATTCTCTTCTTCTCCCCGATATTGGCCGCCAGCAAGACGGGCGGGGACAGCCTGAAGATCTGGCTGGGGGTGGGGGCCGCCGTGCTCATCCTCGCCATCATGTTCACTCTCATCTGGGTGTTCGGAGTCCGGTTGCCGCTGAAGGCCTTCTTCAAGTGGACGTCGGTGTTGCTGGGAGTCCTCGCGGTCACCATCGCCGGTGGCGCCATCAAGGAATTCCAGGACGCCACGGTCGTCTCCGCCACCCACATCGAGGACGTTCCAACAATCAGCTTGTTGGGTGTATATCCAACCGTCGAAACGCTGGCCGCACAAGCACTCGTGATTGCCGTTCTGGTGATCCTCGGCTTCGTGCAATTCCGCAAGGCCGGCAACTCCAAGCAGCACGCCGAGGACAAGCCGGCAACCACTGCATCTCAACGAAAGGGACAGACCAAGTGAAGAACAAGAAGTTTCTCGCAGCACTAGCCGGGATTGCCATGGCTCTCACGCTGAGCGCCTGCGGATCCTCCGACGAGGGTACGGACACCGGCACGGGCTCGGACTCCACCGCGGCAACCGAGGCTCCCGGGACTGACGACAGCAAGGACACGGCGGGCATCAACGAGCTGCCGGTGGGCGACTCCGGTCCGCAGACCAACGGTCCGCTGACCATCGACCTGGTGTACTTCCAGGCCGTTGACATGGAGCACGGCTCGATGGCGATGCCGCCCGCCTCCGAATCGGACATGCACTTCGAAGTGGACGTCGCCACGAGCGAAGAGGCCACGCAGTGGGGCTACGAGGCGGATCAGTTCCTGCCCTACCTTGAGATCAAGATCGTTGCCACCAACACGGATACCGGTGAGGAGACCGATCTGGGAACGATGATGCCGATGATCGCCTCGGACGGCCCGCACTACGGCAACAACATCTCACTGGCCCCGGGCAGCTACGATGTCGAGGTGAGCGTCGCCTCGCCCGCGGATGACTTCATGCTTCACACAGGAAAGGATTCCTCCGGTGTCGAGGGCCGCTTCTGGACCGAGCCGCTGACGTTCGAGTTCCAGAACTGGCAGTGGGACGGCCAGCTCATCTGATCCCGCCGTATTCTTCGTTTCCCCCGGGAGCAGCTCCCGGGGGAAACATTGACGCCATGAGAAGCGGTGCCCTTCTCCGGCAAGATTCGAGGCTTGGCAACCATGTTGCAACTGTTCGTCTCCTCCATCCAGAGCGCGCTCCCGCTGTGCCTGGCCATGGACATCCTGTTGGCCAGCCGCGCCTATTCGCCCCGCGAGCGCAGGTCCGTTGCGCGGCTGACCGCCCTTGCCTGCGTTGCGGGCATCGCGGGTGCGGTGATCGTGGCGTGGCTGCGCCTGAACACCAGGCTGATCGACATCCCGACCTTCAACGCCTACGCCGGGCCGGTGACCTTCGCGTCCGTGGCCGTGTTCCTGGCCTCGGTGTGGCTGTTCGGTGCGCGCGATCTGCACGACATCGTTCAGGGATGGCGGCACCGGCTCCTGACGGCCACCAGCTTGCTGGCGCTCGCGACAACCTCGTTGTTCTACGGTTTCACCTACTTCTTCAACACCAGTGCCATCGTGCCGATGGGATCGAGTCTTCTGGATTCCGAGAGCATGCTGCGCCTGGCCGGCTACGCTCTGGGCAGCGTTCTGGTGATCGTGGCCTCGTGGGGGTACGTGGTCTCGGCGGCGCGAGTGCCGTGGTACGTGCGTTCGGTCATCACCACGATCGTCTTCGCCGCGATGGTGCTTCCACGGGCAATCCTGCTCTACCAACAGTTCGCGACTCGCAACGTGGTGCCCCGCAGCTCGCTGATCTTCAACTGGGTGCTGTGGATCCAGCGCAACGAGGCCGCGACCCAGCTCTCGTTGGCAATTCTGGTGGCAGTGCCGGGTGTGATCGCACTGTGGACCCACCCACGAGTGCCGCTGCACAATCCAGCTCAGGTGCGTGCACGCAAGGCGGATCAGCTTTCCCGGCGAAAGTTCCTGGGGCTCTCCGTCGTCGGCTCAGCGCTCTTCGTCGGCATGCTGACGGAGGGAAAGAAGCGAGCGGAATATGTCCCCGAGCTCTCGGCCATCGAACCCTCGCAGGTGGAGGGCGATTGGGTGACAGTCTCGCGTGATCTCGTCAGTGACGGTCACCTGCACCGTTTCGCCTACCAGAGCGAGGACTCGACCGAGGTGCGCTTCATCGTGATCAAGAAGAACGAGATCGCATTCGGTACGGGTCTGGATGCGTGCGAGATCTGCGGCGATTCCGGATATTTGGAGGACAAGGGGAAGGTCATCTGCCGCGAGTGCGACGTCATGATGAACATTCAGACGATCGGATTTCCCGGTGGCTGCAATCCCATCCCGATCGCCTACGAGATTGACGGCGGCAAACTCAAGTTCTCTGCAGCGGAGCTCGAGAGCCATTCCACGGTATTTAAGAAGTAATGATGTTTAAGGGGTATCCATTTAGCTCCCGTGGTTCGGGTCAGTTCTGCTTCGGGTCGCGCCAGGGCCTGCTGACGGGAGTGATGTCGAGTGTTCCTGGTCGACTGCGTGCGCCGTGCACTCCGT
>RRZU010930684.1_pt1 | contig 11261 bp, 5 predicted proteins | sample 2165561 | NCBI WGS metagenome assembly RRZU01 (sample SAMN10456909, study PRJNA506462) | wastewater metagenome | isolation source: wastewater sludge | place: USA: Moscow, Idaho | reverse complement strand
TCAACATAACGGTATTTCGGGGGCCGAGGTGCTCGTTTCGCTTTAGCCGCAGTCGCTGCTGCTGGGGCACAGCCTACCAACTCAGTCGGGTCAATACCAGCCTGAGCCAACATCGCTTGGAACTCAGCCAGCTTTTGCTGATGCTCAGCATTGGCAGCTTGCTCTTTTTCTGCCTGCTCTAAACGCTCCAGATAAATCGATTCAATCTTCTCGTGGGCTTCTTTTACTTGCTCGAGAGACAACTCGCGCATTGCAGCCCGCAGACTACGGATGTTCAACAGTACTTTCAGAAATTCACTCATTATAATCACCTATCTAAAATATCGAAAACGAGGATGTAATATCATCTTTAGCATTATTTATCAAATTCTATACGGGCAATAGGGAAAGGTACTTTGGTTAGTTAGCGTAATGCTGCTGAAACGCCTTATCGATCATCTCTTCTACCACCTGATAGATCTTACGGTTTGAATCCCTTGCTATCTGTTTAAGCATGCCTTTATGCTCATCAGATAACGGAATGCTCATAGGCTTACGATTGTTTGAATTTATTCTATGTTTCTGCACTGCACCACTTTTGCTCAAAGATGCCATTAACAGCGCCTGATCTTTGACGGAGAGCATATCGTAGAGCGTGATCAATGCATTTTTCTCTTTTTCTTCATTTTTAGAGTTAGATAAATCAACCCATGCCGGGGTATCGAAATTCAACAATCTCTTTAACTTTTAGGTCCACGCCCAGCCAGCCATATTATCATTTTTATTTAACCAATCAGCCATTTTGGATTTGTTTTTAATTTTACTCCATGCATATACAAGTGTCTCCATTTCGTCTTCTTTTCTTTCTCTAGATACATCCCATAAATCAAAGAACCGAATAATACACTCTTTTTTTGCATGACTACCGTCCACTAACGTAGGTAGCCCTAGACTCTCATAGAGATTTGATTTTAAGCCTAAGAGGTTAACCGTAGGTAGTCGCCTCCTATCCTTTTCATCAAACTCTTCATGCTCATTGGGAATGGTAAGCGATTGTTTATATGCTAATGTTCCACGGCGCTCATCAGACATTCTTAAGTATGTCCAGATAAAGTCACACTGTCGTTGATTATCGGATGATATCCACTCAAAGGCGTCTGACGTTAAATTGCAGTAGTCAAAAATATCATTCATCAAGTGTTTTATTTTAAAAGGGTCTTCGAAGCTAAGGTCTCTTGCCTTTATATCCATACTTCTTAGCTTGTCAAGCAAGATATCCCTTTCTATTCGGTCGCCAAGAACATCTAATATGAATTCATCGAGTTTTTTAGCGGCAATATCAATCGCAGGCATCGATACATCTCTGTTTCGCCGCCCTCGCCACCCAGCCTCATCAGCGAAAAGATCATAAAGAAACATAATTTCTCTTTCTTCTTTTTTCGTATTCCACGTCACTTCAGCCATCTCAACCTCACCACCATCGATACCTACCACGCCCTCGGTAGTCACAAGCAAATACACCTCTAACGAGTCCCATTCATGCTTGCGTCGGTAGCAAAAGGCTCTGTACCAAACCAAGCGAAATGGATATTACTATGTAGATTTTAGGATGTAAATAGTCGATTTTTGCTGGCTTTTGAGTTGAAAGTCGGGCTGTTTTTGGTTGACCTTTGGTTGATTGTGTGCATACGGAAGTGGGTGAATTATGTCCCCGACCCCTCCCATAGGGGTCCCTCTCACCTCCTCTCTGGGATCTGGATGGCGGGGCAATCCGCCGCCACCTCACTACCTTCACCAGATGATCCATCCCAGAGCAGAACGCCTAAGGAGATATAAAGCCGCAGCTCTTTGGGCGTTGTATATAGCTATATCTGCAAGTCTCTCGTTGATTATACCTCGAGCCTGAGTAGAGCTGTTTTTTTTCACTGGCCCGCTCTTCTGATGAAACAACCCACTACATCATCAGGAGTACACACCATGAACAACACCATCAAAGTCCTGCGAATTAAAGACCTCATCGCCAAAATTGGAATCGCCAGATCCACGATCTACGACTGGATGAATCCCAAGTCTCCTCGCTATGACGAGACATTCCCCAAATCGTTCAAGATAGGCCAGTCATCTATAGGCTGGTTTGAACATGACGTAGACAGCTGGCTTATTCTTCGAAGCCAGTCCGGAGTTATTAATTTTTAGTCGCCATCAGGCTCCTTAACTTCCCGTTACCGTTAGAGCTGTTTTATAGCTGATGGCACGATCAAATGCGCTATCTCTTCTTATATTTGATTTTCATTATTGGTGCGGGTGTCGAGGATTAGCGAGTTTGGGTTTATATATTATTTAATGTCACATCTATTCATTATCACTACCTCAGCATTCCCATACCCACTACGTACACCACGCATTACCACCCAACACCATGGATACCTCAGTATCCTCATGCTACTCCCGCATACCACTACACCACGTAACGTGGTGGTCATGCAGCCTGTATAGCAAATGCCATCCTACTAATTACATCCCCTCTATACGCGTGTGCCAATCACACAGCGTAGGAATAACCCTGCCTAAACGAGGCCATCATGTTTAATACCGTAAGACTCTTAAATATTCTGCCGCTGGCACGTAAACTCCAGCATACGACTTTCCCAGTCGTCATCGTGGCATATACCCCTATCCGCGAGTTGCATATAGATTGCCTAGACCAGTCATTATCGGCTTGTCTCTTTAGCGCATTGGAGACCGTGCGTGATTATTTCTACTGTCACACCGAGATATCCTCAGCCCACCCTACCATCGAGCTATTCCTGACACATATGCGAGTAGTGCCCAGATTACACCTCGCCAGGATGCCCTCCCTCGATAGCCAGACGGCCCATAAACTGGCCGATGCTATCAATAACGCTCTGGGAGCCTTCCTAAGCGCGTCCAATAGTCAGTCGCACCGTAAGCGTCTCAATAACCTTCAGCGTGTTGAGAAACGCAATCAGCGCAGCATAGCGACCTATATCAACAGTCTATTCGCTCAACATGCCAAACTATTATTCATTCGTTTGGATATCGGGTATCGTGAGGTCCACTACCATCGATTAACTGCGGATAATATCACCCATGACTTGCGTCATTACCTGAGCGTAATACCGCGACGATTCAAACATCTGGTGGGGTATATCTGGAAGATAGAATACGGCATCGACCGGCGTTTCCATTTCCACCTCACGTTCATCTTCAACGGAGCTGAGCATCAGCAAGATATCTCATTGGGTAAAACGCTGGGTGAGCAGTGGGAGGCCGTCACCGATGGGCAGGGGAACTATTACAACTGCAATAGCCGGCGAGTCCAGTACCACGAATGGGGGACCGATGGGATAGGGATGGTGCATTACGCAGATACCGACAAACAGGCCCTACTACTGAGTGCTCTCGGTTATCTGACCAAACCCGATGAGCAGATATTGGCTACCCTCCCAGCAGGTCGCCGAACCTTTGGCCGCATGGAGATATCCATCACGCAACCCAGGACTGGCAGGCCACGACGACTACGCCTGAGCAATTCGTAATAGGGTGCAGTAGAGGGGGATTGTAGCTTAGTGTGAGCTTCATTTGGGCGCCATTAGCTGTATTGCATAATACCCTTAGAGATCCCCTCATTTTAAATACACATTGACAGCATGTTCGACGAAAAGATGAATATCTACTCTTTCACAGAACCCCTATGCGGCCTCTGCAAGCCGCACCACGCTTGGCTCATATGAGGGGATCACTAAGGGTTCAAGCAGTTAATGGCGGGTAAGCTGTGAGCAGAGGTGGATTTGGGGGACAACGCTCTTGACCACATCAAGATTATTTGGACCAATAGACCAACTGCCAAATCTGTGATTTTGAATCAAGAGAAGCCTTATGAAGCTCGAAATAGTATGCCCTGAAGGTCTACACCACACAGAACACAAAGCTGCACTAGAACTAGAAGCTCATCTGCCAGCCTCTTGGAAAGGCTATGCAGGCTTCCTACTACCTGACGGGCAAGGTAAGGCTCTTGAGATCGACATGCTGATCTTTGCTGAAGACCGCCTGCTGCTGGTTGAGTTTAAAAACTGGGCTGGCGAAATCCATATGCAAGACAAAACATGGATCCAGACTACACCTCGCGGCACAGTGCGCAAAGAAACCTCGCCAGTTGATAAGAAACGCAACCACGCCATACGTATCGGCACCATGCTTAATAATGAGCTGAAGGACCGTTGGAACGCGTTCTACGAAGTCCAGAGTATGGTTGTGTTGACAGGCTCTGCAAAGGTTACACAGTACTCCCCTGTTGATAAGCCTTACGTGGTACACATTGATGAATTTAAGACCATAGGTGACCCACACGCATACAAGGAAATTCTGCCAGAAACTAACTCAACTCGTTACTTCAAGAATGCACCAAACAAACGCCCATGTGCTGCCAGCCAGATTGAGATTTTTGACAACTGGAAACGCGGTGGTAATAAGCTTCTTCCGCGTTACCGTAATGAAGCTGGCTATGTAATTAGCGAACTTCAGCCAACTTTCCCTGGCCCAAACGGTGTTTTTAACGAATTTGATGGTGAGCATGAACGTGACTCTGAAGATAAGGCCATTGTGCGAATCTGGAATTTCAACAATATCCGCCATATCGACACAACGATGGAAGTACGTGCATTTCTGGGTCTACGTGAAGAGCGTGCCCAGCGTTTCATTCGAAAATCAGACCGTCAGCTAGGAAAGGACTACTTACTAGAACCAAAGCACTCTCTACACGAAGACTCACTAGCCCCCGATATGGCAGAGGTGTACCAACTGCCGCCACTGGTAGAGCGCTTAGACGACTTCTTGAACTCTCGAAAACTGAGTGCCGAGGATCGCACTGTACTATTGCGCGCCTTGCTCACCCCATTGGCCTCAATGCATTCTATTGGCGTTTCCCACCGAGATCTTAGTGCCCAACGTCTATGGTGGGATAGTATCCGTACCACCATCCTTGTAAGCGGACTAACTAACGCCAAGTTCCCAGATCAAGGCAACAAGTCCATTAGCGACCTGCGCCAAGAATTGTCTACCAACCGAATACTGATGCCTGAAGATGCATATGGCGTTACGGATGTATTAGGCCAATTACTAGACGTGTTCCAGCTTGGAGTAATTGCGTACCAAATTGCATATGGCGAAATGTTACCACTACCCAGCGATGAGCCCCCAGAATGGGTTGAACCTGAGGATGACCCATTTAATGGCCAGCTGCACAATTTTATCAAAAAGTCGCTAGAGATAAATTCTGCAGATCGTTTCGAGAATGCTAATGAGATGCTGGTGCAGCTTACCAAGCTGCTTAATTTTCAGAATATCGAGTCTCACGACGACAAAGAGCGTGTACTAGAGCAACTAAACAGATATATCGTTGCTGATCTTCCTATGCAGGTCTACCCAATGACCAGCCCCATGGATAATGACTCTTTACGTTCCCGCATGTCCTATATGTCACATACAGCTGAAGGGATTTCATGTACTGTTCGTATTTTCAGCTCCGCACGCCCTAACCGTAATAACCACGGTCAATCGCAACGTCTGCTGCACTTCCTTGAACGCTGTAAAGTAGCATCTACCAACGTCCTGCCAATTCCTAAATTGATTGAATTTGGCCATGGTAATTTAGGAACTCATGTGATTCAAGAGTTCGTTGAAGGACAGAATCTTGAAGAGTGGATGGATGAGGGTGGTAAACCGTATGAGCAGCGCTATGCATTGGCTGACGCTCTAATTAGAGCGATACAAAATTTACATGACATTGAGCTATACCACGGTGATCTTAAACCTGAGAACATCCTTGTGCGTGAACTAGATGGCAAGTTCAACATCTTGCTGCTTGATATGTTCGACCTTGATCTTGATGGTGTCTCCCCAAGCAACTCTGAATACTCTCCATCGACTGACGTAAGTGCGACAGCTCGTGATCGCTATGCGGTATATCAAATTGTAGACGAGTTGTTCGGCGGTTGTATTCACTATGGTGCTAAAAAGATTCGGGATGAGATACGTAATGCGTTGGGTGACAATGCTAAAGTTGTGCCACGCAACTTGGATATACTGCGTGGCACAATGAATGTAGCCAACGAGCCAGAACCGATTGATGTTGAACCGATCACTATTGAGAATTTCTATCTATCCAATCCTGATGGTGAGCCTTTTGAAATGGATTCTGGCTGTTACCATTTAACGGCAAAGTTCAATAACGATCTGCGTATTTACATTGTCGGAGCCCAATATAAGCTAAATCTTACATTTAAAGTAAATTTAGGAGATCTCACACTAAACCGAGTCCACTATGACCGACTTGGTACCGGTGAAATAGTACAGGATGCTCGCTCCTCCAGAAAGAATGGCAGACTCACTATGCCTATAGAGCAGCCATTCGTCTTGAAAAAAGGCACAGCCTCTAACATCAAGCTCATCGAATACCTAAAAAGCCTGCACGTTGTTCGTGATGCTTTGTCGATAGAGTCAAACACCGAAGAGCTGTTGTTGCCACCTCCAACCGATGGCGCAGTACCGGTAATGCACTTGTGGAAACGCTTAATTGAAGTGGAGCGTGAAAATCTACCAGTCGTTACTGTTATCGAAAAACCTGTTGAGCGAGACAATACTGTCTACGTGAAAATCAATGAAAATATTGATCTCTTCGAGTTTGGTGAAGAGGACGTAATCAACATTACAACCGATGAACACGAAACCAAGTTCGGTCAATTAGATGTCAAGAAATCAGGTAACGGCATACTGGCCTTCTTTGATGAAGGTCGCAGTAACCACTTCCGCTTAACTAATATCCATGTCGGCACAACACTTACTCTATCCAACTCTGGCAACGACGTAAGCTGGGATCGCCGCTATCGAGCACTAGATCGTATTTTATCTGGTGATGCAGTGATGCAGGACCTCACGGATCGTTTTATTACTGGACCTAAAGGCCACCAACCACCGGCACTACCAATGCCAACTGACGAACAACTAAAACGTTATGACCTTGATGAGTCCAAGCAGGAAGCCTTCCACTATGCGTTGGAAAATCCGCTAAGCGTATTAATGGGGCCCCCTGGCACTGGAAAGACTAAGCTCCTTAGCGCCATGCTGCACCACCTCATGACTGTTGGTGAAGTGCGCCGCATCTTAGTAGTGAGTCAATCGCATGTGGCCGCAGATGAAGTCGCTATTCGCGCCCGAGACTTGCTGGCTCAATTTGAAAGCGAAAACGACACGAACATCACTCCTACTCTTGTGCGACTTGGGGACCGCAGCCGTGTAAATAAAGAGATGTTGGACGTTCATACCAGCGCACTACAAGACCAGACTAGAACGGCCTTCCATCGTGATCTGGAAGTGCGCATGCTGTCTCTGGCCGCTCGTCTCAAGTTACCTAAACAGTTTGTACTGGATGCAGCTGCTCTGTACCGCCATTGTGGCCGTGAACTGTTTGAGTTAGTGGTGGCTCGCAACGAGTTGCAGGATGTTAAACAGGTAGTGTCAGATAAGAATAAACCGACCGAACAGGACCAAATTGAACTGAACCAAGCAGAACGACGAGTCGATAGCTTGATGTCATCACTTCAAGGTCGACTGAGTGCCTACACTGATCTACCTGATCAGATACTGGAACACCGCAACCCGTTGTCTGCGATACTGAATATCATCGCCGAACGTAGTCAAGTACATAATCCTCAACGCATCGAGCGCATGGTAGAAGTTATCAAGGTTGCCCACCACTGGTACCAGCGACTAGTCACTGATGAAAATGGTTATGCTGCATTTGCTGCCCGTACCAGACAGTTGGTAGTTGGCACCCTTGTTGGTATTGGCTCCGGAGCATATCAATTAGATAAAAACTCGTTTGACCTGGTACTTATCGATGAAGCTGGACGCGCTACATTTTCCGAGCTGGCGATTGCTATGCAGAGTGCAAAACGTATTCTTTTAGTTGGAGATCACAAACAACTAGCTCCTAGCTATGATGCAGGCCACATCCGTGAAGTTTGCCGCAACCTGGGCCTAAGCCCGCAAGAGGCAACCCGTACTGACTTTGAACGTGCTTTTATCTTGAACCATGGTCGGATGCTCTCCAAGCAATACCGTATGGCCCCTGCAATTGGTGAGGTCATTAGTGAGTGCTTCTATGACGGCAAGCTTGGCTCCGGTCGTGAAGTTGCCCCAGAATGGATGCAACGATTGCCTACTCCATGGAATAAGACCGTATCTTGGATTGATACCTCTGGAACCTCATCGCTTGAAACTATCGTGGATAAGGGTATAGCGAACGAATCGGAAGTGAACCTCCTTTGCAGCTTGTTGCAAACTTTTGTTGAACAGCCTGGCGCTGTGGATAAGTTGAAGGCATGGGATAAAAGTGATGCCACACCACCTATTGGTATAATCACTGGCTACCGCAAACAGGTCGAGTTACTGCAAAAACGCCTTGAGTCGGCGTCTTGGGCATCTTCAATCCGCTCTCTGATAAAAATCGATACTATCGACTCCTATCAAGGTTCGGAAAACCGCATCATCATGGTCAGTCTGGTACGCAACAACACTGAAAGTAAGGGCGGTTTCATGACTGATAACGCGCGCGTAAACGTAGCACTGTCTCGTGCTAAAGAGCGCTTGTTAGTCGTGGGTGCAGGTAGCATGTGGTGTAAGTCAAACGCCAATGCGCCATTGTCTCGCGTATATGAATTTATCAGTAGCAAACAAAATCAAAACCACTCTGAGTTTCAGATCATTAAGCCAACTGAGATCAGCAAAATGAACACTGAAGCAGCACAGGAGGCGACCCATGCGTAAAGGTACCCTATCCCTAAAACCAGCTGCGACATCAACACCAATCGACTTGCCTGCCGATTACGACCGCCTATTGCAAAGTATCACTATTTGTGCACCAGCACAGAAAATTGGTCTGGATATCGATGTAACCCATAAGGTCACACTCCCTGCCATCCTTGAGTCTGCATTGCTTCTGGTTGCGCAGCTTGAGACCATATCACCTAACGAGTTAGCTGGCTTTTTTGGGCTAAATGACCATGAGCGTGATGTGCTGATAAGGGAGATGAACGATACCAGTCTGGTCATCTTTAACGATGAGGGGGATATTGCGACGACCCCAAAATTGATTGCTCAGCGCCGTGGAGGAGCAACAAATGAAGGTATCACCATTGAAGATGTAGAGAACTTCCGTGATTTTACATTCGTTGACCTCTGCACTGGTCATATACAGCCACGCTCTGAAGCTGATAAACAGTCGGGTCTGCCAATGCTGCCGCGCAAGATAAACGAGACTGATTTCAGTCAAATCTTAGCAAAGCAGTTCCACCGCTTCCAAGCCTGCCTGCCAGATAATAAAAGTAAGCAGTCGCTCCGTAATCCCAAGGCCCGGTTATATCGAGTAAACAGAGCATCAGTCATACAATCTGGCTTACAACAGCAGGTGTCGCTAGACATTCACGCACATCATGATCCACTGTATGGTGTTCGTTTAGAAGCCAAACTGCTCGATTATAAAAACGAGCATGCCAATCTGATGAATTCTTCGGGTCTTAAGGCGGAGGCTATAGACTGGATCCACAATCGTCAGCATGAATCGGCGACTATAAGCTTGCAACAATACTGTGACTTAGTAAAAGATCCAGTGATTGAACGGTACATCAAGAAAAGTGACATTCTTGATCTCCCACATTTGCTGCATGATCGTTTCCATTCAAAAACTGGTTATGGAAACCAGAACACCCGAATGATAATTGGCCCAGTTTACAGTGCTGTGAACCGCGTAAACATTACTGCTTGGGTGAACCGCCATGACAAGAAGCAACGGATACATCACGGGGTCTGGCTTGGAGCGACTAATCAGCTATTTGGAGCTAGCCTTGGCTTAGAGTCATTTATTGAAAAGATGAATTATGAACTAAATCAGGATGAGCATCGTAGTAGCCTAAATCTCGCTTTCCATCTTAAACCTAATGACTTTGACGAGCGTAATCGTCTGAAGAGTACCTTAAGTCACCGTACGGGCGGTAAGTTATGTACATTCTCAAGTGGTCGGTCTGAGTCACATATGGAGTTCATGGTATTTCCTGGAAGTAATGGCTGTGCATTAGTCCAATACCACGCGAAGATCGATTCCAGCTTAGGTTTTGGGGGGCTAACAATCCCAGTGGGCTACTTCACTACAGATCCGAGCCGGGTAGCTTTTCTTTGGGAGGAAGTACGTAAGCGTATAGCAAGTGTTCTTACCCCTCTTAATGACCAAACAAATACTCTCGAAGCGTTAAACAAGCAACTGGAATGTAAGCCAGGGGATTTGGACATGCTATTCCATGATGAATCGACCCAGAAGCTTCAAGGTCTGCTAGATAAGTTTAACGGCTAAGATTCGTCGTTTCCTGCTTAAAGCCTGTTTACGATCTTTTAAGCAAGAGCGCCAAAAAGGCCAGATGGAAAAACTGCAAGCAGGTATTGAGCAACAGCATGCAGTTTTTCCACAGTCGCCGGCCTTTTTCTAACCAAGCAAAGCGACGCTTGATAAGCTGGAGATACCTTATCGGATAAGTCTGAAGTACAATTTGCTCATGTTGGAAGTGTTACAACAGCTCCGTTGTTGGAGTTAAATATTGACAATGGCGTAATAGCTTTTAAGAATATTCACGATGAACTGACGCACTTTGGCATTCACGATTTCGTAGTCATGTATGAGTACTGCGTACAAAACAATATTCCACTATTTTGGCGGAAACTATAATCATCTGATGATAGGGTTCTCTATCGGTATACAGATTTTGGCCAAGTAACAGATGGTGCAGAGCAGTGAGGCTAGGATTAAAAAAATCTCAGACATATATTATCTCCATGAACACCTTCCGGGGCTGCCTTTGCAGCCCCTTTTTCATTGGAGATTTTTATATGGCTCATCTCATCGACACCATGGCCTACACCGGCCAAACGCCTTGGCACGGTCTCGGCAATATATTGCCCGCGCAACAATCGCTCGACACCTGGCTGCAAGCTGCCGGGATGGACTGGACCATCGAGCAGAGCGACGTGATGTTTAACGTGGCTTCCGATGCCCTGCATATCCGCCCCTACAGCGATAGCAAGGTGCTCTACCGCTCTGATACCCTCGCCCCCCTGTCGGTAGTCTCCCAGCGCTATAACGTGGTGCAGCCCCACGAGGTGCTGCACTTCTATCAGGATCTAGTGGAAGCCGGTGGCTTTGAATTGGAAACCGC
>RRZU012387524.1_pt1 | contig 11262 bp, 10 predicted proteins | sample 2165561 | NCBI WGS metagenome assembly RRZU01 (sample SAMN10456909, study PRJNA506462) | wastewater metagenome | isolation source: wastewater sludge | place: USA: Moscow, Idaho | reverse complement strand
TGCCGTCTTTCCAGATCGACTGGTGAACGTGCATGCCCGAACCGTTGTCGCCGACGATCGGCTTCGGCATGAAGGTCGCGGTCTTGCCGTACTGGTGAGCCACGTTGTGGATCACGTACTTCATGACCTGGGTCCAGTCGGCGCGCTCGACCAGGGTCGAGAACTTGGTGCCGATTTCGTTCTGGCCAGCGGTCGCGACTTCGTGGTGGAACACTTCAACCGGGATGCCGAGTTCTTCGAGGATCAGCACCATCGTGGCACGGATGTCCTGCGAACTGTCGACCGGCGGAACCGGGAAGTAGCCGCCCTTGATGCCCGGACGATGGCCGGTATTGCCGCCTTCGTACTCCTTGCCAGAGGACCAGGCCGCTTCGGATGATTCGATCTTGACCGAGCAGCCGGACATGTCGGCATGCCAGGTGATGCTGTCGAAGATGAAGAATTCGGGTTCCGGGCCGAAGAAGGCGGTGTCGCCGAGGCCGGTGGACTTCAGGTAGGCTTCGGCGCGCTTGGCGATCGAGCGCGGGTCGCGGTCGTAGCCCTTGCCGTCGGCCGGCTCAACCACGTCGCAGGTGATGAACACGGTCGGTTCGTCGAAGAACGGGTCGATCTTGGCGGTCTTGGGATCCGGCATCAGCAGCATGTCGGAAGCCTGAATGCCCTTCCAGCCGCCGATCGAGGAACCGTCAAACGCGTGGCCGGTTTCGAACCATTCTTCGTCAACGACGTGGGACGGCACGCTGACGTGCTGCTCCTTGCCGCGGGTATCGGTAAAACGCAGGTCGACGAACTTGATGTCGTTTTCCTGGATAAGCTTGATTACGTCGGCTGCCGACATGTTTGTTTCTCCTAGTTGAGAGAGCAATATAAAGCTGATTCCATAGACGCCGTTTGACTGGCCCCGGCGCTCAGGGCGTATGCTTAGCAGAATCCATGCCAGCGTTACCCAATGAGGCTGCTATTGTGCCACAAGGCTTTGCGGCCCGGCAGCGGCTTTGGTGCGCACCAACACAGGACATTTGCCACCAAGGCGCACCAAACATGTGCGCCGCGCAAATTCCGTGCATCAAGATCGTTACAATGCGACATGCACCCCTCGTCGGCAAGCCGCATCAGGATAAACGGCACCTCCCGGAAGATAGATATGAGCGACAGCACAACGATCCTGCAAACCGCGCGAGAACGCGGCGAAGACGACGATCTGCCCTACTGCGGCACGGTCACGCCCGCACAAGCGTGGCATCTGTTTCAGCACCAGCCCGGCGTAAAGATCATCGACGTTCGCACACGGCCCGAATGGCAGTTCGTCGGCATCGTTCCCGATGCGGAGCTGATCGAATGGGAAAGCTACCCGCACAAGCAGCGCAACCCGAATTTCCTGGCCCAGCTGCGCGCCAAGGCCGATCCGGAATGCATCGTGCTGTTCCTGTGCCGTTCGACGCGGCGCGCGCACGAAGCGGCCGCATTCGCCGCAGCGAACGGCTATGCGCAAGCCTATGCGATCCTCGAGGGCTTCGATGGCAAGCCCGACGCCCACCAGCAGCGCGGCCGCCGCTGGGGTTGGAAGGCCGCCGGGCTGCCATGGATCAACGTGTAGCCGCTCATGGCCTGCGGTAGAATCTCGCATCCGTTTTCGCCAGGACTCCGCCATGCGTTTCGCCGTTTTCGGCAACCCGATTGCCCAGAGCCGTTCCCCGCAAATCCAGACCGCATTCGCCGCGCAGTTCGACCTGCCCGATTTTGACTACGGCCGGATTCTCGCGCCGCTCGACGGTTTTGCCGCCGCGCTACGCGAATTCATCGCCCAGGGCGGCGTCGGCTGCAATATCACGATGCCTTTCAAGGAGGACGCGTTCCGCGCCAGCACCCGCGTAACCGAACGCGCCGCGGCGGCCGGTGTGGTCAACACGATCCAGGTCGAAACCGACGGCACGCTGCTTGGCGACAACACTGATGGCGCTGGCCTCGTGGCCGACCTGCTGCGCCACACGGCGCTGGCCGGCCAGCGCATCTTGCTGCTCGGCGCAGGCGGCGCGGCGCGCGGCGTGCTGCTGCCGCTCGCAGCGGAACAGCCGGCCCGTATCGTGATCGCAAACCGCACGGCCGCAAAGGCCGAAGCGCTCGCGCAGGAATTCTCCGGCCGGATCGCCACGCCGCTCGCCGGCACCGGCTTCGGCGCAATTGCCGGCGAATTCGATGTCGTGATCAACGCGACCGCCGCCGGATTCGCTGCCGCGGCGCTGCCGCTGCCGGGCGACGTGTTCGCGGCCGGATGCACCGCTTATGAAATGGTCTATGGCAAGGGCGAAACCGCTTTCCTCGCCCAGGCGCGCGCCGCAGGCTGCAAGCTCTGCCTCGACGGCCTCGGCATGCTGGTCTGCCAGGGCGCGGAGAGCTTCCGCCTGTGGACCGGCCTGACGCCGAATGTGGAACCGGTGCTCGCAATGGTGCGCGCGGAACTGGCCGCATGAAAAAGGCGCGGAAAATTTCGGCGGGCGGCGTGATCGGCCGCATCGTGCTCGTGCTGCTGCTGTTGCTCCTGTGCTGGAACGTCTGGATCCTCGGCCATGTGCTGTGGTGGCGCAGCCACAATCCGGCCGAAACCGCTTTCATGGAAGAACAGCTCGACCGCCTGCAGCAGAACAGCCCCGATGCCGAGTTGCGCCACAAATGGGTTCCGTATGCACGAATTTCCCCGAACCTGAAACGCGCGCTGGTCGCGAGCGAGGACGCGAAATTCCTCGCCCACGAGGGTTTCGACTGGGAAGGCATCCAGACCGCGTGGGAAAAAAACCTGAAGAAGGGTCGCATCGTCGCCGGCGGCTCGACGATCAGCCAGCAACTGGCGAAAAACCTGTTCCTGTCGTCTAAGCGCACGCCGTGGCGCAAGCTCGAAGAGGCGCTGATCACGGTGATGCTCGAGGCGGTCATGGACAAGCGCCGCATCTTCGAGATTTACCTGAATGTGATCGAATGGGGCGACGGCGTATTCGGCGCCGAGGCCGCCGCTCGCCACTACTTCAAGACCGGCGCGGCCAGGCTCGGTCCGGCGCAGGCCGCCCGGCTCGCAGCAATGGTGCCGAATCCGCGCTATTACGATAGTCACCGCAACGATTCGCGGATGCTGCGCAAGGCCGCGATCATCCAGCGCCGGATGGCCTATGCGGACTCACCATAAAAGTTTATATTAATCAATAACTTATAACGCATACACCCACATGGATTCCGGGATACTCGCGCTCCTCGCCGCAGCCGGCCTGCTGGCCCTGCTGGTCGCCGGCGCACTAGCCTGGGCGATCACGCGTCCGACCAAGACCTCCCGTCCAACGCCGGTGCGGCTCGGCGCGCAGCCGGCCGCACCGGCCGACCTCCCGCACCTGGAACAGCTCGGCCCGTACCGGATCGGGCATGCGATCGGCCGCGGCACGATGGGCGTAGTCTATCTCGCCCATGACGCCGAAGGCCGGCAAGTCGCGCTGAAGACCCTGGCGCTCGCCAACGAATTCGACGCCGTCGGCCTTATCGAGGCGCGCGAGCGTTTTTTCCGCGAGGCCGAAACCGCGCAACGCCTGCGGCATGCCGGCATCGTCACCGTGTACGGCGCAGGCGAAGATGACGGGCTGGCCTGGATCGCGATGGAGCATCTGCCCGGAGAGCCGCTCGACACCTGGACCCGGCCCGACCGGCTGCTGCCGCTGGCCGACGCGCTCGCGATCGTGCGCCAGGCTGCGCTCGCGCTCGATTACGCCCACGGGCACCAGGTCGTCCACCGCGACATCAAGCCGGCCAACCTCATGTACGACCCGGCCACCCGCAAAATCAGGCTGACCGACTTCGGCATCGCGCGCCTGACCGACGCGAACCACACCCGCACCGGGCTCGTGCTCGGCACGCCGGCTTTCATGTCGCCCGAGCAACTGCTCGGCACGCATATCGACGGGCGCTCCGACCTGTTTTCGCTCGGCGTGCTGCTTTACCAGCTCACAACCGGACATCTGCCGTTCAATGGCGCCTCGCTGGCCGAGCTGATGCGGGCGATCAGCCATGATGCGCCGGAAAATCCGGAGACGTACAATCCACGGATGCCGGCACAGCTCACGGCGATTATCATGAAGGCATTGCAAAAAGACATCACCGCCCGCTTCCAGACCGGCGCGCAGTTCGCGCTGGCGCTCGCGCGGCTTGAACTGGCCCTGAAAGGACAATGATGGCGAGTCTCAACGATGCGCTGGACATGGCCGGAGCGACCGATGTCGGACGGGTGCGCAACCATAACGAGGATGCGTTGCTGCTCGATCCCGGGCTGGGCATTGTCGTGCTCGCCGACGGCATGGGCGGCTACAACGCCGGCGAGATCGCCAGCGGCATCGCAGTCGATACGATCGGCGAAACGCTGCGCGCCGAACTGGGCGCGATCGCGCCGCAGACCGCCCCGTCGCAGCAGACTGTCGCGCACGACCTGCTCGGCCTTGCGATCCGCCGGGCCAATTCGGCGATCTTTGAAACCGCCGCCAACAACCCGTCCTGCGCCGGCATGGGAACGACGCTGGTCTGCGCGCTGTTCTTCGACAACCACCTCGTCTGCGGCCATGTCGGCGATTCGCGGCTATACCGCTTGCGCGCCGGAGAACTGCAGCAGCTGTCACACGATCATTCGCTGCTGCAGGAAGAAATCGATGCCGGACTGATCCGGCCCGAGGACGCGCGCCATATGCCGTACCGCAATCTCGTCACACGCGCGGTCGGCATCGAGGCCAGCGTCGAGCCGGAAATCCGCGAATACGCGGCGCAACCCGGCGACCTCTATCTATTTTGCTCGGACGGGCTCAACGACATGGTCGAGGATGCGCGGATCGGCGAAATCCTCGCCGCCAGCGACGATCTGCGACCAGCAGCACAGACGCTGATCGACGAGGCTAATGCGAACGGCGGCAGGGACAATATTACGGTTGCGCTGGTCGGAATCCGGCGGGATTATGCAGCCAGGCGCGGCTGGATATCGCGCCTGGCCGCGCATTGGGGCGAGTGAGAAATGGCAAAGCTGCAAATCACGCTTGATGGCGAACTACTTGACGAATACCGGCTGACCCGCGGCCGCGTCACGATCGGCCGGCGGCGCAACTGCGACATCGTGCTCGACAGCCCGGTGGTTTCCGGCGACCACGCGCTGATCGAGCGCATCGGCACGGACGTCTATCTCGAAGACCGCGAAAGCACCAACGGCACCCGGCTGAACGGCAAGCCGGCCCGCCGGCACAAACTGCGCATCGGCGACGAAATCGCCATCGGCCGCTATCGGCTGCGCTATTGCGATGACGCCGCCTCGGTCCAGCCGAGTTTTGAACATACCCTGATGATGACCGAAGTGCGCAGCGGCGGCGGACAAGTCGATACGCGGCCGCCGCTCGCCGATCCGCAGCCGGCCGCACGGCGGATACATCCGGCCGCCGGCGTATTGCGGATACTGACCGGCGCACAGGCGGGGCACGAGCTGACTCTGGCCAAGAACATCACGACGCTGGGCAAGCCCGGCCTCCAGGTCGCCTCCATCAGCCGCCGGCCGCAGGGCTATTACCTGAGCCATATCGAAGGCGCGCAGCGGCCGCGCGTCAACGACGTCGAAATCGGCGCAGCCCCGCACAAGCTCAAGGACGGCGACCGGATCGAGTTTCTCGGTGCCAGCATGCGCTTTTCGCTGCCGCACGGAGACTGACCATGCGTCTGCGGATCCTTGGCTGCAGCGGCGGAATCGGCGGCGGCAACCACACCAGCGCATTCCTGCTCGACGACTCGGTTCTGATCGACGCCGGAACCGGTGTCAGCCTGCTTGCTTTCGAGGAACTGCTGCACATTGAGCACGTATTCCTGAGCCATGCGCATTTCGACCATATCGCCAGCCTGCCCACGCTGCTCGACACGGTCAACGGCCGCCCGGGCCACACGATCACCGTGCACGCGAGCGCGGCGACGATCGCCGATCTGCGCGAACACATATTCAACTGGCGCATCTGGCCGGATTTCAGCCAGATCCCGACGCCGGAGAATGCGCGGCTGCGCTTCGCTCCGCTCGAGACCGGAGAAACGCACGAGGCCGCCGGCTGCCGGATCACGGCGCTGCCGGCCGTGCATGCGGTGCCGGCACAGGCATTCCAGCTCGACAGCGGCCAAGCATCGGTGATCTATAGCGGCGACAGCACCGGCGGCGACGCGTTCTGGGCCGCGGTCAATGCGACCGAAAATCTGGCCGCGCTGATCATCGAAACTGCCTTCCCGGATCGCGAAGCCGCGCTCGCGCAGATCGCGCAGCACCTGTGCCCGGCCACCCTGCAGCGTGAACTCGCACGGCTCGCGCGCCCGGCCGAGATCCTGATCACCCATCTGAAACCCGCCGACAGCGACCTGATCATGCGGGAGATCGCCGCACGCGCTCTGCCGGCGCGCCGGCTGCTGGCCGGGGAAACTCTCGAATTTTGATTAATAAAAACATCATATAAATCAATAACTTGCAATAATGGTTACTTAAGCTTCCAGAGGCTCGCCATGCTGACTTCATCCGACCTGCAGTCCCGGCTTGAACGGCTCAATGCGATCGGCATCGCGCTGTCCGGCGAAACCGATATCGATGCGCTGATGGAAACGATCCTGGTTGCGGCCAAGTCGCTGTCCGGCGCGGATGCCGGCACGCTGTACCTGAAGCGCGAAGACCGTCTTTGCTTCGAAATCATGATGACGACCTCGCTCGGCATCGCCTATGGCGGCTGCAGCGGCAAATCGCCGCCTTTCCCGCCGGTGCCGCTCTGCCATCCAGATGGCGCGCCGAACCGCAACAACGTCGTCGCCTGCGCGGTCTGCGAAAACCGCACGATCAACATCGCCGATGCCTATGCGGCCGAAGGCTACGATTTTTCCGGTACGCGCCGGTTCGACCAGTCGACCGGCTATCGTTCGCAATCGTTCCTGACCGTGCCGATGCAGAACCACGAGCAGGAAATCATCGGCGTGCTGCAGCTGATCAACGCGCTCGATGCCGAGGGCCGGGTCCGCGTGTTCGACGCCGCAGACCAGCGGCTGGTCGAATCGCTGGCCTCGCAGGCCGCGATCGCGCTGACCAACCGCCAGCTGATCCGCTCGCTCGAGGCGCTGTTCGAATCGTTCATCAAGCTGATCAACCTCGCGATCGACGACAAGTCGCCGTATACCGGCGGCCACTGCCAGCGCGTGCCGGAACTGACGCTGCTGCTGGCCGACGCGGTCAACCGCAGCTGCGAGGGCGCGCTCGCGGATTTCGTCCTGAACGAGCGGGATCGCTACGAGCTGAAGATCGCCGCGCTGCTGCACGATTGCGGCAAGGTCACGACGCCGGTGCATGTCGTCGACAAGGCAACGAAGCTGCAGACGCTGTTCGACCGCATCGGTCTGATCGAAACCCGGCTCGAAATCCTGCGCCGCGACGCCGAAATCGCCCGATTGCAAGGCGAGATCGACGCAGCCGAATTTGCGCGGCAACTCGCGCAAATCGAAGGCGATCGCCAGTTCCTGCGCCGCGTGAATGCCGGCGGCGAATCGATGTCCGACGAGGATGTCGCGCGCGTCGCCAAGATCGCAGCGCAGCACTGGCGCACGGCGGACGGCGCGTTGCAGCCGCTGCTGACCGCAGACGAGGCCGAGAACCTGTCGATCCACAAGGGCACGCTGAACGAGGCCGAGCGCCGGATCATCAACCACCATATCGACGTAACAATCCAGATGCTCGAGGCGCTACCGTGGCCACGCCACCTGCGCCACGTTCCCGAATACGCCGGCGCGCACCACGAGCGCATGGACGGCAAGGGCTATCCGCGCGGCCTGACGCGCGCGCAGATGAGCATCCCGGCGCGCATGATCGGCGTGGCCGATGTGTTCGAGGCGCTGACTGCGGCGGACCGACCGTACAAGCCCGGCATGAAACTGTCGCAGGCGCTGGAAATCCTCGCACGCATGGCCCGCGAGCAGCATATCGATGCGGATCTGTTCGAGGTATTCATGCGCGGCGAAGTCTGGCGCGACTATGCGCGGCGTTTCCTGCCGGCCGAGCAGGTCGACGCGGTCGATGTCGAGGCGCTGCTCCGGATCGCGCGCGGCTAGATCCTGCAAAATCCGCGCGGCATGGAGTATCGTTGCGGATTCGTCGATTAACGGAGTTCGTCATGCGCTATGTTCTTCTCGGAAGCGGCAACATCAGCAACACCTATGTCGCCGCGATGACCAGGCTTCCCGGCAGCGAAATCGTCGGCTGCGTGTCGCGCAGCGGCCGCCGCCCGGCCGCTGCGCCCGGCATCGAGTGCCAGCCAACCCTGGCGCAGATCGAAACACCCTTCGATGCGGTGATCATCACGACGCCGAACTATCTACACCACGAGGGCGCGATCGAGGCGGCCCGCCTCGGCAAGCACGTGCTGACCGAGAAGCCGCTCGACATCACGCGCGAGGCGATGGACCAGATGACCGCCGCCTGCGCAGCCGCTGGCGTGACGCTCGCGGTCTCCTACCAGCGCCGCACCAACCCGGACAACCTTGCGCTGAAAAAACTCGTCGATGCCGGCGCGCTCGGCCGCATCTACGCAGCAGACCTCAGCTGCAAGTTCTGGCGCGACCAGGCGTATTACGATAGCGGCGCCTACCGCGGCAAATGGGCGACCGACGGTGGCGGGCCGTTCATGATGCAGGCATGCCACAACATCGACTTCTACCTGTGGCTGTTCGGCATGCCGGGCAAGGTCACGGGCCGGATCGGCACGTTCATGCACGACATCGAAGTCGAGGACCACGGCGCGGCGCTGCTCGAATACGACAACGGCATGATCGGCACGATCGTCGCCTCGACCGCGACCCGGCCCGGTTTTCCGGCGCGGCTGGAGGTGCATTGCGAAAAAGGCACGTTCATCACGCTCGACGACGCGATCAGCTTCTGGGATATCGACGGCGTGCCTAACCCGACCACGCCGGTCGAGAGCAACCGCAGCGAGGGCGCAAGCAGCGCATCCGTCAGCGACAGCTCGCGCCACGAAGACATCCTCCGCGACTTCGAGACCGCGGTGCGCGAAGGCCGCCCGCCGCTCGTGGATGCAGCATCAGCCAGACTGACCACAGAATTGATTTTGCAGATCTACGGGCGCTAGGAACCCGCCGGCGCGTACAGCACCCGCTCATAGTCCGCGCCGCGCTCGGCGAGTTGCACGAGACGCATGCACCGCAGCGTTTCGCCGTCCCAGATATCGATCAGACGGCTCGGCCTGAACCAGCCGACCGGCAGGATCAGGCTCGGCGGCGCCTTCAATGCCGGAATTTCCGGCAGCAGCAGGATTTCACTGTACTTGGCCTGACCAAGGCGGGCGAGGTCGGTCGCACGCGCCATCGCCGCGACCGGAATCCCCGGCAACAGGCGCAGGCCGATCTCCAGCCAATCGCCGGCATCCTCGAGCGTGCGGGACGTCCCGACCAGATAGTGGCTGTTCAACGCAACGCCAACCAGCTGCTGCAAGCCGAGCCGGGCCGCACCGCCGGCCGGGCGGGCCAGCAGCAGATCGAGCGCCGATTCATGCAGTAAGTCCCACGATTCACTGATGCCGGGAATGGATTCGGCCGGCGCACGTGCGCCGGCGCTGACATGGCCGAACAATTGCAAGCGTTCCAGATCGCGCCGGTCGAGCTGCGTGTGGTCGGCTGGCGGCGGCACCAGCTTGCCGCCCGCGATCAACCGTTGCAGGTTGGCCAGTTCCAGGGCCACCGGGCAGACGCGGATTTTTCCGCTCGGACGATGCGCCAGTCGGGTCGGCAATTCGCACCAGTGCCGGTACTGGTCGGTCAGCACCCGTTCCGCCACCCGCGGCGCCAGTTCAGCGCCGAGCCCAATATTCTGCGGCAGCTCGCCTTCGCGCAGCGGCTTGATGCGCCGCATCAGCATTTGTGCAAGCGCCAATGTATCGATCCCCCTGACGCCGTCGCCCTGCAGCGGCTGGCCCGAGCGCAGAGCCGGCCCCGGCACGGACAGGTCGATCTGCAGGCTGGCCCGCCCCGGCGGGGTCGGCGCATGGCGCGCCAGCGAAGTGCGGGTCGCGAAAACTTCGAGCCGGCGATCCAGCCAGAGCAGCTGCTTACCGGACAGATGGCGCGTGTTGCTGGCCGCCAGCAGCAGCGCGTGGATCAGCATGGCCTGCGGCATGCTCTTGCCGTGGATATCGATCAGGCTGTCGCGCACGACCTCGGCGGCAATGCCGGCCTGTTCCGCGATCTGATAACGTTCGAACAGGCGTTGCCAGACAGTCTGCGGCACCGGACGGTAGACCAGCAGGTAGCCACGCGCGACCCGGCTGCCATAGTTCAGCGCGCGCTCGGCAATCAGCGCATGATGGCCCGCAAGCGCCGCCTCGCCGTCAACGATGGATCGCCAGCAGCGCGCATACGCGGTTTCGGCCAGTTCCCATAACTGCTGCGCGTCCTGCCAATACGTCACCTCATCCGGCAACAGCGGCAGCGGCTTGCCAACATAGTATTGCTGCAGGCCAAGCTCGGTGATCTGGACCGCCTCGCGCAACAGTTCCAGGATTTTAAGCAGTTCAACCGCATCGATGCGCGACTCGTTCAACTGCGCGAAGGCTTCGGCCAACTCCAGCCTGGACTGACGGATATTGATCAGCGGCAACAGCGTCAGCCACGCCTGTGCTTCACGCACATTCGCGAAAGGGGGCGTGCCACCGCTTGCTGGCGGGAGAATCGCAGCGAGGCTCATCACAGGCTCCAGACATCCGATCTGCAAGAATTATAAGCCTTATGCATATCCTCTGTTTCGGTCATGGCCGGGACGCGCCCTCAATCGAGTACGAGGTTATCCCGGTGAACCAATTCCGGCTCGTCGATATAGCCGAGCACCGCCGCGATCTGGCCGGTAGGCAGCTTGACGATGCGACGCGCTTCCTGCGCGTTGTAGTTAATCACGCCGCGCGCGATCTCGTTGCCGGATTCATCGACGCAGCTGACCACGTCGCCGCGCAGGAATTCGCCCTCGACCGCGACCACGCCGATCGGCAGCAGGCTTGAGCCATTCTGGGTCAGCGCCCGCACCGCGCCGGCATCGAGAACGACCTTGCCGCGGATCTGCAGGTGATCGGCGATCCACTGCTTGCGCGCCGCGAGCGGGCTCGTGTGGGAAACCAGTTCGGTGCCGATGCGCTCGCCGCCGGCGAGACGCAACAGCACGTTGTCCTCACGTCCGCAGGCAATCAC